>TARA_B110000259_G_scaffold37856_1_pt1 | contig 14718 bp, 27 predicted proteins | sample TARA_B110000259 | Tara Oceans TARA_B110000259 (sample SAMEA4397649) | marine metagenome | biome: Polar Biome; feature: [SRF] surface water layer (ENVO:00010504); material: water (ENVO:00002006), including particulate matter (ENVO:01000060) such as... | depth 5 m | reverse complement strand
CGACACTGGCGAGTTGGAGATACTAGGGGCGTTGGTTAAAATAGTTTAAAACTTAAATAGAGGATTGTAATGAGCAACAAAACAGATTTAGAAATAATTGTAGAAATCAAAGAGTTGTTACAAAGACTCGTTGCTCCAGCAGTTGCAAGCCACGGAGGCGAAGTTAATTTTCTTAGCTACGCTGCTGGTACACTTACACTACAAATGAGTGGAGCATGTGCTGGATGTGCAGGTGCCACTATGACACTTAAGCATGGTATTGAAACCATGATGATGGAATATATTCCTGAAGTAACATCGGTTATAGGTGAAGATGATGTAGTAGTTAATCCATACTACAGTGATGATCCTTATCCAGCATAACAATTTCGTCAGTGCAGGTTCGCTAACTCTACAGATATCAAGGCGTCATATCATTGAGTAGCAGGGTTCGATTCCCTTGGCTGACACCAATAACAATGAGTATTATATAATGAAATGGATAGCAACATTCATCTTTTTATCAGCGGGCACCTTACTATCTCTCAACATTGAGATATCCCGTTTTGGGTTTTTATTGTTCTTTGCCGGACATGTTTTATTAAGTTTCTACTTCGTTAAACATAAAGACTGGGCAATGGCTACTCAAAACGGGTTTTTTATTTTTATAGATATACTTGGAATATATAGATGGTGGTTTGTATGAGCAAGAACAGAAATAGTAAAAACCAGAACTTTGTTGCTAAGAACATGGAAAAGTTTAATCGTCCTGTAACACACAAAGACAAAAAAAGAGAATCTAAGATTAACGGCTTGTCTGTAGATATATTGATTGTTGATGATTTAGATCCAGACAAAGAATGGACGAGCGACGAATACGAGTGGGTCGATAATAATAAATAATACTATAGAAGGAGTATCTATTCATGAGTATTGTTACACTAACCGACACCGCAAAGGCACAAGTAGATCGTGTCTGCAAAGAAAACGACAGCTATGCTGTTAGTCTCAATTTAAAAGGTGGTGGTTGTGCTGGCTTTGAGTACCATTGGGATATTGTAGAAGCAGAGTCTGATTTAGAAGTAAACTCTCTTGTTGTTGAATCTAACACAGGTAAATTTGCAATCAACCCAGCATCAATAATGTTCTTGATAGGAACTGAAATAGATTATGTTAAAGATATAATGGGTGCAACCTTTAAAGTTAATAACCCAAACGCGCAATCGTCATGCGGATGTGGAGTAAGTGTTAACTTCGATATAGATAAATTATCAGACCAAGCTTGCCAATTGGGAGTAGCAGTATAAGTTTTAAAGCCCGCCTAGGTTCCCCTTCGGCGGGCTTCTTTTTACTCTGATTTCCAGATAGTCCAAGCACCATACGCAATCATGCCATATGCAATAAGGCTAACCGGTGTAATTAACATCGCAACACCAGTTCCAACGAGTACTATGCCATCCCAAGATGTTCTTTCTTTTAATCGTGATTTTAGCCAGTTCATTTTTTTTCCTTCTTTTGTCTGATGATTTTGTTACCTTTATTTGATTCAAGAACTTTTAATCTAAGTTCCATATCGTCAATCTTTTTGGTAATCTTTGGATACTTTTTTCTCCAAGCGTCTTCAGGTTCTTGTAACCAAGTCCACCCCCAACGCTCTACTAGAAAATCTAGTGTTCTATCAAATATAGAATAACACCAGAGTCCAGCTCGTGTTCCTTTAAACCAAGCTAAGAATGCAGCACCAATAAGAGCACCTGCTATAGCAGTATAGATCCAGAGAGTATCTCCAAACATTGCATTGATTGTTTCTATCATGATGTTTCCTTATGTTTGGCTAGAGCACTAACGTAGTTATCCATACCGTGATCTAAAGCACCATCAAGAATACCTGATTTATATCCACGCCACTTGTCTTTAATTGCTTGCCACGTTGTAAGCTTACGTACATTACCATAAAAGTTAATATACTGTTGAAGCCCGTGATGTTTATAGCCCATGATCCATAATGGAACCTTAGTAACTATATCGTTGTTATTAACGAATCTGTAATGTGGTGTTGCGATAGCTTTAACAAACCTACGAGTACCAACTCTTGGAGAACCGAATGTTGTTAACCGTTCTACTGTTGTGAACTCTTCAAAGCGTGATGTAGCTATAGTAGCCATTGCAGCACCTAACGAATGTCCAGTAATAAAGAGCTTCTTCTTGTGATGTCCTTTACCGTGATGCTTAACAATATCATCCCACAGCTTATCACATTCGCCTCTAAAGCCAGAATGAACTAAGCCGTGAGTCATAGCTCCACGAGGAATTGCATTTAAATCAGCGAGAAGATCATTTAACTCACTAGGTTCTGTACCACGAAAAGCTAGAACATATTCTTCTTTGTTCCAGAAAGCATGACATTGAGCACCTTCAAAATCCCAGAATTTATGACCTGTGATACCATAAGCCTTGGTTTGCTTTTTGGCTTCTTTACCACTTAGGTACGCCATCTGAGCCATCAAAGCCATTTTAAAATTTAGGTTAAACATTATCTTTCCTCTTGTGATATACTTTGCAAATATTCTATTCTATCACTCCAACCAGAAATTAATTGGGCATAGAACAAAACTAAAAATACTATTATAGCTATTATATATCTACTTTTAACACGTTCATTTACATCAGTCATTATAATCGTACTTTCTAATTAGCTAACGGGTTATCCAATGCTCGTTGTAATTTATTTGATATATTACTATCGAGATCTTCTATCTGTCTTGTTACTCGAGTTATAACAGATTCTAAATCACGATCAACTTTAGACTCTAGATCAGTCATTCGACTATCATTAGAATCTCGTAGGTTGTTTGCCTTTTCGTCGTAATCATTTTGCAATGCATCACGCTTATTCTCAAATCGTTCTTCTGCACTCTGTATGATTTCTCGAGTCTCAGCTTCTTGTGTTCGCAGCTTATCTTCCATGCGATCAACTTGTTTTTCTATTGCAAGAATATCATCTCGCAATCCTTGTTTAATGTCGCGGGTATACCCTATGGCTTCTTCAATACGAACCATATTTTCGTCCATTTTCTGTATTACTAACGCGTTCTCGGCTTGAATAGCTTCTATATCAATATTTTGTATAACTTCTTTCATACCATTGTAGTCGTCGTATACTTGAAATGAAGCATACAAACCACCAACTATAGTACTAATCACAGCAAACAATGCCCCGATAGTAGTAGGAGTCATAGTAATGCCAAACAGTTTCATCTTAGTGTTCTTAAGATTTTCTACTTCTGCTTCGAAGTTGTCGATACCTTCACCTAAATCTGCCATTTTTCTTACCTTTAATTTTCGAATCCGTTATCGTCGCTAGCTCTTAAACCGTCATTGAGACGACGAAGCTGTTCAAGTTCTTGTTGTAGTTTAAGAACTTCTAGACGCTTTTTTCTTAATTCTAATTGATATAAACTATTACAATTAATTCTTTCTTTTGGTTTATCGAGTGGTATAGTAATCCTGGCATAAACACCAATATCTCTACTGGAGTCAAAACCGTTATTACTCCCACCACCAAACGGGCTTTCATAATTATCAATAATACCTGTTATGCCAAACTCTAGATTTGTAGCACCACCGATAGAATTCTTACAATCTAAATCACCAGCACGAATGCTGTCTTGCCCGTATGATGTAGATGCGCCCGGCAAAGTCAATCCAATGCCACTAGTCTCTGATATCGCGGGGGTTGAAAACAGCATTAATAACATAATGTACTTTTTCATTTTAGTTCAATCCTCTTCACTCTAGAGCAAATCCGTGAACTAACTGCAGTACGAGTTATATCGGCTTTGCGCAATTTAGATTTAGAACATATGAATTCAACTCTTTTTCTGTCTAGGTCTCTTATATAAACATCAAATGTAACAGTACTTAAATACGGAACCTTGAAAACTTTATAGTTAGAAACAAATGGAATAGGCTTCCACTCTTTCGTAAACACACCAATCTCATAGTATTCTACTTCTGCTCTTCTATTAAACATAGTCATAGTTGCTTTGGAAAGTCCTTCCATGTATGATGGTTCCAACTTTGGATATGTCGGAACCATCTCATGTGAATTCACTCCTGTAGCAAAAAATATAGCAACAGCTATAAAAACATAACGTAGCATGATTATAACTTCCTTATTGTGCTATACACTCGGCATAAACCATAGCAGTATAATTACCACCTGGAAATGCTTTGCTGCCACCCATAGTCGCAATAGAAGAAGTTGTGAACCACGTTGAACCAGTTGCGGTTAAGTCATAACGATCAGTCATGCCTAGTTCCACTTTACTTGTTTCGTAAGAACCCATACCCGTAGCATCTGAAACTGTCTTAACAACAGTATCACCAACAAATGTTACTTGATCAGGTAATGACGGGGATGAACTGAAATCCTGCGGTGCTGTAATAGCAACATAGTATGCATCAGCTAAAGATACGTCAACACGGATAACGGCTTCTTCGCCACCATCAGCTGAAGCCGTAGTTAGGGTGTACGCGTTAGGGTTACCAAAGGTACCTGTTGAATCAGTTTGAATAATGCAACGTGACTGCACTACGCCGTTGATAGGTGTTTCATTCGATTGTGCTATTCCGACGTTTGTTAATCCTAATAAAGTTACTAGGCTTAAGCTCGTTAATGATTTATTCATTATGTTATTCCTTATTTAGTTTAGTTTGAGTTGCTCATATTATATTGCATTTCCACCATTTCTTGGTGTAACAATTGCTGGGCGAATCCATTACGTAAACCACTGTTAGAATCTGACATTTGCCCGCCAGAAAGCTGTATAGTTTCATTGTAGGCACCGCCAGGAATAACCTTTCCCAGATATGCATTACTTACCGCATTTTGCATAATATCGTTTATCAAGTTTATTCTTTGATTCTCAGCGAATAAAGCAGAAAGATCAGTGGCAGACATTGCTTTTTCTAGTCTGTATTTTCTTTCTTGCTCTTCTTGTTGTTCTTTCTTTTCGCGTTCTACTTCTTCTTCCATCTCTTCGTATTCAAGCTGTGCTAACCGCTCTAATTCTACGTTTTCATCTTTAGTAACATCATATAAATCGTTTAAGTCTACTTCATAAATCACTGGTACTGGTGTTGCGTATCCAGGACAGTTAGGATCAAATTGCGGATCAAAACAAGGTGTCACTTTATACGTATATACTACTGATGCATCATAAACTCCACCAACGCCATCTACTTCAATACTTCCGGGACCCCATAGTGCACGGGGTAAATTCCCAACAGGTACAGCTTTATTGATCTGTGTTCCCGTTAAAGAACCCGGTAGCCAATCATCTCTTTCTCTGAAGATATAACCTACACCGTTCGCATTTTCATTCTGTACATAGACAGTTACAAGGTCTCCAGTTTCTTTTTGTATACGATAACTATATATTACATTCTGAATATCTAATCCCGCAGGATCAGGCAGAACAGAAGGCATCGACCATCTTAATGATTGATCTGTTATTGCGTTGCCAGTGTACCCGTAATAAGGTACTACACTATCAGAGTAACAATAGGAGGGCAAGCAAACTAAAACCAGCAACTGGCACAACTTTCTCAACATCTATAGGTCCCATCAATTTTAATTCTTTTTCGGTCTCTGCAACATGAGTTTCCCAACCCAACTTAGCAGCTTCGCCAATTTGTCCATCGTACGGGCAAGGTGTGCCTGCTTGCATCATAGCATCGAAGACATTCTTATCTTGACACATAACAGATACTGCAGCAACTTTCATTCCCATATCGTATAATACTTTAGAATTTTTTAATCGTTGGCAGTTCTCTTCAGTGAATGTACCACCAGCAGATATGCCAAGAATTTGTGTTTGTACCGCACCAGACACACCAATAGTACACAGGTCATTATTTGTACCTGCACTGAATTGTGGTGATATTGCCGAAGGTGGTGGCTGAGTAATAGTTGTGTTCATGTTGCCGCTTGTGGTAATGTTACTATCTGTACCAGATTGGGTACAAACATAACCTTCAGGACATTCAACTTCTGCGTTTGCTGCTGGTGCAACAAAGAATATAACGAGTGTTAATACTGCTAAATAACGTGACATTAATACGGCCATCTTAAATTTCCCCAAGTTTTTCATGTGCCATCACATTGACACTTAATCATTAGTTCTATTTATAAATATAACACAACTCGACGTAAAAATTATTTCAAAAAGGAATTATGTGACATGTATGAATATAGAGCAAAAATTAATAGGGTAGTAGATGGTGATACTGTAGACTGTGATATCGAACTAGGGTTTGGTGTTGTGCTAGCAGATGAGAGGGTTCGCATTATGGGTATTGATACTCCAGAATCTCGCACCAGTGACAGTGTAGAAAAGTTATTCGGCAAAGCTGCTAAGGCTAAGCTTCAAGAGCTATTAGGCGATACCTGTATCCTCAAGACTCAGATAGCTAAAGATGGCGAAGACATGAAAGGCAAGTTCGGTCGTATCCTTGGAGACTTCATTGCAGAAGATGGTCGTCTTATCACTGATATTATGTATGAAGCAGGACATTGTGTACCATACTTTGGTGGTTCTAAAGAAGATACAATGGCCCAGCATGATACAAACCGTGTCAGACTATTAGCTGAAGGTGTAGTAACTCAAGCTGATTACGACAAGGCTGTATTAAAAGAAGCGAAAGAAGCTCGTAAAGAAGCTGCAAAGGCTGAAGCGAAGCGACTTATTGCTGAACAAAAGGCAAAAAACTTGTAATTAAATGAAATTAAGTGTTGACAACGGTGTAGCTTCTTGTTATAATAGTACTATAAATTAATAAAGAGGCTACACCATGACCAACCTTAAAGCTATCATCAAAGACATTAAAGAGACAGCAACTCCTCTCATGAATAAGTGGGTCGATGATCGTACAGCATATGTTATGAATATCAAAGAGGTTCTTAAGTCAATAGAAGATGAAGAATTTCTTGCTGAGTTTGCAGTACATAAGGCTCGTGATCGCTACCTCTCTAAATCAACTTTCAAGTTCATTAAAATGGTTGGCAAAGGGTACACTAAAGGTGATATCCAGCTAGCTCGATATGAAGGAGAGTCTGATATCCGCATCAAAATGCAAAAAGATGCAAACCACAAGCTAGCTAAGATTGATGTAGCAGTGGCTAAGAAGATCAACTTCGATGTTGATTCAGTTGAAAAGCTTTATCTAGATCACGGTAAAGACGGTTTCATAGAAGGAGCTTGGAAGCTTAACGGAGAGAAGATCTTCTCATTCGATACTATATATGCTGGCGGATACAACATCCAATGCCTTCATGTTCGCACTAAATACAAATTGAAATAAGGTGGGTGCTATGAGAACTAGAACAACTCTCGCGAGAGTATATGCAACCGCGGCTCACGCAGCCGTTGGACAGAGACGTAAGTACACAGACCAGCCATATATTGTTCACCCTATTAGGGTTGCTGAAATCGTAGACTTGTACGGTGGTACTGACGATATGATCTCTGCAGCTTACTTACACGATGTTGTTGAAGATACTGCTGTAAGTATAGACGACATTAACGATATGTTTGGTAGTGCTGTTGCAGTTATTGTTGACGGTCTTACTGATGTTAGTAAGCCAGAAGACGGCAATCGTGCAGTACGTAAAGCAATGGATAGACAGCATAGTGCAGATGCAACTTGGGCAGCACAGTTTGTTAAGTGTGCTGACATTATAGACAACGCTGGTGACATCGGTGATCATGATCCTAGCTTCAATGTAGTGTACCGCCAAGAGATGTTGTTGCTGCTTGGAGTGCTAGACGAAGTCAAAGATACTCTTATTTACCAAGCAGCTGTAAAGGCAGTAACGTTAAAATAAGTGTGTACTTGTATGTTAGACTGTGTTATAATAGCTATAACTGAATAGAAAAAAGGTTTTATTATGATTATATTTGAAGGTGACTACGTAACATTATCTAATTCTAAGAATAACTGGCTGGAAGTAGATGAGATCATCACTGGTATGCATATTCGTCTAAGTAATGGACAGACAGTAGAAGCTTCTGATAAGCATATCAAAGGCGTACGGAGTGCTGATGAAATGAAGAGTATTCTAGAGTACATGTCTTTGAATAAGAAAGGGCTTCTTTATAACATAATGGTCTAAATAGTGCTAATAATTGGTATACTTTGTTCTTAAAACATGATATAATATACCATATTAAACAATTGAGTACTAAGCTATGGATCGTATTGAAATGAAGAAGAAAGCCTCACTTGGCTACTTTGACACTAAAGCTAATGATGATACTTGGACTAGATTGGGTTCTTTCTCTAAGCTTCAGGTATGGGTAGATGATTCTATGATGGAGGAGGGTTACCTTGAAGTTGATGTGGTAGATACTAGTGTACAACACGGTAGAAGCCCACAGAGAGTGAAGAGAGTGCTCAACATAACACTATCAATAGGTGAAGACTTTAGCAATGCTTTCCATATCGACATGACTCAGCTTGATCATCGCTACGGTGGTCGTGGTATAGCTGCTAAAGCTTACCGTTACATAATGAAGCATATGGGTATTACCTTACAAGCTGGAACATGTCAGTCTAAAGGTGGTCGTAAAGTCTGGTTTGATCTTGCTAAGATGCAAGACCTACAGGTTTGGGCACAAACAAAGCACGGTAAATCTACTGTTGTGGATATCGATAAAGAATTACGTGAAGTATGTCTGCCTAAGAAGGCTATATATGATAGTGAACGTGTTGAAACATACGTATTCGCATCAGCTTAATATATAAATACATTAAGGAAATACAACTATGCCAACTTTATTCTTAGTATGGATAACATTAGCAGTATTATCAAAATTTGAGTTAGTACCAGTGTGGACAATTCTAATACCTTTAAGTATGTTCTTATTAATCTTTGCTATTAACATGTGTATTGGAACAACAGAAGAACAACGCCAACTCAAAGAACTTAAAAGAGATATAAAATCGACTAGCCAAGAGTAAAGTACTTATGAGAAATGTAATAACCCTCCATTTATTAGTTTTTCTTAGTGGCTGTGCCGGTACCGGATATGACGATTGGACAGAACAGGAACAGACCAAGTACAAATACTTTCTAGGGTTGCAAGCAGTAGACTCGTTGCAAACTTATAAAGCATTAACCGCGGGGTGTACTATCAATAGGCCAGTGTGTGCGCAGGAAAGCAATCCTGTGTACGGGAAAGATCCTTCGCTCGAAAGAATTGTAGGGGTTAAACTATTGTCGAATCTATTAATATATGCCGCACTTACTGGCGAATCAGAATTAATGTCTCGTAATAATACCCTTAATGCTATGAATATAGGATATACGTTAGTAGTAATTAATAACCAGATAGTAATTAATAAGGTGTTTTAAGTATACTTAGAACTGAAGGAGATATAAAAGAAAGGTGAGACTATCAATTGCACGCATACTGCTTATTCTATGGTTAGCATTCTCAGTTAAAAAAGATGATGATTTATATGGGACACTATTGAGTATGCGAAGATTACAAGAATGCCGCAAGATAGTTACTATTCCAGAAACAAAGAGGTAAGGATAACGCTCTGCGTATCAAGTGGTACGTACCGCACTAGTGGAAAAGGAACCCACAATCGGAAGCACAGTGCACAGGAGATTGTTGCTATGCAGAAGTTATTCGCATTAGTATCAGTAGTTCTATTAGCAAGTTGTTCTACAGTCGATGCTACCTATAATGGTGGTAAAGCTGTCGTGAATGGTGTTGCCAAAGATACATTTGGTCTTACATCAGGAACTTTTGACGTTATTTCTAATGTCATCAAAGACGTTGCTACTAAGACTGGTGTTGATATAGAAGAAGAGTAGGAGTACTAGCCAAGGATGGCGATTTAAATATACACAAACAAGAGGCCAGAATTATGGCATATTCAGATAAAGTATTAGATCATTACGAAAATCCCCGCAACGTGGGTACAATGGATGAAAAATCTAATAATGTTGGTACAGGAATGGTTGGTGCACCCGCTTGTGGAGACGTTATGCGACTTCAGATTCAAGTGAACGACGAAGGCATTATCGAAGATGCTAAGTTTAAAACATACGGGTGTGGATCAGCTATAGCATCAAGTTCTCTTTTAACTGAATGGGTTAAAGGTTTAAACATTGATGAAGCTGAGAAAATAAGAAATACGGAAATAGCACAAGAGCTAGCTCTGCCTCCTGTTAAGATACATTGTTCAGTACTTGCCGAAGATGCAATCAAGTCAGCAGTTGCTGATATTAGATCCAAGCGAGGAGACGTCTAACTAATGGCAATAACAATGACCGCGGGTGCTGAGCAACACGTCATCAGCCATCTCGAAGCTAGAAAGAAAGGTTTAGGTATTCGCCTTGGTGTACGTACCACCGGATGTTCAGGTATGGCATACATCATAGAATTTGTTGATAAGATAGAACCCGAAGATCTTAGCTTTACGTGCGGTGATGTTGAATTAGTAGTAGACCCTAAAAGTAATATTTACTTAGATGGAACAGTATTAGACTATGTTACTGAAGGACTCCAAGAAGGCTTTATATTTAAGAACCCTAATGTAGATGCAGAATGTGGTTGTGGTGAAAGTTTCACAGTACGAAAATAACTGTTGACATTAGTTAGTATCCGTGTTATATTAGTATTAATAACAGGAAGTGATCTATTATGAATATTGTTGAAGTGACTGGTGGCAAAGCCAAAGAGCGTGAACTCGTAGAAGCTACGGTAAATTGGTGCATAAAGAAGATGATGCCACGAATGCGCACGCTTGATATTGAGGTTACATTAAGAAATATTGACTCGGCTTATGGCTACTGCCTGGAAGGTAGTACTAACCGAGAGTTTGAATTAGACATTAGAAAAGGTTTAAGCCTGTTTGATTTAGTTAGCACTGTATGCCACGAAATGGTTCATGTTAAACAATATGCTAGAGGTGAGCTTGGCCATCGTTCAGACGGTAGTCAAAAGTGGAAAGCTAAACCAAACTTACCACGTAAAACACATTACATGGCTACTCCTTGGGAAAAAGAAGCATTCGAAAAAGAAGCAGGATTAGCTATAGAATGTTTCACAGAAGTCACATTTTCGTTATAAATAACTGGTTGACATTTTTTAAAAACCATATATAATAGTAATATATAAAGATAAGGGAACAACATGACAGACTTAGTTACTACAGGTTCAGATCTTTCTGCACTATCGATAGAACAAATTAACTGGTTGCTTACAGAAGCAGGATCACCGTTGGTAGCTACCGCGATTGTTCTTATCGGAACAAATGCTTCAGACGAAGTTCAGTATGAGGTTACGCATTACTCTCCAACTATAGAATCTGTCGTGAAAAACCACGGATTTTGTGACTTTGATCTTCAGGGCGACCCAAGAATCCAAATGTATGATATTGAAGCTGGCGATTTAAACGAACGTGCTGATATGCCCGTCGATAATAACGATGGTCCAGACGATGTTGGTGTTGGCTCATACGCAGTATAAGAATTCTCTGTGACTAAGCCTTCCCTAGTAACAGGGTGAAGCGCAAATACACAGAGCGGACAGGATGACTTTGATTGTTATAAATTCATGTTCGTAACCTAGGCAACAATCTATACCTGTATTGCCCGTCGGTACAGAATGAAATCTAAATACACGCTGGGAGCAACCCGGTAGTATAGGGCGGGCCTAATTTTTTAACAAACTGATGATGGAGATTTATGAGACCTTTAAAAAACTACGTATTAGTAGTTGATGCTGGAGAAGAAGACGTTAAGACAACTGCAGGCGGTATTATTCTGCAGCAAGTAATAGAGAAAGGCTCGAAGCCTGGATTAGTACTTGCGGTTGGTGTAGAAGAAAATGCTATTAAGCCTAAGGATAAAGTTGCATTAGACTGGAGTAAATCAATGCCAGTTACTGTACAAGGTGAAAAAGCAGTATTAATTAATTCTAATTTTATATACGCTATATACTAAAGAAAGGGTGGGTCGTTATTGGCCCACCCTTATTAGCTTAAGGTTTCTTTTTGATAGCGTCAGCACCAAAGAATGCTGCAACCAAAGCTGCAATAGCAACAAAATATGTTGGAGCAATATCACCAACAATCTCAGCTGCTTCAGGCAAACCTAGAAAAGATGTTAGTACGATTGCAAAGGGATATAGTAACATACCCATAAGAGCGAACCAAGTCATTTTACGCATTGCATCACGTTGTGCGTCTTGATCTTCCATCTCTTTACGTTTGAATTCTAGATGCATATCCATTTCTTCTTTAGAAATATGTCCGTCACCGTTTGCGTCCATTCCAGCAACTGCGTCGTCGTCAATAGTTTTCTTAGCCATGTCTTTCTCCTAATTAATAATAAGTCATAACAAAAAAACTCTCAATGATTTTATTTATAAATAACTATAAATATAAATAACATATAAGCTAATAGTCAATTAAAGGAGACGAAGATGGCACTTAGAATAAATGGTCAAGACATAGTCAGCGATACGCTTGTACTATCAAATATATCTGACGCAGATGCTGCAACAGAATTAGTGATCAATGCCGCAGTAAGAAATGAAAATAACGTTTTGCGAATCTATGATTCTGCGGGCACTGAAATCCGCACGCTTTATTGCGCACCTGCAGCTTAAAGCAAGGATTTAACAATGACCGTAAGATCACCATTATTCATGGAAGCTGCTGCGGGCGAAACCGCCGGCAAGATGATATATCCGTTTAACTCAACAGGTATGACTGAGCTCCACAAGCTCGCAGGTCATGCCTATGCCTTATCTCCAAACCCACGAATAGAAGTTAGTGGTTCACTTGGTATTCCTCTACCCGGTGCAACTTTCACTGATACTTGGTGGAGTGCAGGTGCTTCTACAACAGATGTAACAAATTACGACACCGCATCAGAAACACCGAATGTTTTCATGGTAACAGATACCTATAACTCGCTTAGGCTGGTATATGATGTTGATGCGTCACCGTTTTCATCTGATACTAACAACACACAATTTCCGTTGTATCTATATAGTCCAGAAGGACCAGACGGTGATGATTGGCCAACAGCCGGTTTAAGAACAATGACTAATCAAGATTTTGTTGAAACATTTATCATACCAACGTTAGATCAATTTCATGGTGGTGGCTCGTCGCTAGAACAGGGTGGTACATATTTTATGACTACTTCATCTGCGCCGGCTAATGCTACAGTTGTAGGAATTGCAGCTTTAAACCAAGAAGCAAATCCTGCTGCATATAGTGCAGCTTCAATTCCAGAAACACCATCACAAAATAATACTGTTACTACTTACAGAATAGCTAAAGTAAACTGGTCTCCAACTGCTTCTACTCTTTATGAATCTGGCGCAAATTATGATCTGCCGTTGTATTATGATTACGGAACAGAATCTATTAAACAACATAGTCCGACTACTTGGGCTGCGTTGCTGAATCCGTTTTTGCGATACTATCTTAGCGGTCAGGCTGGCGTTGCGTATAAATTATCGTATAACGTAGATGGATCAGACGGCGCTACGAACGGCACACTCTATCAAGACACGGCTATCACTACTGCTACAGGCGTTTATCAACAACGATTCGTTAATGCAAACGATTACCGTACTCAGGAATTTCCTGCCGGTACTGCTACCGCTCAAGGTGCTTCGATGGCGTTTAGAATTCATCGAGGTGTTAATGAGGCTATCACATTACTCGGTACTTCTGGTTCTCCTCAAACTTTCACATCTGATGGACCTGTTAGTGATGGTGCTGGGGGTTGGGAAGCACGGAATGGATTCAAATTTACATCTACTGGTAATATTGAACGGACAACTTATACTACTTTTACTGGCGGTACAGAAGTAACACATTCTACTTCTGAATGGTGTAATATAACACCAGGCTCTACAAGATACATTAGGTTCACTGACGATACTTCTGCAACGATGGGAGGATCTGCTCGAACGCCATCATCAGGGTTTGATTATACCGAAGGTACTTTTGAATGGAGACTTACTCAATCACCGAGTGGTACCGCTACTAATATTTCATTAAAATGGAATGGTTCTACAGTCGCCGCTCAGTCTTGGAATACGTTCGCACTAGCTGACGCAGTAACATCTATTTCAGTTGGTGCTTATACGTATGACAGAGCCGGTAACGCCTCACAGTCATATTCTTACACAACATTATATGGTCTTGCTAGAACAGGCGTATCGTCTGTAACAAGGGTTACGGCTAACACTGGTGATGCTCTTAACACTTGGCATAGTCTTGCCACAGATAAAGAATTCAGATGGGCTAGTCAAGAAGCTGATGAAACATATGGTGCTAGATTTACACAATGTAAAGTTGAAATAGCGTCTGATGCTGCAGGCACTGATATTCTTGCTACTGGTTATTATAATACAGCATGGAACGGTGGCGGCGATGTACAATTCTCGAATATGTCTGGATCAGGAACTGGTAGTAATGGTCTTAGTGGTTCTGCTAGTGCTGATTTCTACTTCTTCTCTAATGGTACTGCGGAGGTGACCGCAAGCGCGTCGGCTGGTGTAGTTAGCGTATCTGGAACGCCTCAAACTTGGTTGATCTCTGGTGCAGCAGCTGATTACGAGGTTAACTTTAATTGGACTCATACACCGAACGGTGGTGGGTCAACTACTGCTGGCCCATCGGCTGCCTCTTGGG
>TARA_B110000259_G_scaffold4352_1_pt1 | contig 14732 bp, 18 predicted proteins | sample TARA_B110000259 | Tara Oceans TARA_B110000259 (sample SAMEA4397649) | marine metagenome | biome: Polar Biome; feature: [SRF] surface water layer (ENVO:00010504); material: water (ENVO:00002006), including particulate matter (ENVO:01000060) such as... | depth 5 m | reverse complement strand
TCTGGTCTTGTTGCTAAGACAACCAAACAAGGTGAACTGATTGCAGCCCTACAGGGGAATAGGCAAGTCTTTATCCTTGGCCCTGCTGGTACTGGTAAGACATATGTTACAGCAACGTATGCTGCTGATCTGTACACGACAAAGCAGATTGATAAGATCGTTATAACAAGGCCCCACGTACCTGTAGGCAGAGACTTAGGTTTCTTGAAGGGTGACTTAACTGAGAAGACTATGCCTTGGGCATTACCTGTATTAGATGTATTGGAGAAGCACCTTGGCAAAGGGACAGTGGAAACGGGGATCAAGAATGGCAACATTGAAATGGCTCCTTTGGCTCTTATGCGTGGGCGTAGCTTCGATAATGCCTTCATAATTGTTGATGAAACACAGAACATAACTACCCATGAATTAAAGATGATCCTGACTAGGGTAGGAGAGGGAACTACTATCGTGCTTAATGGAGATGTGCAGCAGTCAGATCTTAAAGAAGCTGATGGTCTATCAAAGATTATCCACTTGGCTAAGAAGTATATGCTGCCAGTTCCAATTATTGAGTTTGGTGTTGACGACATCATCAGATCTGACATCACAGCAATGTGGGTTAAAACATTTATGAAAGAGGGTATCTAATGGCTAAGTGGGACATAGACAAGTTGACTAAGACTTACGACAACGTAAATCATCCAGCACACTACGGGACAGGTAAGATTGAATGTATCGACTACATCGAGGACTTTCTAACTAAAGAAGAGTACATAGGATACCTCCGAGGAAATATAGCCAAGTATCTACACCGATGGCGATACAAGAATGGACTAGAGGATCTGAAGAAAGCTCAGTGGTATGGCGCACGACTGATCAAGCTAGAGGAGACTGAATGAGTTTATTTGAAGGGTTACTACTGTGCAACATCCTAATCTTAGCTTGGGTCACATACACAATAGGTAAGGTCAAGGGGGACATTGAGATCCTCTACGAGGGCCTAGCCATTACAATGGATAAACAAGATATAAAATAGAAAAAGCCGCAGGCGTCCACTCAAGGATACCTGCGGCTTTTCTGTGTCTTGTTGTAGTGTTACTTACCGAAGAACTTCGATACTGATCTCATCCCTATGCTGGCACTCACGATACCTCCGAGGGAATATTGATACCACGTTGGCATAGCCTCAAGTGAAGTAAACCCAGCTTGAACAACTTGATTGCCCCAATCTCCACAGAAGGCTAGTATCAGGGGAATACTGAAGAGTAGGGTTATCCACTCGTCTTTCCAAGAGTTCTGTGTAGCTCGGATAGCTTCAATGTCCCAGTCAAGCTCACCAGTTAGCTGCTTCTTCTTGATCTCAGCTTCAGTGAGTTTAACTTGTGTCTTACCGTCTATTACGCTAGTGGCTAGTCCCGCTAGGCTAGTTAGTATGCTTAACATTACTTTGTTCCTTACCCATCCAAATGCCGAAACAGCCTGTAAGAGATCCTAGGCAGACTGATACAAGTCCACTCTGAGCCACACTAGGGTCTGAAAGGGCCATAAACCAGTGTACAGCTTGATAGCTTAATACGGTTACTGCAAGCATCATAAGCCTTGGTAGTACTTTCCAATCGTCTAGTCTACTCATCGTTACCATTCCTCCTGTTGCTTACCTATCATTATTTTGTTGCCATCTTCTCTACAGCACCACGAATAGCTTTTATGTTCTCATCAATTCTAGCCATAGATACAGCTTGGTTCTGAACTGATGTCTCAAGGCGCCCAACCCTGATTTGAGTTTCTGATATATCCTTACGGTTACTTTCAATGTCAGCCATCATCATAGATACTGTCCACACGATAGCTGCACCCTGAGTAACTAGACCAAAGACTAGCCCTAAAGGTATGCTGTTACTTAAGTTCCACCCGCTAGTCTCTTTAGGCATATCAAGGGTATTCCTTACGGTCTAATTCAAAGTGTGGTGCATCATAGAAGCTCTTCCAGTCACCACCCCATACGATGGAAATGTCAAGTTCATCTGCTGCTGTCTTCATAGCTTCAGCCATGAGTTCAAACCGCTCTAGGTCTTCCCAATCGACAGGATAAGGAACCATGTCTACAGCATGACCTGTGATATGTCGTGAGTTCAAGGTAGTTGACTTACCAGCCTTCAGTAACTCTCGTTGACGGTTGATATGACGGATACCTTCGATAACCGTGAAGTCAACTTCTGTTAGCTCAATGGCCCTCTTAACTACAGCAACCATATCAGGGTTAACGCCTGACAAGCTCTGTAGGCTACGTGTTCCAAGTTTGTATGACATTAGTGTATCCTTATTCTGGTGTAGTAGGCCAAGTTACATTATAGGGGAAACCCTCTTGGTCGGGAATGTTCAATAGTAATGTACGGTAATCCATCCACTCTTGTTGCTTCTCCGGCGTTAGGTCGTTCCAGCGAAAGGGGTTTGTTGCAAGGGGGTCAAACTTTAGTTTCAACTTACCGTAACGCTCTCGGCGCACTTCACCAGCGTCATATTCAAGGACCTCTTCTGGAGATCTTGGGTCAAATAGAGATGTAAGCCCTTCATCTGTGATGTGATTGTGATGATACTGTAAGGCTAGTCTCCAAGTTCTATCCTGAACCTCTACATTTGGAGTAGGTATCGTGCTGTTGATTTCAGGGGTGTACCAACCTAAGATATTGTTATCTGCGTTTATGTGTGCATATTTCATGTTTAATACCCTATTGAGAACATATTTTGGTAGTTAGCACGGGATGCGTTAGTACCAACCATTGTGTTTGATGTATAATACGCAGAGTTGCTGGTAGGGTAACCGTTCCAGTTTTCGTACCAACCTGATTGCTGTGTATAACCAAACCCAAGGCAAGCGTTAGGAAATGTTATGGGGAAGTTCCTAGCACCGTGGGAGTATGACCAACGGTCCCACTGGAATATAAAACCATTGCTAAGTGTAAGGTAACCTGCATTCCCAGTAACATCTCTGGCGGTCTCGTTTAATGCAAACGCATCAACAGCAGCCTTAACCTTAGCTGGCGACACAAGGCTTTCAGTAATGCCTGTACCAGTTTGCCAAGTGCCTGTAGTTTGATCCCCGATTAACCCTGCTGTAACACCAGCAGTTGTTGCTACGATCGTGTCGTCAAGGATCTTAAAGGTGTCTGAACCTTGGTCAAGGTAACCTACACTAATCCAAGCATCATTAGCCTCGGCTCTCATCTTTAAGATATGGGCAGCGGTATCATACCAAAGCATATTGGCATAAGTTGTAGTGGGGGCTGTAGCTCCACTGTTAGTGCTTCCAACAGCTTGAAGTGCAGAAGTAATATCTGCCCTAGTAGCTGGGAATGCTTGGTTTGAAATTACTAAGTCGTTCTGTGACATTTAGTTATACTCCACGTAAGCTGTTAGTGCGGATACAGACGGGGTTACATTATTTGCAGTAGAGGTAAGTTTCACCTTAAATCTAAATGCCCTTGCACTAAGGTCTGCAACTTTTATTGAAGTGTAGGGTGACCATGTAGGTGACCCAGCCGGGTTATCTTGTGTTGTAGACACAAGTGTTATAATGTTGGTATCAGAGAATTGACTGCTGCCACCTAAGTCGTCAAAAAGGCCGGGGGCATCATCAAATAAACCCGGTTGGTCATCAAATAGACCAGCGGTATCATCATGTCTTGTCGTTAAACCACTTACATAAACACGACATCTCTTTACAGTGTTATCACCCGTCTCTATGTAGTTAGTAAAGAGGTACTCACCTTCAGATGGTGCTGTAACATAATCATCAATTCTCAGGTTACTGCTTACAACTTCAGTGTTTGTCTTAGATCCACTAAATGTTGGATTGTCTGTCAGAGTTAACGTATTAGCAAGGGGTTCAATGTTAGCTACAGGTACGACTACAGATGTGTAGTTGACTGAGGTAATGCCTGACTTATCTACAGCTTTAACCATGTATGTACCAGCCCTAGCTGGAACTGAAACACTAGACGCTGGTCTAGATACCTTATCTACATAAGTTAGAGCGTTACCCCAACTAGCGCCAACTAGATCAGGGGAATACCGTATGATGTAATACGATAGATCAAGATCCGGTACAGCTTCCCAGTCAAGAGTAATAACCGCACCATTAACTTCAGCTACAAACCCTGTGACATCTGATGGTGGATCAAGTAGTCCTGAAGCATTAATAGTGTCTAGTCCATTCCAGTCACCCTTGATACCAAAAGTGTTGATAGCCCTAGCCCTAAAGTCGTAGTCACCATCTTCAAGATCAACAGCTTCAAACTTACCAATCTGTCCAGTACCAAGAGTGATCCAATCTGTATCAGAGGATAACTTAAACTCAGCTTCAACGTAGTCAATCCTCTCAGGCGCACCAGAGGTAACATTCAGGGTAATGATATTAGTTAGCTTTTCACGGATAATCTGAGTTCTGACAGTTGCTGACAGGCCCACCGTAGGAACATCAAATGGTGACAAGAGTGTTGTGTTATCTCTTTCGTAAACGACACCATCAGCTACTTCATCGTATACAGACTCAGCAGTCTCACGTAAGGTCATCTGTGTCTGTAGGTCAAGGCCATCAGTTAAACCAAAGCTCCAAGAGACTACTTCAAACGCTTTGTTAGTCCAACCAAACCTAGAGTTAGTCAAGCGAATGTTATCACCAACTTGAACTTGCAAGGTCTTTAGTCCAAAGGAAGCGTTAACTGTAAGTTGTTGTCTGTTACGCTCCAAGGAAATTAGAGCAATACGTCTAGCTTCAATAGAATTATCAGTAAACGGCAGGTCAACGTCAGCTACAGACTCTTGACCATTATCAGCATCTACAAAAACTACGTTAGTTACCTGTGGATAGTCTGTAGTCTGCCAGTTGCTCTCTTCACCACGGAATGTACCTTTAACAGTATTAAAGTTATTTCTGCGAGAGTGTCGTGTAGATACACTGATACCAGAACGAAGGTCATCCTCGTTGAGGTCTAACACAGGTGCAGTCCAGTAGGCTGGCTTCATTCTCCAGCTACCCTGAGCATACCACAAGCTACCGTCCATAGAGGTAAGCATAGCGTTAATCATGTCGTATGGAGTAGAGTCTGTAGTAAAAGCACCATTACAAGTATAACGTGTTGTACCTGCGTCTGTGTTAGTCTGATCACATATGTTAGCAGCGGCAATAACCAAAGCATCATCAATGTTAGCAGTTTCTTCAGATATACCATAAGGTGAGATAAGGTAATCTCTTAAGCACAAAGCTGGGTTGTCTGACCATACTGTCGTTGATGTACGTGGGTCATAGACTTTCTTGCCGCTAATAATAGTTGTAATCTCAGGGATACCATTAGGGAAGACATCAGCGTCAAACTGTAGGCGGATATACATATAGGCAATGCCGTTAAGGGTACATTGTGTTGTCCAGTGAGCAGACTCAGCTACAAGGGAGGTATCTGCTGTTTGAGTAGGGGAACCAAGGTGTAGTTTAATGCGAACCTTACCACTGTACTTAGCTGGGGAGGTAACATTACCACTACCATCTAAGGTAACTACCTCGTCATTTATATATATCTCATCAAAGGATTGTATCTCATGCCCAGCGACAGCAACGATCCTGTGGAGGTATTTGTTGTTAGTACCTGTAGATTCATCGTATATACGAGCGCCACCAACACGCATCTTACCATAGATGATTTGATGGTCTAGTGCTGTACCTATAGCTGTAGTTTGATAGCCACGGTTAGATCCACCCCCCATGGAAGGCTTGGGCGTAAGTGCCCTCATGGCTGCACCAAGGACAACAGTAGTTACAAGACCCACAACCCAAGCACTTGCCGTGATTGCTATACCATAACCAGCCGCTGCTGTGATAATACCTGCACCAATAGCAGTAAAGACAACCATATTATAATACCTTCTCGTATTTAGTTTCTACCTCATGGTATCCCATGCGAGTAAGAAAGTTTCCTATGGGGTTCTTTGCAGATGAAGACGCGAGAACTCTATAGATCCCATCCTCTTTCATGCAAGTCTCTACGAACTTAAACAGACGTTTACCAACTGTAGACTTTCTGTAGTCTTTATGGACATACACTGCATCGTATACACCCATAGGATCAAACTTAGATGTCAAAGGTGCTACGACAATAACTACAAAGTAGCCAATCAGTAGTCCCTCTTTCCTAGCGGTGAAGAACTTAAGTCGTCCATCTTCCTCTAGTCTAAAGTAGGATTCCCAGTCTATGTGTAAGTCTTGTGTAGGGTGACCAGACTCGTCCCACTCTAGTACAGCTAATGGGGTTACTTCATCTTCAGCAAGGCTTAAAAACTCTTGTTGATATGTTACCATTATTCGGATTTCCTACCCCAAGACAATTTCTTGTCCTGTAGACCTTCAATGAAGTCCATCCCAAGATCATTGGGGTATTTTGACTTCTGATAACCAGAGGTAAACCTAGCAACCCTAGCTCTCTCAAGATCAATAAGTTTGTTCTCTACAGCCATTTCGATAGTGGATGTGTCGCCACCCTCTTCGATATTCATCTGATCCATATACCCTGAGAATAACTCATTAAAGCCTTTTTCACCAGTTTCAACTAAAATCTTACTTCCGTCTTGTTGTAGGATGTAAGCCCCATCTTGTTGCAGCAGACCGCCAGAGGGAGAAAGTGTACCAAAGTATATTTTAGCTACACGACCTTGGTAAGGCTCACTCAATGCTAAAGAGAGTAGGCTTGATGGAATACCACTCAAGCTAATAGAAGCTCCCTTAACAGCCATCTCTGAGGTTTCTTCAATAGCTGAGATGCTTAGGAGTTGACCAAGACCAACCCACTCGCTTCCATCTGAGAGAACAAGTGTCCCCTGACCTGTCCACATACTTATGATATTACCATCAAACTGAAGTTCAACAGCAAAGAACGGGAATACTTCGGGTTGTTCTATTGCAGTTATTGTATTCGGGGTTAGATCTCTTGACATTTAGTATAATCCTTATCAACGCTTTTGGTATTTTGTCAAAGCTGCTTGCCTCTAATGTGCTTAGGGCTTAACAATCAAGAGTGGTCGGACCTAAACCCAAACCTGTTACATTCTGAGCAAAAGAGCCTTCCCACCAACTTAAATACAAAGCTTCCATACTCATTGATTGTTGTTTTGCTGGTATGAAATAGTCCTCATAAGAACCTAATCCTGTAGGTGTAACTGAGTGCTTGAGCATGTACTTAAAGCTGTCGTCTACTTGCTCCATACACTTGCGACCTCGTTCTTCAGCGTATTCCCAGAACGGTGTCTTGAAGTCTGATCCAGCATAGTAGTGCAGCATTATGATTGATTCTTGGGCCTGTAGGTATGAGTCGTATAATTCATTGGCAAGACCTAAATCTTTCTGGGTAAACCAGTGGTCGAAGGTCATAGAGTTGACCGCATCTACCGTCGAAAAAGAAGTAGCCTCAAGAGGCTCTAAGAAGAAAGATGCGTTACCGTTATAGGCTATGCGATCATCAAAGTTTGACTTTCGTCTGTAGTTCTTAAAAGAGAAGTTGTTTGTTTCGGAGGAAGGTATTAATTTATACGCATCAAAGATATTTTGTACATCTAACATAACTTCTTCCAGTGAAGATATGTCTTTATTGTACATGTACCCAATTGAACACCTATTACCCAGCGGAATACCAAACACCCACCCATAGGGTCTGGCAATCGTCAGTGTGTGATTGAACTTAGGATATTCCCAGTAACACTGTGTGACATAAACAGAGTTAACAGGTATGTATTCAGACTCTGCGTGGGAATTAAACTCAACAGGTTTACCACTACAATCCATTACAAAGTCAGCCTCAACATCTTTAGCTAGGACATTCATGGGTTTCATGTTTACAAAACCTTTTAGCCTATCAGAAACATATTCTTGTAGTTTAGGAGCGGAAAAGTGTATTGCAGTAGCTGGACTAGGGAAGTCATGTAGGAAAGGCTTAGTACCCTTACCCCAATTCTCTTTGTAGATACCTGTCTTGACAGTTGCGTCTATCTTTGGGAAGTCACGAGCGCCGAAACCAAATATCGTATTTAACCTGTTGGGTAGTGTTAGATTTGATCCCTCCCCAACAGACTGAGGTTTTATACTTGGGTCAAAGTACCAGTCTATCTCACAGTCCGTATAGTACGCAAAGTAAGCAGCCGACATGCACCCCGCTGTACCTTTACCTATTACGGCAACCCTAGACATATAAGGCTCCCTCTTGTTCAAGTTGTTCAGGGACCACTAAGGGCCACCCTTCTGTCTCTGGTGCGTCACGTAAGGCTTGTCTGTAGTCTAACAGTTCTTGTGATGGGTTCATACCCTCTTCTACCATGTGGTCAGTACGAGCTAGTTCAGCATTACGAAGCACCCTGTGACCTGCACTTATCTCAGCCAACTCTTCCTCAGAGTATGCGTCATGGTGAGGCCCACGTTCTAACTCAAAATCAGGGTACATCAGTATATCAAAATCGTGAGGAACTAATAGGTTTACAAGCTTCTCTGTCTTGTGCCAGATAACAATATCGTCCATCTTAAACACCCCCTTTAATAATAAACGCGTAAGTTACCAGCAGCGCCCGTTCTTGCATATGAAGCGCCGCCACCCGGAGCCGTACCGTTTGCGATACCCGAAGCGCCATTACCTGAGTATTGTGATGATTCCCAACCTGTGGAGCCGTATTCGGCATATCCATTACCCGCTCCCAGTATTCTATTGGTCAGCCCCCCACCACCTTGGGTACTCAGGGCGTTGGTGTCATTCCCTGCCTGATAGACAGTCGTCTTTGACGTAGAACCATCGGTCATCGCAAGAGTAGTGGTTTCTGATTGAGTAGGGATTGTATAAAACTGATTAGTAAAGCCAGACGTACAAGTAAATAAAGTTTGACCATCCCCAATAGAGTAGTAAGGTCTGTTGGGGGAGCTGTTATTCCAGTTGGTGCTGTATGAGGTCCCACCAATACTAATTGTGTTTGCAGTGGCGTGTTTTGATCTCCATGACCCCGAAGGGCCACTACCTGCGGCAATTGAGCATGACAAACCATCCGCAATACCCGCTGTAGTGATAAACAATAAGGCAGAGCCACCACCGCCAGAAAACTTCCAGCTTGAATTGCCATCGTAATAAGTACTATTACCACCGCCACCGGAACCTACCAGAAGAACGTGTACAATTGTGTCATCATTAAGTCCGGCAGGTTTATTCCAAGAGCCAGTGCTAGTACGGGTGAACTGGGGGCTGGAAAAGTTAGGTGTATCAGAGGACGAAATGTTAATTGCAGACGAATTACCGCCCACAGTCATACCAAAAGCCCTAGTCGAGCCGCCGCCAAAACTACCCAACATAGGCGTATACAAAGGTTGTCTTTTTATAGGGAAGACCATTCTAACTACTCCCTATGCAAACTGTGTTTGGCTTGCTAACACTGTGAACGTAGCGTCAGCAGTCTTGATGATTGTAAAACTGTAACTATCAATTCCGTTGGCGTTGCCAGCAGCCGGAGCCGTACCGCCCTGCCACTTAGGCGTAACAACAGATCCATCTACCTGATAGACGTTTAGATAGTAGGGTGTTGCGCCATTGGTCAACAGAACTGCTACGCTCAAGCTCTGACCAGTAGCCAAGTTAGCATTCACATTGCTAAAGTTAATGGTACGATTAGCAGTTTGATCTGCCGTGTAAAGCTCAACGGCCTGTGCAGTAGTGTCAAAGGTTATTGTGCCTGTACTAGGTGTTTGGACTGTTACTTTCTCGTAAACTTCTTCGATGTCAAGTTTACCGTTGATAGTAGTGTCATTTAGCGTAGCATTGGCATTGGGTTGTACATAGTCAGAACTATCAAAGGCTTTTACTTGGGCAAGGTTCGTCACCTCACTGTCCATCAAAGCACCAGCGGCTGTTACATTGGTTGTGTCAGTTACATCTGCACCAGTTGCTATACCTGACAGTTTAGTCTGTTCAGCATCACTAAACTCATTTGTGTCAGCATTACTCTCGTAAGCAACCTTAATCTGAGCAGCGGTCTGATCTGTAGTAGCATTAGCTTCTATACCATCAAGTTTAGTACCATCTGTGGCTATGTCACGTCCATCTACAGTGCCAGTTACAACTACGTTAGGTACAGTAAGATCACCAGTCATTGTGTCGCCAGTAATACGGACAAAGCCTGTAACACTGTCAAATGCAGTCTTTAGCTCACCAAGAGTAATTGCCTTAGTTTCATCCGCTGAAATATCAACAACAACAAATTCATCTGCATCAACAAGGTCAGCCCCAGTGATATTTGTTAGTTGGGTAATCTTCTTATCAGCCATAGTAGTGTATCCTTATATCACAGCTTCGACAGCTTCAAACGAGATGCCATAAGTTGACGCATTATTGATTGACCAAGAGGTCACGTTATTAGCTAGTCTAAAGACCCCCTTAGCGGAATTGAAGGTGACTGTCGCAGCAGTGTAGTTAGAACGTAGTGCAGGCCATATCTCTAGTGTGCCAGAGCCACTCTGATCTACGAGGACTTGATGCAGTTTAGCAGATGAGGCAGACCCCAGTTGAATGTAGTCCCCAGCAAGTAGCGTACCCGTCATAACGACAGTAACAGTCTCATCTCCAGCAGATCCACTTAAGGTACAAGCACTGACAGTACCCTGTGGTGTAACATAGTCAGGGTCCCCCAGTAGAAATGTACCCCTTTGACCCTTAAGGCCAACTAGCATTGCTTTCCACTGTGCGGCCTTGTCACGATGCACCGAGGGAATACTGACTGAGGCTTCCCACTTCTGTCCACCGTGAGAGACTATCTGTTGTTTGTAGGTAAAGGGAGACTGAGAGGTAGCTACAGCATTAACAGCCCTAAGCTCAATACTCTCAATCCCGATAGATGTTGGTGTCGCTAGTGGATAGGTGATTGCCATTGATTATTCCTTTAACCGAAGACTGACTTCATTTGACCACCACGACGACGATCATTCATTATTGATGCTTTAGCAGCTTGAGTTAAAGCTGGTTGAGCCTGTTGAATGGTCTGAGTAACAAGGCGCTTAGTATCCTCAGATGTATTTGCTGAGATACTGTAGTTGTTGGTAACGTATATGTCACCACTGCCACCTTCAGCTTGGACACCTAGCTTACCGTTAGCACCTCTCTTGAGTGGCATGATAGCTTCAGGGCCAGCTTCTCCCATGAGACCAGTCTTACCGCCAGCCATAGGGAATGTTGTTGGGCCACCGACTACACCACCATCAGCGTAGGCTTTAACTTCAGATCCACCACTAATGACACCACCGTCAGCGAAAGGAATACCCATAGCCAACTTAAGAGCTTTGATAGCCACTTGCATGACGTAAACCTTGTAGAGTTCTCTGACAATCTCAGCAGCCATAGTCCTGAAGGCGTCACTTACGGACTTAGTACCATCAGACATAGCCATAAAGCCATCTTCTATTGAGCCATTTATTGAATCTACTAACGCCTGTCGTCTTTGCTCAACAGCAATTAGCTCATTGGTCTCGGCGATCTGAGCTTCCATTCGGGCGGCATCTTTAGGCGCTCTAGCTGCAAGGTCTACCCCAAGTGCTTGAAGAACCTTTTGCCTAGCTTCGGTCTTTCCAAAGAGTGCATCCTCTAAGTCAAGTTTCTTTTGGAAAGATGCTATAGTTTCTGCGTCTGTCTCTGCTTGAGATTTGCCCGTACTTGTACCCGTATCTGACTTATCACTTGGCTTACCCCTATCCCTGAAGATAACTCCAGAAACACCAGATTCATTACGTGGGTCAAAGAACTCCTTGTTACCGCCCGTTAACTTATCTAGCGACTGCCCTCTTTTTGTCTCTAGGTCAACTTGTAGTTGAATTAAGTCAAGTCTAGCTTTCTCTTTTTCATTTAGGGTATCTAGTGCTGTCTGCTGGTATACAAGATAGTCATAATGTTCCATAGCTACATCTAGGTTTTTGCCTAGGATGCCTTGGCCTACCAACTTAGCAATATGATCTTCTCTAGCGTATTCAGCTTTTAGGATAGCCAGATGTTCCTCTGCCCCTGCGACATTATTCAGAATATCTAATTCAGATCGGTTGAGGATTATTTTACGTTGACTGGACTTTGTATTCTTAGCTACGGCATCTGTTATCTTCTTAACAGCGGCTGCTTGCTTGTCATTAAGTTTGTCTTGCTTTTCAGCGTAACTTAAGCCAAGTGCCATGTTTTCTGCGCGAGACTTCATTTGATCTGCTTCAGCTTTTGCTAAAGCTATATTTTTTTCAGAGAGTTTATTGCGCTCACGATCATTATCTATGATAAGCATACGCTGAACTTCTTGCTCTACAAGGAGCCTACCTTGATCTTCAGTGAGTTCGTTGAGTTTAACTTGAGCCTCTATCTCCTCTTGGAAGATCTGAAGGCTTATGCGGTTCTTAGTGTTATAATAAACATCAGAGTCTGCACCGTTTTCTAGCTCTGTGGCTAGAAGGAGGTTAGCCCTATAGCCCTCTAAGTCCCTCTTTTGAAATAATTGACTCTGCTCTTTAGCGATACGTTTAGCATTCTTATCAACTAAATCCTGAGCCGCTATAACCGCCGCTGCTGCCCTTCCAACATCATCTGCATCTGTTGCTCCAAACATAAGGAATGAAAGGGCATTTAGAAATGGCATATCAGAACTTGCCCAAGATGCAGCCATGCGAGAAAGATATGAACCAGCATCTTCAGCAGTTTTAACAAATTCCTCAATTCTTACGCCTTGTTGATCTAACAAGTCTAACTGCTCAGTGGTGATGCCTAAGTCCATTGCAATTTGCAATCGGCTTAACTTCTCCAAGGTATCTGTAATAGCCTTTACGCGCTGATCTAGCGCCTCTACCCCATCAGCAGATTTCTTAGCCTCGTCCTTCATCTCAAAGAACATTCTTGCTACAGCCGAACCAATAGGGATAAGGATACCAAGAGCCGCTGACAAACCTACAGCCAGCCCCATACTCAAGCCAAGTGGGGCAGCAATCATAGGCAGGATGCCTGCTAACTGAGCGCCTTGCTGACTGAATGCGACAAATGCACTTGTGCCACCTTGAACCTGAACTGCAAAGTCACCAAACTGGTAACCAAGCTGCTGAACAGCCATGTTGTTACCATTCATTTTGTTCTTAGCTGCACCCATGATTTTGTTAGAGGACATCTGTGCGGCATTGTATTTCTTTAGTGCAACAATAGCTTGTTCCGTGGTCATTGTCTCAGCAACAATAGCAGACTTTAACAACTTCTTCATTTGAAGCGTCTTTTGCTGGTTGCGGTAAACAGAGTCACTTGCCATACGAAAACTACGCAAGGCATTAGCATCTTTTTCTACAGCACGAGCCGCTTCCTCAAAAGCTCTAGCAGAGTCTCTAGCTGACTTATTAGACTTCTGTTGTGCTAAATGTTGTGTGTTAAGGGCGGCATTAACTTTATTTTGTTCGTTAGAAAACTTCTTTTGCCAACCAGTTATTTTATTAAAGGCTTGCTCGTAGGATCTAGCAGTGGACTTAACGGTTTTGTCAAGTATCCTAAAGGCTTGGTCAGCCTGTTGTACTGTCTCGTACCCTACGATGATATTAATATCAGCCATTTGCCACCCTTAAATATTCTAAGTCTACTCGCTTGATAGCCTCAATCTCCCAAGGCTCAATAGATGCTTCTGTGAGTTCTTTCCATGCTTTAATCTGCTCAAAGGTTATTGGTGCTGGGCCACTAAAGCCTGACCCTCTGCTAGAGCTTAAAGCAATAAAGGCAGACCAAACGTGGGATATTAGCATTGGGAAGGGTGTCGGGGGTTCCAATGCTTCTACTCTACGTCCAGTCTGCCTTTCTACTTGTTCAAGATGTTCTCGTTCTGTAGTGCCGTTCTGATCTGGCCTGTTGAGTTTAAACTGGTGATTAGACCACTCAACAAGCTCACAGATCAGACCTTCATAAAATCCAGAGAGTCAGTTACTACCTCCTCAATCTGGTTCCTAATCCAGAAGACCTCTTCGTAGAGATCTTTAGCTTTAGCGACAGTGAGCTTAGGTTTCTCCCCGCCGTATGTAATATCCCAAGCCTTAGTTGTCTTAGCTAGAACCTCCAGCGTAGCTTCCTCAATATCTGAGTAGTCAACATCTTGAGACTTACTCTTCTGAGCTTTCTTAAGCCGCTTGCTGATTTGTTCGTGTTGGGCTTTCTTGTACTCTTTAGAATGAGGCGCAAGAATAGTAATTGTCATATTCGTGTCATCGTCATTCTTTAGTACGTCTCCTGTTGTCGGATGCTTGATCTCAACAACAACATCATCTAAATTCGGTGTCAGGTCTTTTAAGTCCATAGTCTGTTCCTTTTCGGGGGAGGTTATGTCGGGATGATTAATGTGGAGACCCCGACCCGACTCAGGGCCTCCACTACCTTAGCTAAGGTGTTCTGTTATCACGCTGGGCGTGTAATCTTAAGGTTAGTTGCCTCTGTAGTATCGTAGAGAGCTACGAAAGACATAGAGATCATACGGCTGGTTGGACCATCGACACCAACATCAGCAGAGTTAATCTTAACCCGTGGGAATGAGAATGTGTAAGCATTAGCACCTGTAGGATCGTTTACAGATACTTCAATCTCAGTTTCAGTCTCGTTGAGGAAGCGGTTGATCAATGCAGCATCTTCAAAGTAAGCTGTCATTGTGCCTTCAACTTCTGCACGACCATACTCAAGGGAAGGTGCGCTATCATC
>TARA_B110000259_G_scaffold74326_3_pt1 | contig 14813 bp, 12 predicted proteins | sample TARA_B110000259 | Tara Oceans TARA_B110000259 (sample SAMEA4397649) | marine metagenome | biome: Polar Biome; feature: [SRF] surface water layer (ENVO:00010504); material: water (ENVO:00002006), including particulate matter (ENVO:01000060) such as... | depth 5 m | reverse complement strand
ACGGATAGGCCAGACTTGGCCAACCGAACCGCAAAGGGTTTGCCAGGTTGCGGGGCTAAAAATTCCTCATGATGCACATGTGCGTCAGGCCATCCCGCGGAAGCGGCACTCCTGCGAACCCAATCGATCATTCCTTTGGGGCCACACACATAAAGATGTGTGCCAATTGGTTGGCCGTCTAAAAGGTTTTCTAAATCAATTGACTGCTTTTTATCATCATAATATATATTAACAGAGTGGGCATGCTTAGCACAAAGCTCATCCACATAGCTGCCCAGCTCTGGACTTCGGCAACTGTAGTGTAACTCCCAATTGCCATGGACCGCATCCAACTGTTTAATTTGCGCCATAAAGGGCGTAATCCCAATACCACCAGCGACAAATAAATGCTTGCGGGCGCGCAAATCTAACGAAAATAAATTGACTGGGGAACTGAGGGTCATCGTTGCGCCCACTTGCACTTTCTGGTGCAGAAAAAGAGATCCTCCCCGGCCCTGATCATCACGGCGGACAGAGATTGCATAAGTTTCAGTTTCCACAGGATCGGACATCAAAGAGTATGGGTTGCTACGCTTTAAATCACCATCCTGCATCTCGACTACGGTATGCGCACCGCCCGAAAAGGTGGGAAACTGGTATCCATCTATGCGTTTAAACTCAAACCGGGTAACCAAGTTATTCAAAGGAACTATGGCGGATACTATAACTTTAATTTTTTCAGCACCAATAGATTTAGGGGCTGTTGAATTTGGCGCTGGGGCGGTCATGAGTACAGCTCCACAGATGCTGGCACATTACCCGGATCTTCAGCATCAATACAGACACCCTGAAATGCAGCGATCCTACGTGAGTAGTGATCACGAACAAACAGGTTAAGGCCGCAGTGGCTGCACTCGAACGGATCAATAATTACATCCTCAGTGATACCCTTGCAGTGCACACATTGCATCCGGCGCGCAACAGAGCCACGGTGTTCGGTTTGAATGGCTGTGTAATCATACCCTGCCTGCATTGCCTCGTTCTGCGCCTGCCCCATCATGCCTTCGGTACCCGTGAGATAAATCTGCAGGCCCATAACAGCATCAGACAAAACTCGCTGAATTCGTGAAAGCGCGGCCGCGAAACTGGGTCCCTCATAATACTGTGCGGGGTTAAGCTCTTGGAGTTTGGGTCCAAACAGGGTACCATTGGGGATAAAAATAATATGAGTGTTGGCCATCAAATCAGATGCTTGGGCAGCTAGGTCTAAAATAGCCTCAGCACCTTCACAATCCGCAATCATCAAATGGGATCTTCCGGGCCGCGGCTCTAAAATGCCATACACAGGCCGACTGCGAATACTTTCAGGAAATTTAAATACGGACATTTGAGTATTCTCTCCCAACATTAAAACAGGTGAAGGCGCGCTTGGAGATCATACAAACGCGCCTTCTAAGTTAGATCAACCCTTTGCAGTACGAATTGATTTATCTTCATCATAAAATGGCATTTCAGACGCCACACAGGCAATCTCGGTGCCATCAGCATTACGAACTGTCAAAGCCGTTCCAGCAACAGCACAGTTGACCGGCATCCGAGCAATACCAACATTGTGCTTGTTTACTTCCGAATACATCCCAAAGGTGACTACGCCAACACTTTGCCCATTTTGTAGGAGGTCTGCGCCCTCGTCTGCTGGGATCACTCCATCCAATTTAACTCCAAAGATTTTGAAACGCTCTTTACCTTCAGATGAATAGTGGTTTTCCGCACCAATGAAGCCAATCTTGCCAGGTGATACTGTGAACTCAAGACCCAATTCCCAAAGCGTGTCGCCACAGGTTTCATTATCAAACGGATGGGTCTCAGAATTATCACCCGGGTAGAACAACAGATAGCTTTCCGTGCGCAGCAGATCCAACGTTGAAAACTGAACTGGACGAATACCCATATCAGCGCCCTCGGAAAGGATAGAATCCCAGAGATGAACTGCATCTTTGCGGCCGCAAAAAATTTCATAGCCACGCTCACCAGTATAGCCAGTCCGCGAAATCATAACAGCACGGCCAAACAGCTTGGTCTGCATCAGACCAAAATAAGCCAAATCACGAATACCAGGAACGTGTTTAGCCAAGAAATCTACTGCAACGGGGCCCTGCAACGACATATCATGCATGTCGTCATCAAAAATTACCTCACAGTTTTTAGATGCGGCCACAGTGGATAGCTGTTCCATACCAGTCCCGGTACCATGCACCACCAGCCAGCTATTCACCGCTAAGCGGTAGATCACGCAGTCATCAATGAACTTGCCTTGGTCATTCAGCATGCATGCGTAAGTGGAGCGACCCGGCATTATCTTTTCAACATTGCGAGTAGTTACGCGGTCAATTACGTAGGCGGCATCAGGTCCAACCAGATGGCATTTTTTCAAACCAGATACATCCATCAACCCTGCTTTTGTGCGGATCGACTCATAATCGGCTTTGGCGCGTTCTGGCGTGTGGTCGTAAAACCAGGCAGTACCCATGCCATTCCAGTCCTCTAGTTCGCCACCAATTTCGGCATGGCGGTGCGCTAGAGCTGAATTTCTCCAAATAATAGACATTTATTGCGTTCCTAAATTAAATTTACTTACTTAATCAATAATTACGATTTTGGCCTATAAATCAATACTAGGAGGCAATTTTTTTTCCTGTAAGGGAAAAATATAATCTTAAATGATTTTAGAATAAACTGAGATATAAAGAGGGCCACTTTAAAAGTGGCCCTCTTTATCAGACTAAAAATTTAATTTATTTTTCAGCTTTTTTGTATTGTGCTTGCTCAGACCGATTGCCAGCAACCAGCACCCAAACACAAATTACTGCAGCTATTGCAGTAAAAATGCCAGGCCACGCCGTACCGGCCAACATAAACATTGGACCGTCCACGGTCGACCAATCTGCTTTATCATATGGAAACATCATATTTCTCCTCGATGTTAATTAGCTAGATGCCGGGCCTGAAGGTGCAATACCTTCAGGATAGCCCTGCGCGGGTACTTTGACTGTATCGAGACCTGCTACCTCAGCGGCAGCCGGAACCCGCAACATACCCAATTTCTTGAGGATGAAAGCAAAAATATAACCCGGCACAAAACCAAGCAAGCCGAAGACTATTGCCCCCACTATTTGACCGTACAAAGTGATGACTGGAGCATTCTCAATCGCCAGAGCCGGAAACCCCGAGCCGAAGATGCCCAGCATAACCACCCCGTAAAGACCAATTGTGCCGTGTACTGTTACCGCGCCAACAGCATCATCGATGCCACGATTTTCAAGCCATGTGGCTGCCGGTTTCAATATCATTCCAGCCGAGACTGCGATGATGAATGCCAATGCCGGATAGTAGATATCCAAGCCAGAGGCAGTTGAAATGATCCCAGCAAGAGCACCAGACATCATCCAAAACGGATCTTTTGTCCAAATCCATGCACCAATAATCCCACCAGCAATTGCCATCAATATGTTGAATGCCAGTGAAGATAAGGTGATTGGTGTACCATAAATAGTTGCTTGCTTATCAGCAAACCATGAAAAAGCCTCACCTGGAACTATCACACAAGCCATGAGGAAACCCCAGAAACCGACAATAATGAGCATCAAGCCAACTACTGTCAAAGGCATGTTGTGCCCTGCTATATGATTTGCAGTGCCATCAGCGTTAAATTTTCCGATCCGTGGCCCAAGATGCATCAAAACGCCCAATGCAAAGAATCCTGCAACTGCGTGGACAAGCCCCGCAGCACCAAAATCATGAACGCCCCACTGTGTGACAAGCCAACCATCAGCATGCCAACCCCAAGCGGCAGCAACTACCCAAGCGAATGAGCCCAGCACAACAGCCAGAATTATGAAGCCAACTGTTTGAATGCGTTCAATCACAGCGCCTGACATGATCGAAGCCGTCGTAGCCGCAAACATTGCAAACGCACCGAAAAATACACCAGAGGCTTGATCCTCTATATTTGGCCCCATGTAAGCGGCTGATTCACCCCAACCCCATGCAATCGAGTTGGCGTATGCCCACCCAGAAATACCCATGGGACCTTCACTGAACGTAAGACCTGTTGGGAATCCCCAGTATACCCACCATCCGACGAAATAGAATGTGGGGATTACAAAGGCGAACGCTAAAATATTTTTAACACCAGACGACAAAACGTTCTTTGAACGCGAAGAGCCCATCTCGTAGGCTAAAAAGCCAGCATGGATGATAATCATCAGGGGTATGCTTAAGTAATAGAAAGTTTCCGCAAAGTTGGTGTTAGTCACACCTGCACTTGCTTTCAATGCAGCCACCGAAGCGGTGAGTTCTGCCAATTGTTGTTCCAAATTTAACTCCCAGTTTTTTTATAAACGCGCCCAGTTATTTATGATTTTTGACACGTGTCGGTTACCAAACATATTCAGTCCGATCTGAAAAGGAATTTTTGACGCAAATGAAAAAAAGTTTCCTCATGGTTGAGCCACGGAATATTTGATGCTAGCGTCCAAAGCTCAGCCCATATCGGGACATTATTCGTGAAAGGAATGCCGCATGTGCGGGATCGTTGGTCTTTTCCTAAAAGACAAATCTATGGAGCCTCAACTTGGGGCTATGTTAACCGATATGTTAATCACTATGACAGATCGTGGGCCTGACAGTGCGGGAATCGCAATTTACAGTAAAGAATCCAAAAGTATTGGTAAGTTAACTGTTCAATCAGATACGCCTGATGTGGATTTTAGAAAGTTAAAAGACGACCTAAAAAAGCATATTACGGGCGATATTGAGATCCGAGTTCAAAGCACCCACGCCGTGCTGGAACTGCCAGTCGATCAGCTAACGATTGCCCGAGCAGCTCTTAAAGAGATTCGACCCAGCGTACGGGTGATGAGTTCTGGTGACAGTTTGGAGATTTATAAAGAAGTTGGCCTACCAAAAGACGTTGCGTCACGTTTTAGCATATCTCAAATGTCGGGGAGCCACGGAATAGGCCACACTCGGATGGCCACCGAATCAGCCGTGACCACAATGGGTGCGCACCCATTCAATACAGGAAGCGACCAATGCCTCGTCCACAACGGCTCTTTGTCCAATCATAATTCCTTGCGGCGTAAACTGCGACGTGATGGTGTGCACATCGAAACCGAAAATGACACCGAAGTGGGAGCTGCATATCTCACATGGAAAATGCAGAACGGAAGCACACTGGGCGAAGCTTTGGAAAGTAGTCTCAAGGATCTAGATGGATTTTTTACATTTGTTGTTGGCACCAAAGATGGATTTGGTGTCGTGCGCGATCCAATTGCTTGCAAACCCGCAGTGATGGCAGAAACCGATCAGTATGTAGCCTTTGGCAGTGAATACCGCGCATTGGTTAATTTGCCGGGTATCGAAGACGCACGCGTCTGGGAACCTGAGCCCGCAACCGTTTACTTCTGGAAACATTGATATGCAGACTTATGACTTATCCACGGGCAGCCTGCGTGAACTAAACGCCACCCTGCACGCGCAAAATGAAACCACAAACCAAACAGCATGGGAAATCATGAACCCCCGCGGTGCGCATGCCATTGCCTGCGGATTAGACAGCCCTATTGAAGTGACCGTACGCGGATCAACTGGCTACTATTCCGCCGGCATGAACCAACAGGCCACGGTGAATATTAAAGGAAGCGCAGGACCAGGTGTCGCTGAAAATATGATGTCAGGCAAAGTTATAATTGATGGCGATGCAAGCCAATACGCAGGCGCTACCGGCCATGGAGGCCTTTTAGTTGTTAAAGGTAACGCGTCTTCGCGTTGCGGAATCTCAATGAAGGGAATTAACATCGTGGTGCATGGCAGTATCGGGCACATGTCTGCCTTCATGGCTCAATCCGGAAATATGGTTGTTTGCGGTGACGCTGGTGAGGCTTTAGGTGATAGTTGCTACGAGGCGCGTTTATTTGTTCGAGGCTCTGTGAAATCATTGGGTGCAGATTGCGAAGAAAAAGAGATGCGACCAGAGCATTTAGAAATTTTGCAAACACTCTTAACCGAAGGAGAGTGCGACGCTAAGCCGGAAGAATTCAAGCGCTACGGTTCGGCGCGCACCCTCTACAATTTCAATATTGATAACGCATATTAAGGGATCCATGACATGAGCAATGATGATAGCGGTATCCCGCGCACTACTCCGAGGCAATCCGCCACCTTTTCTCAAGATGTTAACAGTGAGATCAGACGCGCTGCAGCAACTGGTATTTATGACATTCGTGGTGGTGGGGCAAAGCGAAAGCTGCCCACTTTCGATGATCTTCTTTTTTTAGGGGCATCAATTTCGCGATACCCATTGGAAGGCTATCGCGAGAAATGTGATACTAACGTCACTATTGGGGGTTTGAATGCATCCAACCCAATCCACCTAGATATTCCAATTACAATTGCAGGCATGTCCTTTGGGGCACTTTCGGGCCCTGCAAAAGAAGCCTTGGGGCGTGGGGCTTCAGAAGCTGGCACCTCCACCACTACTGGCGATGGTGGGATGACACACGAGGAGCGTGGTCACTCTTCAAAGCTGGTATATCAATATCTGCCATCACGCTACGGCATGAACCCCAATGACTTACGTAAAGCAGACGCGATCGAGATTGTTGTAGGCCAAGGCGCAAAGCCCGGTGGCGGTGGCATGCTTCTTGGACAAAAAATAAGTGACCGTGTAGCCAACATGAGAAACCTACCTAAGGGTATTGATCAACGATCTGCCTGCCGCCATCCAGACTGGACCGGCCCAGATGATCTAGAAATCAAAATTCTTGAGCTCCGTGAAATAACAGGCTGGAAAGTACCAATCTATGTGAAGGTTGCAGGTGCTCGCCCCTACTATGACGTAACCCTGGCAGTGAAAGCTGGAGCTGATGCGATTGTACTGGACGGCATGCAGGGGGGTACAGCAGCCACGCAGGACGTGTTCATTGAACACGTTGGCCAACCGACACTGGCGATCATCCGCCCAGCTGTAAAAGCCCTTCAGGATCTAGGTATGCACCGCAAGGTGCAGCTTATCCTGTCCGGTGGAATTCGCACTGGTGCAGACGTGGCTAAAGCTATGGCCCTGGGTGCAGATGCCGTAGCGATTGGGAGTGCGGCATTAATCGCTCTGGGCGACAATGACCCTAAATGGGAGGCTGAGTACAATAAACTGGGTACCACTGCGGGAGCCTATGATGACTGGCACGAAGGTAAAGACCCTGCAGGTATCACCACTCAAGATCCAGAGTTGATGAAACGCTTTGATCCACTTGAGGGAGGCCGACGCTTGCGAAATTACCTCAAGGTAATGACACTTGAGGCCCAGACTATTGCTAGGGCATGTGGTAAAAACCACCTGCATAATCTTGAGCCTGAAGATTTGGTTGCACTCACCATGGAAGCCGCTGCGATGGCGCAGGTTCCACTGGCAGGCACCGATTGGTGGCCTGGAAAAACTGGTTCATTTTAATATACTGGGCGCGGCGGGTTATCTCGACGCGCCCTTAAAAATTTAAACGATCAATAGGGGGAAAAGACCATGGCAAAAGATCTGGCAAAATTCGCTGAAGACAATGGCGTAAAGTATTTCATGATTTCATTTACCGACTTATTCGGTGGACAGCGGGCTAAATTAGTACCCGCCCGAGCAATTGCAGGCATGCAGGAAGATGGTGCAGGCTTTGCAGGTTTTGCAACTTGGCTCGACTTAACACCTGCGCATCCCGATATGCTGGCGGTGCCGGATCCGGATGCTGTCATCATTCTGCCATGGAACAAAGAAATTGCTTGGGTTCCAGGAAATTGTGTCATGGAGGGTGAGGATGTAGCCCAAGCCCCACGTAATGTGCTGCGCCGCCTTATTTCTGACGCTGCCGCAGAGGGCATGCATGTCAAAACTGGAATTGAAGCGGAGTTTTTTCTACTTACACCGGCAGGCGATCAAATATCTGATCCTTACGACACCGCAGCTAAGCCCTGCTATGACCAACAAGCATTCATGCGGCGCTTGGATGTGATCCGGGAAATTAGTGATTATATGTTAGACCTAGGTTGGGGCGCATATCAAAATGACCATGAAGACGCCAACGGCCAGTGGGAAATGAACTGGGACTTTGATGATGCGTTGAAAACGGCTGACAAACACAGTTTTTTTAAATTCATGACTAAAACTGTAGCCGAAAAACACGGATATCGCGCGACCTTCATGCCTAAACCAATCGAAGGGCTAACAGGAAACGGCTGCCATGCACATATATCAGTTTGGGATGCGCCTGGGGCTGAAGCAAAAACTAATGTCTTCGCGATGCAGGCCAATGACAGCAGCCAAACCGCGGAGCTGGGCCTATCTGAAAAGGGCCGATATTTCTTGGGTGGGATTATGAAACATGCCTCGGCCTTGGCCGCAATCACAAACCCCACGGTCAACAGTTTTAAGCGCATCAACGCACCGCGCACCATGTCAGGGGCTACTTGGGCTCCCAATACGGTGACTTGGACTGGCAACAACCGAACCCATATGGTACGAGTCCCAGGCCCAGGCCGTTTTGAACTACGGTTGCCTGATGGTGCTGTTAACCCTTACCTACTGCAAGCGGTAATCATAGCGGCGGGCCTATCCGGCGTGCGGTCTCAATCCGACCCTGGCAAACGCCAAGACATTGATATGTATGCCGAAGGCCACAAGGTCCGCGGTGCACCAAAATTGCCTCTCAATATGCTGGATGCTTTACGTGAGTACGACAAGGACAAGGGTTTAAAGGCTGCAATGGGCGAAGAATTCTCAGCCGCCTATCTGAAGATGAAACACTCGGAATGGAACGATTTCTGCAGCCACTTCAGCGATTGGGAGAAAGCAAATACTATGGATATCTAACCCTAGTATAAGGCGTTAAAAATGCTAAAAGACTGAGCCCCATGGCTCAGTTTTTTAGTTTATAAGTTCACTTACCACAGTAGGTCTTGCCCAGATTTCCTGTGTGTAAACCAAACCAAATAAGTGGCAACAGCGAGTGATATACCCGCAACCATAGCCACAGAGGCGGCCTCTGGTGCAAAACCAATTGCCCACAGGGCTTGTAGCATCGTCACCACCACACCCAATAGGGACAACAGCAAGAACGGCCGAGAAACAGCGCGGCGCATCAACATTAGCGCGCAGCCCAAAGAGCCACCGAACACAGCTACAGCAAAGGCTACAGTCGCATAACCTGGTCGGCTCTTAGCCAAAGCATCATACGCTTCCGGCAATGTCTCTAAAAGCGCAGGGTTGGTTTGCATTATAAAATTGTAGCAGCCCAGCAAGTTCCAAAGCAGTCCAACCCCAGCAACTACCCAAAATTTTAAACTGGGCTTTGAGGTCTCTATCATTGTTATTTTCCTTTTGGTTTGAACGCAAATCCTAGGAATATAAAAATATTCTATATTCAAAATATATCACAAAGTCTGGCTACATTTCCACCTAAGTTTGTAGCAAAACCGTTTAACCCATTTTTGAGTCCAGGAATCTACTCAAAATAGTGATTTATAGGGAAATTAATGTTAAAAGCGTATGGAAACTTGACTTTTAAATCTGTGAAGCTTCCAATTAAATCAACAAAAAAATAGGGGAATGGTATGACAAATCGTGTTGCAGTCATTGGCGCGGGTCCATCGGGATTGGCTCAATTGCGAGCCTTTCAATCAGCTAAAGACAAGGGGGCCAAAATCCCAGAAATTGTTTGCTTTGAAAAGCAATCCGATTGGGGCGGACTTTGGAATTATTCTTGGCGCACTGGCGTAGATGAATACGGCAATCAATGCCACGGCTCGATGTATCGCTACCTATGGTCGAACGGCCCTAAAGAGGGTTTGGAGTTTGCCGATTATACTTTTGAAGAGCATTTTGGCAAAGCGATCGCTTCTTTCCCACCGCGAGCAGTATTGTTTGACTACATCAAAGGCCGAGTCGAAAAAGCGGGCGTACGTAACATGATCCGATTTTCAACAATCGTACGCGATGTAAGAGCCTTGGCCAGTGGCGGTTTTGAGGTAACAACCCGCGACGAGGTGGCCGATTTAGACACCACTGAATTTTTTGATAAAGTTATTGTGGCTACAGGACATTTTAGCGTTCCAAATGTTCCAGAATATCCCGGCTTTGATCAATTCAGTGGCCGTATTCTCCACGCCCATGATTTCAGAGATGCGCGTGAATTCTCCAGCAAAAATTTGCTAATCCTTGGCACCTCTTACTCCGCTGAAGACATAGGCTCACAGTGTTGGAAGTACGGCGCCAAATCAATCACTGTAGCGCACCGCACCGCAGCAATGGGCTATGATTGGCCAACCAATTGGAAAGAGGTCCCAAAACTTGACCGAGTTGAGGGTAGCACTGCGCATTTCATTGATGGAACCAGCACAGATGTTGACGCAATCATCCTATGCACCGGCTACAAGCATCATTTCCCATTTTTGCCTGATGATCTACGTTTAAAAACCACCAATAGGCTGGCTACAACGGATCTTTATAAAGGCGTTGTGTGGACTAAAAATCCAAATATGTTTTATTTAGGAATGCAGGATCAATGGTATACGTTCAATATGTTTGACGCTCAGGCTTGGTGGGTGCGTGACTGTATTATGGACAGAATTGTCCTACCTACCCCAAAAGCTATGATCCAAGATGTAGTGGACAGAGTAGCTGCTGAAGATACAATCTCAGATGATTATGGCGCTATTGAGTATCAGGGGGCTTATACAATGGAGCTGATGACAGAAACAGATTACCCCACCTTCAATGTTGCGGCATCTAATAAAGCGTTTTTCGAGTGGAAGAAGCACAAAAAGAAAGGGATTATGGAATTTCGCGATTACGGCTATGTCAGTCCAATGACAGGTACCAAGGCCCCATCTCACCACACACCATGGAAAGACGCAATGGACGACAGCTTGGAAAGCTATCTCAAAATTTAATGTTTTTGAGGTCACCCAACACTAGAAAGATGGTTGGTACAAACGTCTCAGTGCAACGACTTCACCCGTTTACGTTCGCTGTAAGACCCTTCAGCGGCTACTGGTTAAATCAAATAGAGACGGGTGCGGGAAACCGACTGACTTAGACTAATTTTCTATCCGTAGCCTACAAACTTTAGGCTACGGGTTAGGACTTAGGATCGAGGTTTAGACTTTGTTGGATCATAATGTGAAAAGGGCACAATTTGAGCTGGTAAACGCTTCATATGTCCATCTAACTTGCCAATTTGAACTTCAGTATCTAAAGCGTGATGCGCCACGTCCACCCGCGCTAAAGCAATATTTTTGCCTAAGATTGGTGACCGCATAGAAGAGGTCACTACACCGATCTGAGCACGTCCGATATGCACACAATCACCGTGATCTACGGCAATATTACTGTCAATGTTCAATCCCACTAGCTTACGGGCTGGGGTTTCTTTACGGCGAATTAAAGCGTCGCGCCCAATAAAATCATCAGTTTTTGATTTGAGTGGTACAGTAAAGCCAATACCTGCCTCAAAAGGATCGGTTTGATCACTGAAATCATAGCCTGCAAAAATTAGCCCTGCTTCAATGCGCACCATATCCAAAGCTTCAAGACCCATTGGCTTCACCCCATGATCTTGCCCGGCGTCCCAAACAGCGTCGAACACGGTCTCAGCATGTTTGGGATGACAAAAAATCTCGTAGCCCAGCTCACCAGTATAACCAGTCCGCGACACGACAATAGGAACACCCTGATCATCGCCAATACGCGCCGGCGTAAATCGGAACCAGGCCAGCTCTTCCAAAGTGGGTTGATGCGGCGCAGTCCAGATAATTTTCTTCATCAACTCTCTGCTTTCAGGCCCCTGCACCGCAATATTATGCTGCATATCCGTGGAGGCACGCACCAGAACTTTTAGCCCTAATTTTTCGGCCTGTTCTCGCATCCATTCGCCGCCATAGTCTGATCCACCGATCCACCGAAAATTGTCCTTTGCTAATCGGAACACCGTGCCATCATCAATCATACCACCATGCTCATAGCACATAGCTGTATAAACCACGCCACCCACAGGCAACGTTTTCATATTGCGAGTAAATATATATTGGCAGAGCGCTTCAGCATCTGGCCCAGTGACCTCAAACTTACGTAATGGGCTCAAATCTAGCATTACTACCTTGTCACGACAGGCACGATATTCATCCAAAGGCCCCACCTGTGAAAAGGAATTTGCCAGCCAATAGCCATTATATTCCACAAAATTGCGAGTGTGCTTAGAAAAGCTACTATGAAAACCAGTTTCTTTTGTCATTTGAGGTTCCGATTCTGGCGTAGCACGAAAGGCAATCGCGCGTTTGAAAGTCTCCGCGCCATCATAGGTGCGTATGTGAATATCTGTAGGGTTCCAGCCGTTCGCCGCCGAGGTATCATCTGGGCAAGCCGAACTGACACAGACAATATCTGTAAGCGCACGAAGCAGCACGTAATCACCGGGGCGCGACCAAGGCTCATCACCATACATCACGCCGTGATCGTCAATTCCTGTATTGAAGAAGAAATTAATGGCCATCCAGCCAGCGCGTGGTGTCACGCCATGGCCTGACAAAGCATGATTGAAGTTTTCTGAGCAATTTATGTGACCAGGGTACCCTATGTCATCATAGTATTTTGCGGCACAGGCCAGGGCAAAAGCATCATGGCGGCCACATGTGTCCTGAATGACCTCTAGCAAGGGTAACATGTCTTGATCATAGTATTTAGCATGTAGACCCGGCATTGGGTAGGCATGGCCCATCAACGTCCTAGTGGTGGTTACATCCAAGGCATGTTCGACACCCTTGTCGAGCTTGCGAGCTGAAAAGCATTGAAAATCTGTGCATTGGCGTCCGTCAACATCATAGACCTGAATATAATCTCCAGCTTTCACAAAATAGCTCCGGGCTGTCGCCGAATGTATACGAATATCTGCGAGAGGATCAGCCAATGGATCTGGTAGCTCGAATTTTACAACTTGTTTGATCACCGCCCGTTTTACCGTCACAATAATAGGGGTAGCAGTATTTTGTACCTCAAAGTCCATAATTTCACTTGGAGCAGCGATCACAACGCTACCTATTTGCTCTACCCGCATAGCCACTTCAGTTTTTGCGGGAGTCAGCGCATCAAAGAAGCGCACCGCTACAGCACAGGCTATATCGACCCCCCGAGCCTCGAGGCCCATACGCACAGACCGCAAAGACACATCCCCATCGGCCAAAAGCGCCCTTAGTCCTGACGCATCACAATTAGAAGACTGACCCACGAGGTTCACATCACTTCGACCCTTATCATCCAAGCCAATTATCTCACAGGGCTGGCCACCCTCCTCATTCATCAAAATGATTTGATCACCCGGCTCTACTGGAATTAATACAGCACCACAGCCCGGCACCACATAGCGCTCAGTTCCAAGCGGCATCGAAAACACCGAAGGTGCAAAAATTCCGCTGGGTTTAGGAGGCCCAGACTGTACCTTAGGATACCGATCGTCCAACATGTTTTAACCTCCACACCGCTGTTGCATCAGCGGAATAAATCTTTATTTAGAAGAATATCCGATATTGCACCTTTCGGCAACAACCGAGAATAAAGATGATCAATAATCAAATCAATTTTATAGCCTGGATCTTATTTATCTTGTCTGCACTCAGCTTTATCATTGCCTCCATTGGAAGTTCTTGGGCTATGTTAGGTTCCATTTTCTTTTCAGTCGCGTGCCTAGTTTTCCTAATTCCTTTCTTTTGCGCTCGCAAATGATCATATCTCTTGGACTTGGTCTAATCGCAGCCCTTTGCTGGGGGGTACATGACATCTTTGTACGCTATGTCAGTCAACGCACTGGGATAATGGCCTCCATTTTTACCGTGCTAATCTTTGGTGCAATAATTTTAGCGCCTATCTGCATTTATTTTGGTAACTGGGCCGATCTCACCATGCCGGCGGTAAAGCGCACAATATTATCAGGCGGCTTGTTCGCTCTCGGGGCAGTTGGACTTTATAAAGCCTTCGCCATTGGTCCAGTACGCCTAGTGGCGCCAGTTGTGGGGTCCTATCCGATCCTCTCCGTTGGGCTTGCAATATGGTCAGGACAGCCTGTTTCAATCCTCCAAATCATTGCAACATTATTGATTATATTTGGTATTACGATTGTTGCTCAGGGCGAAAATGACAACTCAACCGGTGAACGTCATCTAGCAATTCTATGGGCCGTAGCAGCTGCCATTGGCTTCTTTGGCTCCTTCGCTTCTGGCCAAGCCGCAGCAGCACTTGGGGCAGAATTACCCGTCATCTGGCTGGCCCGCTTAGCAAGTATTTCCACTATTATTTGCATTGCCAAGCCTTTACGTGTCACCCTCAGACCCAGCTTAACACAACTGCCCTTACTCGCCGCCATGGGCTTGCTTGATGCAGTAGCCGCGGCTGTTGTCATCTACGCAGGAACTCAGGATTTTGCTGTATTCGCCTCTGTGACAGCCTCAGTATTTGGACTAGTAACGGTCATTTTAGCTTGGGTGTTCTTAAAAGAAGAAATGACTACTATGCAATGGGCCGGTATAGTATTGGTGTTCCTATCAGTTGGATTTTTAAGTATTTAAAACAGATATTTAATATAAAATTAAGTAGATACTTAGCTTGCACCAACCATTACTTCTTCAAAAATCATAACGATAAAAGCAGAAGGCATCACGCCTTTATTGGAACCATGGTCCCTTGCATTAAGGCAATTTTAGTTTTGCCATCAAACACGTCAGCACGCACAATGACCAATCTTTTA
>TARA_B110000259_G_C14034303_1_pt1 | contig 14828 bp, 6 predicted proteins | sample TARA_B110000259 | Tara Oceans TARA_B110000259 (sample SAMEA4397649) | marine metagenome | biome: Polar Biome; feature: [SRF] surface water layer (ENVO:00010504); material: water (ENVO:00002006), including particulate matter (ENVO:01000060) such as... | depth 5 m | reverse complement strand
TAAATATTTCTTGATATTTAACTAAATTAGTATTTTCATTTTGTCCATTTATTTTAATATAAACATAATATAATTGTATTATATTATAATTTAATAATACATCGTAATATTTATATTTATATGATTGTAATACACTGTAATAATAATCTATATTTTTATTTAAATCATTAATATCTTTAAATTTAATTTTATTAAATAATTTAACAAAACTTTCAGTATATTCTCTTTTTTCATTTACATTTAATTGTGTTTTCTCTAAATCATTGATTTTTATGTATTTTATTTTTGCATTATTATATGAGACAGACGTACTTTCATTTCGAAAAAGTAATTCTATTGGAATATATTCAATATTATTTAAAGAAAATATAGATACAATGTTTTCTTCATTTGTTAATGTTTTTTTAAATTTAATATTTATTGTTTTAGTATCAATAACATTATTATTATATTCCTTTTTTTGTTTATATTTTGATTTATAAAAATCAGAAAGAAAATTTACCATAAATAGATATTCTTTAATTTTATTTTTAGCATAAAAAGAACTATCGATTTCATTTATATTACCAATTGATTCTAAACTATTTTCATCAAAATAATTTATATAATTTTCTAATTGCATAAAATAAGTATTATCAATATTTCCTTCATGTATAAAAAGTTCAATATATTTATTGAATATTTCTTTATTTAATTCGTTAAATTCCAGATTATGTAAGTTTATAAATAATTTGTTATTTTTAATAAAATTATTTAAATTTTCAATAGATATATTTTCTTTGAAATCTTCAATTTTAATATGTTCCTCTGTTAAATTAAAGTCATTCATAAATATAAATTATACTCTATAATTTATTTATATTTTAAATAAAAAAAAATTTATAAATTGCTTATTAAACTATATTATCAGCTAATTTATTTTTTAATTGATTATATAATATTTTATTATCATAATAATTGCCTGTATCATTTTTACTTATACAATCATATTCACCATTGTGTTTTTTAATAGGTAATTGATAATTATAATTGTTATCATGACATTGAAATTCGTTATTATTTTGCATACATTGCCATCCTTTATCTGTCATATTATATATATTTTTTTTAGAAGAATCCTCAGGACACCCAAAATTATTATGAATATTATAACTATTTCCATCATATTTACTATATATTTTATTGAATTCTACTTCATTTATTTTAGTGTTACTAAAATTATAATCACTATATTTTGTTTTTTTATCATTAATACAATATTTTGTATTTTTATCATCGTCATAATAAGCAATGTCGTCTTTATCAAAACATGGCATATTGTCTTGTATACATTCAAATATGTCTTTTGATTTTACATAAGTAAAATTACCAGTAAACATATTGCATTCTTCGAATACGTTTGTATCATAAGTATTTAATATTTTGTATTCTGTTTTTTCATTTTCATTTTTTTCATTTTTTTCACTAATTTGTTTATTTTCTGTATCAGTTGTTAATGCACCTGTATATGATGCTTCACTATTTTCAATATAACTATTTTCTGTTAATTCAGGAGTTTCAGTTAATGTTGTATCTATATGTTTATTATTAGCGTTTTCAGTGTTACAATTATTTATAAATATTTTACTTATATCATCATGTGTTAGTTCAATTTCATATATTCTAAAATCTTTTAAATTTCCTTTATAACATACTAAATCATTCAAAATTTTTGTATTACTATCTAAGTCTGTTTTTATTCCACCAATATATAATGTTTTTTTATCATATTTATTACTATTTGTATTACATTTATCTTTATCTATACTATTTTCTTGTAAATTTTGTTCAAAAACCTTATTTAAATTTTTATATATATTAATTTTATTATTTTTTTTAGTTATTATCCAATGACACCATTCGTTTTCATTAACATATAACTTATCACTATTAACATCTGTAATTCTACTAAAATATTTATCATTAGAACATGGTAAATTAATATATAAATGTTTATTCATAAATCCAATTGTAAGTAAATTATTATTATAAAATGTATGTTTTTCATTATTAAAATAAGATTCCCAATTTATTTTATTTACATTATCATTATCCAAAGTTAAATTAAATGTTTGATTTATTTGTCCATTTGAAAATAATATATGTTGTTTATTGGGATTTGTTTCGTTTAATTTTGATATAAATGATATAGTATATTCATTTCTATCTATTAAATTAATATTATCTATTTTTAATAAAGTTTTATCTAATTCTATATAATTTTTGTATATTTTTCTTATCGATACATCTTGACACATTGCTTCATAAACTGTTCTTCCATATATAGAATAATCTAATAATGTATTATCTAATGCATTATCTTTTGTAATTAGTGGTAAATATAATAATAATACATTCTTTTGTATTTCTACATTACAATATTTAAATATATCATCAAAATAGTCTCCTTCTATTTTTATGTCTGATATATAATTAGGCATTGTTATATTTCCGTCACATAATTCTGTTTTATTTAAAATAGAATCCTCTATTTCTTTTATATTACTTATCAGTTCTATAATATTTTTTCCATATTTATTCTTCTTAAGTTCAGAATTTTTATTAGATACTTGTTTTTTCAAAAAATCTACAATTTCTTGTTGTGAAGTATATTTTTCATTTATTTCAATATTAACATTTAATAAAATATTTTCATTATTGCTAATTGATATTATATTTATAAATTTTTTATCAATCATTAATGTTGAACTTAATGTATTTATAATATCTAATTTAAATTGATTAATATTAAATTCTTTATTATCAAACATATTATAATTTAAATTAAATTTGATTACTACTTTAGCATATTGTATTGCATTATCTTTATCAATTACAACAATATTAGTAATATTATCAACCATATTTTTCAAATTTTGATATCTTGTATCATTACTAATATATTTTTTGAATTCTTTTTCATTATCATCGAATAAATTATATATTTGTTTTTTATTTGTATCATCAAGAATAATTGGTATAAAAATATATTTTGATAAATTGATATTTTTATATTTATCTTTAAATTCAACAAATTTAGATATTAATGTATAATATTCAGAAAATTTATTTGTCAATAATTCTATTTTTTGAAATTTTTTATCAACAATTTTTTTTGTATCATAATTTAATTCATCTTTTATCTTTAAAAATTGTTTATTTAATTTATTTATTTCGTTCATAACATTTGTAATGTGTTTTGTAAAATCTTCTTCTTTTTTTTTATTATAATCTATATTTTTACTTATATTATTTATTTCATTTTCTAATTTTTTTTTAATATTATAATTATCTAGTATATCTTCTGTATTTTGATACTCTTTTTTATATTCTAGTCTTTTATCTAATAAATTTTTTATTACTTTTTTGATTCTTTTGTTCTCATTATCCAATGTAGCTTTAAAAACATTCTTATATAATATGTTAAATTCTAATTTATCAATTTTAGAATTATTTAAATTAATTTGTAAATCATTAACATTTATTTCTTTTACAATATTTTTAATCATATTTGTATTAATATCTAATTCATATTTAAATATTAACATTGTAATATAAACAGCTTTCTCATTAATCAATGTATTGTTAGTTTTAATATTAATTAATTTAGTTTTAAGAATATCATCTTTAATTAAGTCACTTTCTAATAATTCATTGATTTTTAAGTTTATTACTTCTATATTTTTTTTGTCGCATTTTATTGTAATATTATTATCAACTTTATTAAATAATAAACATGTTGTTTCTAAAATATTTTCTAGATTTTTATTGTTGTTATTTTTCTGTTTTTCTAATATTGTTTTATCAGTTACTAATATATCATAATTATTTTTGAAATTATTATTAAGTTTTTTAATAAGTTCTACTTTTTTATTCATTATTAATATAATATTTTCTTTGTCATCATTAATTTCTTTTATTATTTTACTAACTTCAATTAGTAATAAATTCCTTTTTCTTAAATTAAAATTTTCTTGAATCACTAATAATTCATATTCTTTTTTATTATTATTAATCATATTATCATACAATTTATTACTTTTATGATTTCTATTTTTTATTTTTTGTATTTCTATTTTATTATTTTTTATTTTTTCAATTATTTGTTCATTTTTTAAATTTAATTTATTAAATTCTATTGTATAATTATATATTTCTAAATTTTTTTTTTCTAAATTAAATATTTCATTTTTATATTTATCAGCATTTTCATCAGTATCTATAGATTTTAATTCTTCAATATTTAATACTAATTGTCTTTTATTTTGATTTTTAGTTTCTAAACTATTTTTCAATATTAGTAAATTTTTTTTAGTATTTTTTTGAGTAATAACATCTTTTTCTAATATTTCATTAAAATTTTTAATTTCAGTTTTATATACTATATGATGTTCGTTGTTTATTTTATTACTACTATCAATCGTTGTTTTTTTTGTTTCAATTTTCATTCTGAATAACTCATCTTTAACATTTTCTTTTTGTAATTTAGTAAAATATTCTATTTGTTTTTCATAATTAAATTTTATATTTTTATATTTATTATCTATTTCTAATTCATATTCTTTAATTTTAAATAATTCTTTATTATCAGCATTTATTTTATATTTATTATTTACTATTTCCATACCAATTTTGCTATCAAAAAGTTCCAAATTGTTCATTTCATATAATTCTAAATTTTTTATTTTTTCTGTTTGTAATAAATCTTTTTCTATTTTATCCATATTAATTTGTTTTATTTTATCAAAAGTATAATCATAATATTTGGTATAATCTGTTTTCTTTTTTTCATCATCTTCAATTTTTTTATTTAATTTTAACATATTTGTAGATATGGTTTCAATACTTTTTACATATAAATCAATATCATTTTTGATTTTATTTTTAAGTTCATTATCACTATTAATATTATTTTTTAAAGCAACTATATCTTCATAATTATTTCTATATTCACTTATTGAATTATTTAATTTATCTTCTTCGCTTTCAATTTCTATTTGTATATTTATTTTTTTGTTCATATTAATGGCAGCAATCATTTTACTCAATTCTATTAATTTTTTTGTTGTTTCTAATTTATCCATAACAATATCCATTTGGTTTGTTATATTAGCATTTCTTATTTCATCTAATGTTTGTTGATTTAATTTTAGAATATCTATATTTGTATCTAATAAATTATCTTTAATTTGAATATAGTTTTCCAATTTATAACCTTTTATTACTTGTTTTAAATCATCAATATCATTTATATAATTGTATTTACTAATTTCTTCTTCATTATACGACATATATTCATCATCTATAACTTCATTATTTTCATTATTTTCTGTATTATCCATTTTTAATGGTGAACCCATTTCATAATTAGTTGTATCAAACATATTATCGAAATCTATATATTTATATTTATTGATAGAAGTCATATTTTTAAGTTTTTCATTTATATCATTAAAAGTATTTTTGTAATTTTCTTCTAACATATTCGAATTTTTAACATAATTAGTAAAATTTTCAGTTATAACTTTTCTTTCTTTTATTAAATTATCAATATAGTTTTTTCTTTGAGTTATATCACTTTCTTTTTGAATTGAAATATATTGTTTTCCCTTTAATTCTTCTTCACTATATTTATTACCATCTTCAAGATTCTGAAATTTCATTGTTTCATATTCAATTTTGTTATTATAATCTTCCGAATCTATCTTTAAATCCATTAATTTATCTTTGCTATCATGTATATTTAATTCAGTAATTTTAATATTTTCAAAATTTTGGTTTAGTTCATCATTTATTTTTGTTTCAATATTTTCAGTCGTTTCACTTGTTTCATTTATTTCATTTGTATCTTCTGTTTCTATACTTCTTGGTTCTAATGCTTCTGTAGGAGGAATATCATTGTTTATTCTATCAAATAAATTAAATACGGCATTTAATTGCGATCTACTAAATTTTGTATCTTGTGTGAAATGTTCTTTATTTAAAAAAAAAAATTTTTTTAAATATTCGTCACTACTATATAAAATTATTAACATCAAAACCGTAATAATTATAATAGTTATAACAAATGATAATATAATATCAATTAAATTAAAATCATTTGATACTATTTTAATTATTAAATATGTTACAATAATTAGTGATAATATAGATAAAAATATTATTAAGGATAAAATAATATTTTTATAAGTATTTAATTTTTTTTCTTTATCAAATGTATTATTTTTTTCATTAATATCATCGAATAATATATCATTATTAGTATCTTTTATAATATTTTTGTCAATTTTATTATTATCATCATCATTATAATTATCTATAATATTAACTTCTTTATCATCTTCGAAATTTTCATTTGGGTCTCTAATTACAAAATCATTTAAAACATTATCATTATCATTATCATTATTTGTATCAAATATTGTAATATTATCTTTTTTAATAGAATCAAAAGATTTATAATTAGTTATTATAATATTTAAGTAATTATTTATAAATTTTTCGGTATATATACTTTGAGTTTTATAGTGTAAATATTGTAATATTTTAATATTTGATTCAAATCTGATATTATCATATTTTTTTTCTATTTCTTCAGCATATTTTTTAATTTTTTCATATTTATTCAAATTACCTAGTTTTAATATAGTATCGTTAGTAATTAAATTAATATGATAATTTAAAATAGGTTTTATTGTTTCAATTAAATTATTTGTGATATTATTATTATTTTCAAATATAATATTTATTTTTTTGTTATAAACTTTAACTTTAAATTTTACAAAATTATTATAACTATTTTTAACAATATTGTTTCTATCAGAAATAAAATATTTTGTTGGTATTTCAAAATAATATAAATTGTTTTCATATTCATACTTATCAATATAATCTCTAGTTGATATATAATAGTATAAATTTCTAATAAATTCAATTTTAAATAAATAAAAATTATAATTTTTATTTAGTAATTTTGATATATTTAAATCACATACATTATTTTTAGATAAATCTGTATTATCGACCACCTTTATATTTTTTAAGAAATAATCATTATGTGGATTGTCAATATAAAACTTATTATAATATGATATATTATTATTTATCACATATTTATCAATTTGTTCATAACTAAAAATATCTTCATTTTTATCATAATATTTATGAATTAATTCTTCGAATAATTCTTTTTCATAATAATATCCAACATGTATATAATAATTATCTTTTAAATAATCTGTTGTATTTAGTTCAGTAGTATTAACATAATCTTTATTTAATAAATTATTCAAATGATTTATAGAACTATCTATTGAATTAATGTTTATCATTAATTATTAACTCTATAAATAATTAATATTTTATATAATAAAAAAAATGATTATTTTAAATTTTTATATTTAAAAGTAACTAATATATAAGAAACTAATAAATAAATGTCAATATATCCTGAATTAAACTACACTAATCAGAAAATTGATATTCAAAATGTAAAAGGTATTCAATTCAGTGTTCTTGGTCCTGATGAAATTTTGAAAAGATCTGTTGTTGAAATTACTAAAACAGACACTTATGCCGGCAGTGAACCAATCATTGGTGGTTTATTTGATTCTCGTCTTGGAGTATTAGAACATAATAGATTATGTGCAACATGTGAACAAAAAAATGTATTTTGTCCAGGTCATTTTGGACATATTAAGTTAGCAAAACCCGTTTTTCATGCAATGTTTTTCGATATTACAAGAAAAATATTAAAATGTATTTGTTATAAATGTTCAAAATTACTAATATCCGAAAATACTACAGATGAAAATATCAGAAATGATATTAAAAAAATATTACAAATTAAAAATAATCAAAAAAGATGGGATACTTATTCAAAATTATGCAATAAAAATATTTCAAATACAAAGTTCAAGTTTTGTGGCGATGATGGTACATGCGGATGTTCATCTAAACAACCTACTAAATATACCAAAGAAGGTTCAATGAAAATTATTGCAGAATGGAAAAATAAAAAAAAAACAGATGATGAAGAAAAAGAAGAAGATATTCTATTAGAATTCGCCGCAGAAGATGTATTAAAGATTTTTCAAAAAATTACTGATAGTGATATGGAATTAATGGGTTTTAATCCTATATGGAATAGACCAGAATGGATGATTTGTACTATATTACCTGTTCCACCACCATCAGTAAGACCAAGTATTATCGAAGAAAATGGTCAAAGAAGAGAAGATGATTTAACACATAAATTAAGTGAAATTATAAAAATCAATAATAATATTTATGATAAGATTACAAAAGGAACATCCGAAGAAACAATTAAATTAATTACAATGGTATTACAATATCATGTATTTACATTTATTGATAATCAAATTCCAGGTCTCGCTCCTTCACAACAAAGAAATGGGAGAAAATTGAAATCAGTTTCCGATAGAATGAAAAAGAAGGAAGGTAGAATAAGAGGTAATTTAAATGGAAAGAGGGTTGATCAATCTTCTCGTTCTGTTATCACACCAGATCCTTATATTAGTATTGATGAATTGGGTGTTCCAATTAAAATTGCAGTAAATATAACATTTCCAGAAATAGTAAATCAATATAATATTGAAGAAATGAAAAAATTAATTGAAAATGGACCAGATGTTTGGCCTGGAGCAAAATTAGTTAAAAAAAATAATGATACTATTACTACAATTAATTTAAAAAATGCAAATATTGAAAAAATTATTGATGAATTAAAATATGGAGATGTTGTTCACAGACATTTAAGAGATGGTGATTTTATCTTATTTAATCGTCAACCATCTCTTCATAAAATGTCTATGATGTGTCATAAAGTAATTATTATGCCTTATCAAACATTTAGATTAAATGTTTTAGATACACCACCATATAATGCAGATTTTGATGGTGATGAAATGAATTTACATTGTCCACAAAGTATTGAAACAATGTCTGAATTAAAAGATATTGCCGCAGTACCTTATATGATTATTGCACCAAGAGATGGAAAACCAATTATTGAAATTGTACAAGATACTCTTCTTGGTTCATTCAGATTAACGAAGGATGATATCAAAATTAAGGATAAAACACTAGCAAATTTACAAATGATTAATAGTAATTTTACAGGTGTATTAGAAAAATGTGATAAAAATTATAATTACACTGGAAAACAAACTTATTCCTACATTTTACCACCAGGATTAAATATTGATAGAAAAAATAAAGCTGAAAAAAAAGTAACAATTACAAATAGTAAATATTTAGAAGAATCCGATTCATTAGATAAAAGTATATTTCATAGTAAATCATCTGGTTTAATTCCTATTATCTATCATGATTATGGACCATTTGAAACTCAAAAGTTTCTTGATAATACACAAAGATTAATTTGTAGATGGTTATTAACTGCTGGTTTTAGTGTTGGAATTAGTGATTTAGTAACAGATAAAGAAACTGAAAAGAATTTAAAAATGAAAATCAAAGAAATGAAAGAAAAAGCATATACTAAATTAGATAATACTCGTAGAGGTTTTATTGAAAATAATAGTATTTTCAATAATGAAGATTTTATCGAAAGAGAATTAATTGGTATTTTAAATGAAACAACAAATCAAGTTGGTAAAATTGGATTAAGTCAAATTGATGAAAAGACTAATAGAATGATTAATATGGTTAAATCAGGTTCAAAAGGTAAAGAAACAAATATTGCTCAAATTATTGCTTGTGTTGGTCAACAAAATGTTGATGGTAAAAGAATTTCATATGGTTTTACAGATAGAACATTACCACATTACACAAAATATGATGATGGTCCTGAAGCAAGAGGATTTGTTGAAAATAGTTTCATTTCTGGATTAACACCACAAGAAGTATTCTTTCATGCTATGGGTGGTAGAGAAGGTTTGATTGATACTGCTGTAAAAACTTCGGAAACAGGTTATATTCAAAGACGCTTAGTGAAAGCAATGGAGGATGCCAAAGTTTATTATGATAATACTGTTAGAAATGCAAGTGGTTCTATTATACAATTTATATATGGAGAAGATGGTATGGATGGATGTAAAATTGAAAATCAATTTATTTCTTATATAGATATGGATCCATTAATTATTGAAAATATATTTCATTTGCGTAAAAATGATAAATTATCTACTTATTTAACAACAAAATCAAATAAAGAAGTATTAGCAAGTACATACACAAAATGTACAGAACATTATAATAATATTCTTGATGATAGAGATTATTTAATCAAATATATTTTCAATTATACTAAAAATAAGATTATTAATTATCCTATACCATTTGATAGAATAATTAATAATGCAGATAAAAAATTAAAATTAATTAAGGTTAAATCAATTAAAACTGATTTAACACCATTATATATTCTTGAAAATATTGAAAAATTAATTAATACATTATATATTAAAAATAGTGAACAAGGTACTAAATTTTTAGGAATTTTATTAAGACATCATTTAAATCCTAAAAAAATAATTATGACTTATCATTTTACAAAAGATATATTTGATAATATTGTTTCACAAATTATACAATATTTTAATGAAGCAATTGCTCAACCTGGTGAGATGGTTGGTATTGTTGCAGCACAAACTATTGGTGAAATGGGTACACAAATGACATTAGATTCATTTCATGTTTCTGGTACTGCAGCTGCAGTAAAAGCAACAAGTGGTGTTCCTAGATTAAAAGAAATTTTAAGTGCAACAAAAAAAACCAAAACACCTACATTATTAATTTATATGAAGAATGATATTGCTAAAACATATAATCCGGTAATTAATGAGGAAGGTTTAGATAATGATGATATTAATATTGAAAAAACAAAAATATCTGCTATGAATATTAAAAATTCAATTGAAATTACAAAATTATATGATATTTTAGATTCTAGTGAAATATATTGGGATAAAAGCGATAATCAATATTCCACAAATATTAAACAAGATAAAGGTCTATTAAATGTTTATAAAGAATTTGAATTTATTAATCAATTAACATCAACTTCTCCATGGATTATTAGAATGAAATTTGATAAAGAAAAATTAAAACAACATGGTTTGAGAATGATTGATATATATACTAAACTTAATACAACCTATGAAAAAACAATTGAAGCAATTTATAGCGATGATAATGCAGAGGAATGTATATTCCGTATTAAAATTATTGATCAAGTAATTAAAGATATTGATTTAAATGATCAATTGGCCGCAATTAAAGCATTAGAACATAATATAGTTCATCAAGTATTATTAAAAGGTTATAAAGGTATCAAAAAAGTATCATTAAATAAAAAGAAATATACTAAATATAATTATGATACTAATAAATTTGATAATATTGTTGAATGGGTATTAGATACTGATGGTACAAATTTAATTGAAATATTATCAAATCCTAATACTGATAGTACTAGAACTATATCAAATGATATTAGAGAAATTTATGACACATTAGGTATTGAAGCCGCTCGTACTGCATTATATCACGAGTTAATTTATGTAACTAGTGAAGATGCTATGAATTATAGACATTTATCTCTATTAATTGATACAATGACTTATAAAGGACAGTTAATGTCAATTGATAGACATGGTATTAATAGGGGTGATATTGGACCTCTCGCAAAATCAAGTTTTGAAGAAACAACCGATATGTTGATTAACGCAAGTATATTTGCTGAATATGATAATGTAAATGGTGTATCTGCAAATGTTATGCTTGGTCAATTAGCACCTTGTGGTACAGGAGATTCTATAGTATTATTAGATGAAGAATATTTATATGAATTAATGAAGGATAATAAATTCAAGGTAGATAATCAATATTATGAAATTGATGAAAATACTGTTAATGATTTAGATTGTGAATTAGAAGATATTTCATTTAATTATGAAATAAATAAAAAAAATAAAAAATGTGTTACATTTAATAATAAAGTTATTATTAAAGATTAAACAGGAACTCTTCTTGGTGTTTTAGGATTATTATCTTTTTTAAATTCCATATTATATTCTAAATCTTTGTATATTTTATTCATTTCATTACTATGTATACCATTAATTCCTCTATAATTTTTCCATTTATTATCATTATCATTTGTTTTAATTATAATATTATTTTTTTTTTCATTATTATGATAACAACAATTTTTTATCATAAATATTTTTGTTATATCTGTTATAAATTCTTCCATTTTATTTGTATTTTCTTTATTCTTATTTAAATCATTTTTTATTATGTCCAGTTTCGTTTTCCTAATTTATTATTACATCCATAACACATAGGTCGTAAATTATTTATAGTTGTTTCGCCATCATTGTATTCCGATATTATATGACCACAACTATAATCTTTTTCGTATATAATATTCTTACAATTTTTATATGGGCATTTACCTTCTTTTTTCTCACCATATTCTTTTATCCAAACTTCTTTTTTTAATTTTTTTGTAATTCTTTTTTTCTCTTTTTTAAATTTATGATGAGGAATTGTATTTCTATTTAATAAATAATCTACAAAATTATTATTTTTCAAAGTAAATACTATACCATTATTAACACTATTTTGTTCTTCTTTATAAAATATTTTGTCATTATTTGAAAATAAAACTTTGTATTTAATTAAATAATTATATGTAAAATTTGCATTTTCAAAATCTTCTTTCATTTTTGTAAAATTATCAAATTTTAATAAATAATTTGTTTTTTCTATTTCATTTAAAAATTCTGTTATTGTTTTTTTATATGCTTCTTTTTTTTGTCTTTTTTCAAAATAAAAACTATAATTTATTTTTAAATAATCAACAAATTTATTATGTAAATCTTTACTAAAATCATCTAAAAAAACATAATTCATATTTTTATAAGAATCTTTATTCAATTCATCATATAATAATTTTATTTTTTCTTCATCATTTATTATATAACAACATATATTGATATAATCATCGTAATTTAACTTATTTAATCCTCTTATCATTTCAATTCTATGTTGTCCATCCATTATATATATATTATTTTCATTTGATGGTATATAACATAATACTATTTTGTTCTTAAAATTGAAAAATTCTGGATTATTTTTATAAGAAAATATCATTTCATTAATTTTATCATCATTTAAAACAGATTGAAATGAAGGTGTTTTAAATATATATTTATCTAATAACTTTACAAATTCACTAAATGTATATCTATATTCTTTATAATTATGTGAATCTATTTTTAATAAATTTTCTTTAAATATTACTTCTAAATATTTATTTTCTTGCATTATATAATTTTTAATATATATTTTTTATATAATTAAATTAAATATTACAATTTAAATCCCAACTAGCACCTTTAATTGTTGATGTTTGTATATTTGTATTTGATGCATATTGTTTATAAAATAATTCGTTATTTAAATCATTAAATAAGTAAACATTTATTATATTTTGATTCGCTAAACACGATAATTTGAAATCGATTTGTTGATTGATTGGTGTTATATTATGTATGATCTTTGGAATAGATTTTTTATTTATAATATATGAATGAAGACATATGAATTTTTTTATTTTATATAAATTATCTTTTACATTATACATTGTTACTCTATTTTTACTTAATAATAATATATCCCAATCATTTGGCAATTTTGAAATATAATTACATATTATATTTTCCGTCATATTATTATTAAATTCTATATCATCTTCAAATATTAAACCATATTTACATTGACTTTTAAGTATTTTTTGCCATGTTTTTATATGACTCATATAACAACCTATTGCTCCCATTGTATTAAATTGATGATGATGTGTTCTTTTTCTTTTTTTTAATGTATATAATCCGTATTCGCCAATTAAATTATTTTTTTTTAATTTTTCAATATCTATTTTTTTTGCATCAACCGCTTTTACTAATGTACATTTTAAATTTTTTAAATTATATGTTCTTTTAAATCTTTCTAATCTATCTATTCGATACTCTAAATTAATTAAAAATACTTCTATATCATTTTTGATAAAAAAAGTCTTATTATATTCAACATAATAAATAGATAACATAAATATAATCAAGATTGTAACTATTATTAAAACTTTTAAATACATCTTCTTAAATATTAATTATATAATATTTTTTATAATATCATTTATCATATTTTCATTTTTTTCCAAATCTACATGTTTATCATGTTTATAATGAATATATATAGAATCCTTATTATTTTCTATTTTATTTATTATTGAAATTCTGTTATTTATTTTATATTCTTTTATTTTATATGTACAATTATTATCTATATTATTATCACATCCAAACAAATATGGTGGTAATTTTTTTTCGTTATAACTAAACATTATATATTTATTAAATTCTTTATAATTTTCTAAATCTTTTTCAAATACTATTTGACTATCATTTGACATATCATAAAGTAATAATAAATTATTTTTATTATATAGTGTATAACTAACTTCATGTTTAAATTTATATTTATTCAATATTTTATCTATTTTATATTTTTCTAAAGTAATATCTAATTTGTTATTAATAATTTTATTATTTTTTAAATATATTTCTATTATATTTGTATTTTCTGTTATTAATTCATTAAAATTCATTTTAAATTATATTATAAATAATTTATTATCATTTTTTTAAATATATTTTCGTATCCTAATATAGAGTTTGAAATGAATTTAAATGATTTTATGTTATTAATATATACATTTATAATTATTATTTTAATTA
>TARA_B110000259_G_scaffold62653_1_pt1 | contig 15025 bp, 12 predicted proteins | sample TARA_B110000259 | Tara Oceans TARA_B110000259 (sample SAMEA4397649) | marine metagenome | biome: Polar Biome; feature: [SRF] surface water layer (ENVO:00010504); material: water (ENVO:00002006), including particulate matter (ENVO:01000060) such as... | depth 5 m | reverse complement strand
GTAATAAGTAGCCAGGCAACTGTAATAGAAAATTCATACAATGAAAAAATTATTCCTTCTGTAGTAAATTATAGTAAAAAATCTAGCCTTGTTGGGACATCGGCTAAAGAAAACCAAATCATTGACCCAAAAAATACTGTGAGCTCAGTTAAAAGGCTGGTGGGAAAAAATATGGATGATATTAATCCGGCCTCATTTTCCTTAACATTAAAAAATTATGAAAATACTATTGGTATTGAAACAATACAAGGATTAAAAACTCCAGTTGAGGTCTCTTCTGAGATTTTAAAATATTTAAAGAATTTAGCTGAAGGTCGTCTTGGAGGTGAGTTGATGGGAGCGGTTATAACCGTACCCGCATACTTTGATGATGCTCAACGTCAAGCGACTAAAGATGCCGCAAAACTTGCTGGACTGAATGTATTAAGGCTCATCAATGAGCCGACAGCAGCCGCAGTAGCATACGGATTAGAACAAGAAATAGAAGGAAACTTTGTAATCTATGATTTAGGTGGCGGGACTTTTGACGTCTCCGTACTGAGGTTGTCAAAAGGATTATTTGAGGTTCTCTCAACACACGGTAACGCTCAATTAGGCGGGGATGATTATGATCAGATACTTGCTGAATGGCTCGTAAAAGATGACCTCAATAATAATGAACCTCAAGTTAAAGAGTCGTTGTTAAAAATTGCGAGAAACGTTAAGGAATCTTTAACAAATAAAGACCTTGTCCATGTGGACGAAGAAATTACAAGCACTATCCGTATCCAAAAAAAAATTGATCGGACTCAGTTTTCACAGCTAACAAAATCGTTAACTGAAAAAACATTAACTTCAGTCAAACAAGCCCTTCGAGATGCAGAGATAGATGCTGGAGATATTGATGGCATAGTAATGGTTGGTGGATCTACTCGGATGCCATCTGTTCAAAAGTCAGTTCAGGAATTCTTTAATCAGCCCTTATTAAACAACCTAAATCCAGATGAAGTGGTCGCTATAGGTGCAGCAATTCAAGCTAATATGCTTGCAGGTAACGCTAATGATGACATACTCCTGCTTGATGTTATTCCACTTTCATTAGGGATTGAGACTATCGGTGAAATTGTTGAAAGAATAATCCCACGAAATTCAACGCTACCAATTGCTATGGCTCAAGAGTTTACAACTTATAAAGATGGGCAGACGGCAATGATTATTCATGTAGTTCAAGGTGAGCGTGATTTAGTCAAAGACTGTCGTTCACTTGGAAAATTTACCCTTAAAGGTATCCCGCCAATGGTAGCAGGGGCTGCGAAAATTCGCGTCACCTTTCAAGTAGATACCGATGGCTTGATGTCCGTCACCGCTAAAGAGCTGTCAACAAGTGTTGAGTCTTCAATTGAAGTAAAACCCTCTTATGGTTTATCAGAAGATCAAATTAAATTAATGCTTGAAAGTTCTTATACATCAGCTGAAGAAGATAAAGAGTCGAGGGCATTAGCGGAGGCAAAGACAGACGCGTCACAGTTAGTCGAAATGACAAATAATGCGCTAAATTCGGACAAGGCCTTATTAACGCCAAATGAAAAAAAATTAATTGAGGAAGATTTAGATTTACTCAACAAGTCCTTAGTAACTAATGATCGAGTTTTAATCCATCAATTAACAGAAAAGCTTAACAGTACTAGCGGAGTCTTAGCATCTAAAAGAATGGATCAATCTATTAAAAAAGCTTTGTCTGGAAAAAATATTAACTCACTGGAACTTTAAATGCCAAAAATTATTGTATTACCCCACCAAGATTTATGTCCAGATGGAGATATCATTGAAGCAAAATCTGGAGAATCAATTTGCAATGTACTATTAAAAAATAATATTCAGATCGAGCATGCATGTGACCAAGTTTGTGCTTGCACTACTTGTCACGTTGTAGTTAAGGAGGGACTTGAATCTCTAGATCCTTCTGATGAAAATGAAGATGATATGCTAGATAAAGCATGGGGTTTGTGCTCACAATCTAGACTATCTTGTCAATCTATCTTAAAAGACAAAGACCTTACTATTGAAATTCCAAAATATACAATTAATTTAGCTAGCGAAGGATAAAAACGGGACTAAAAACTTATCCCATACCCAAGACCAATTGCATTATATTCACTGTCACCCACTTTTCTTTTGAATCCTATTGATAATGATGTTTCCTTAGAAAGTTTATAACCTACACCAGCTTTATATGTCTTCGTATAATCACGGTATTTATCAGTATCAAACGCATCACGAAATCTTACACCACCTTTAATTGACCATTTATCATCAATTTTATATTTCAAACCTGGAGTAATAGCCCAAAAATTAAAAGTCTTTGTATTTGTTTTTTTATTTCCAGCACCGACTCTCGTATAAGCACTTAGATTATCAGATAATTTAATCTTGCCAATAATTCCTACACCTATTCGCGTACTGAATCCTTTATTGTCATTTTGTTTATGCGTTGCTTTAATTTCAGTTGAAATATTACTATTAAATTTTAGTCCTAATTTTAATCCTCCTTCCGTTGCGTCTTGCCCACCATCTTTGCCATTTTGTTTTCCCAGAGAGATTTTTCCATAATAATCTTCTGCCATAATCTCTTTTGTCATTAACAACAGAATAATGAAGGTAATTTTTTTCATATTTATACTTCTATTATCTATTAATTTATCTAAAGAAGGATAAAAAAAACCCGTTTTATTAACGGGTTTTTTTATTGAGATACATCAAGCTATCAAATATTTAGAACTTATAAGTCACATCCATTTGGACTAAACTCATATCATCAAGACAGATTCCAGTGTCACCTTTAACGCCAGGCGTACAGCCTACTGTTTTATCGGCAATCTTTCCTTTAGCAAAGGCGATGTTAGCCTTAACATTATCTTCAATCAAATATTGCCCCTTAAATGCAAACCCTTTTGTGTTAACTTTGGAATCAAAAATATCAGAATCTACATGGTTAGGATCGACAGCATAGGTACCTACTTCCTGGTACCATAATTTACCCTTCCAATCTCCGGCTTTCTGTTTACCTTTATCTAATGCTTTAAAGTTTTTATATGAGCCAAAGCCTAGACCAACCATAATTGCCGTATCACCTGACTTTCCGCCTTCATTACCTCCAGCTACCCATGCATTTCTTCGGTCATCACCTTGTAGGTTATATGCAAAATCACCAAAAAGATTCATACCAATACCAGGCTGTGCCATCATTTTGTAATCAAATGGTATCTCAACAAGGCTTAGGTGATTAATATAAGTTTGTGCGGTATTGCCCTCAGCGCTTGGATCAAATACAACTCCGCCATCTTTGTCGTTGGTGTAAAAAGTATGTGTTAAACCAACCTTTAATGATGGGCCTTTTTTCTTATCAAATTTATGCTTCCAAACACCTTGGACAGCTCCCATATATTGAGAATCAACATCAGATGATGATGAATTTGTATATTGCTTATCATCACCCACCATTGTATTTACACCGCCTTTAAGTTCTAAGGTAGTAAGTTTATTTAATTTATTTTTTGCTTTAAATGCAACTCCATCCCATGTTAGATCTTTATCCCATACCATAGCTTTTGTATACAAAGGGTTCTTAATACGGCCAGCCTCTACTGCAAGCCAGTCTGTTGGCTTCCAACCAATCATTGCGCGCTTCACATAAAGGCCTTGTTTAGCCTCCTCATAACCACCACTACCTAATGTAGCGTTATCTGAACGTCCTTTAGATCCCATTGCCAGCGCTAAATCTGTATACCAATCATCAGTAATATTAGTTTTCAGACCGAGAGTAATCTTGTAACGTTGCCTACTACGATTAACTTCGTCATTTCCACCATACTCCTTAGCGTTTCTCCATTCTTGCCTGGCACGAATATCGCCATATAATGTAGCTTTTTCTAAATGCTTACTAATCGATAACTTAGATTTAATTTCCTTATTTTTTTTGGCATAATTTCCATTGCTAGTTTTACTTAAAACACGAGCTTCATCTTCAGTTAATACTCCCTTAGTTACCAAGGCATTTATTAAGTCCTGAGTTGTGTCGTTAGCCATTGCAGAAAATGCTGGAGCCATTAGTGCTGCAACAACTACTGTAGATAAAAATTTATTTGCTTTCATATTCTATGGATCTCCAAATTATTTTTTTAATTAATAAGTATTAAATCTTAAGTCCATTAATTTTTCATAACTTGTGCTTATTATTAAAAATAAATATGACAAATTGATGACAAAGAAAGAATTAAATTACATATGGAAGTGTTAATTAAATTGAAGAGCTTATAAAAGCTGGTGCTATGGGATATTGCAAAAAAACATTATTACATCTGAGCGTTATCTAAATCGAATTCTACTAGGCCTGTAGCTAAATTATAAACAGCTCCAACCAAACCGACTTTCTTTGCTTTTAACTTGTTTTTGATAATGCTGCTATATCGAAGTGTTCGCTCCATTTGAATCTCAACATTATGAAAGCAAACTTTTTCAACGAAATCTTCGTTGTTAGAATTCCTGTCTTTTTCAGATAAAATAGTTTTCTCAGCAGCAACAGCTGGCTCAATTAAGCGAATAATTTCACCAATATTTCCACCATGGTAATGGTCGCATGCTGCTTTAATGGCACCACAATTTGTGTGGCCCATAATAATAATAATTTTAGAGCCTAAAAACTCAGTTGAAAACTCAATACTACCAATGGCTTTTCGCGATGCAATATTGCCAGCTAATCTAACGCTAAATATGTCACCTAAATTTTGGTCGAAGATAAGCTCGACTGCAGTTCGTGAGTCGCTACAACCAAGTACAGAGGCAAAGGGATGTTGTTTATCCTTTATTTCATCGCGAATATTTAGCATATCATGCTGACGTTTAACGTTATTTATGAATCGTTCATTTCCTTCAACTAAAATCTGAAGGGCCTTTTTAGGGGTTATCGAGTCGCTATTAATATCTGGGTGTTTATGCATTAGATCTACTCCGGTCTCATATGAGGAAATAAAATTACATCTCGAATACTCGGGCTATCAGTTACTAACATTACCAATCGATCGATCCCTATCCCACAGCCTGCTGTTGGCGGCATGCCGTACTCTAATGCCCGAATAAAATCAGCATCATAAAACATAGCCTCTTCATCCCCCGCATCTTTGGCATCGACTTGAGCTTTGAAACGAGCTGCTTGATCCTCAGCATCATTCAATTCTGAAAAACCATTTGCAATTTCACGGCCTGCAATAAATAATTCAAATCTTTCTGTGATCTCAGGGTTAGTATCCGACGCCCTTGCTAGTGGTGAGACCTCAATCGGGTAATCTATGATGTAGGTTGGGTTCCATAAATGCTCTTCAGCTACAACTTCAAAAAGTGCTAATTGGTAGGCACCTAAGCCGGAATTTTCTGTTAACGAAACTCCTGTCTTAGCTAAAGCATTCTTAATGAATGTTTTATCAATAAGCTCACTCTCTTCAAAGCGATCAGAATACTTCATAATTGCCTGAGTTAAGGTTAGCCTGTCAAATGGCTGACTAAAATCAATTTCTTTTCCTTGGAATTGAACTATCATTGATCCCGTCGTTAATTCTGCAACATTACGAATACAGTTTTCTGTAAAATTCATTAACCAATGATAGTCAGTATAAGCTGCATAAAACTCCATCATAGTGAATTCAGGATTATGTCTTACACTCAATCCTTCATTTCGAAAATTTCTATTAATCTCAAATACCCGATCAAATCCACCTACAACCAACCTTTTTAGATATAGCTCGGGGGCAATCCTTAAAAACATATCCATATCCAATGCATTATGATGTGTCTCAAATGGTTTTGCGCTAGCACCCCCAGGAATTGGGTGTAACATTGGTGTTTCTACCTCTAGGAATTGATGGTTAGTCATAAAGGTACGAATGCCTGACACAATCTTACTTCGCTTTAAAAATGTATCTCGAGTATCTTCATTCACAATTAGATCAACATAACGCTGTCGATATTTTGTCTCTAGATCTGATAGGCCATGAAATTTTTCTGGTAACGGTCTTAGGGATTTAGTTAATAAATTAATCTCTGTAACATGCAATGTGAGTTCATTAGTTTTTGTTTTAAATAACTTTCCTTTTGCCCAAAGTATGTCACCTAAATCCCAGCGCTTAAATGATGAGTAGAGCTCCGGATTGGCTTCATTATTTATTAGGTCCCGAGAAACATAAAGTTGTATGCGTCCAGTTGTGTCCTGAATAGTCGCAAAACTTGCTTTCCCCATCACGCGCTTTAACATCATTCGCCCTGCAATTGCTACCACTAAACCTTTTTCATCTAAGGTTTCCTTTTCAAGCCCGTCATAATCCTGATGTAATATTTTTGCAAAAGCATCTGGAGTAAACTGATTAGGGAAAGCTACACCCTTTTCACGTAGCTCCTGTAATTTAGCTCGTCGCTCTAAAATTATAGAATTTTCATCCTGAATTACAGGTTGTTTATTTTCACTCAAGCTATACTCCTTGCTTTAAACTCTCACTAATAAATGGGTCTAAATCTCCATCTAGTACCCCTTGTGTATTTCCAATTTCAATATTTGTTCTTAAATCCTTAATTCTAGACTGGTCTAATACATAATTTCTAATCTGATGTCCCCAGCCAATATCAGTCTTTGCATCTTCTACTGCCTGTTTCTCTTCATTACGCTTATTAAGCTCCATGGCATATAGCTGAGCCTTTAGCATATTCATTGCCTCAGCTTTATTACGATGTTGCGATCGGTCATTTTGGCACTGAACAACAGTATTAGTTGGCGTATGTGTAATTCTAACAGCAGAATCTGTTTTATTAATATGTTGGCCTCCAGCGCCAGAGGCGCGATAGGTGTCAATTCGTAATTCCGCGGGATTAACCTGGATATCTATCGAGTCATCAATTTCTGGATAAACATTTACTCCAGCAAAAGATGTGTGTCGGCGACTACCGGAATCAAAGGGAGATTTTCTTACCAATCTATGTATCCCTGTTTCAGTTCTAAAATAACCAAAGGCATAATCACCAGTAATCTTAAGGGTTGCGCCCTTAATTCCAGCCACCTCCCCTTCAGAAAATTCTAATATTTCTACTTTAAAATTTTTTCTCTCTGCATAGCGCATGTACATTCTAAATAACATGTTTGCCCAATCTTGAGCTTCCGTTCCTCCACTACCCGATTGGAAATCAATAAAACAATTATTAGGGTCCATTGGATTAGAAAACATCCTTTTAAACTCTATGTCATCAACTTGTTTTTCTAGTTGATTGGTATCTTTTTTAATGGTGGTAAGGGTATCGCTATCATTTTCGGCTAAAGCCATTTCGAAAAGCTCTTCATTATCACTTAATTGATGAGTCAGCTGCTGAGCTTGATTCACGATTTCTTCGAGCACTTTTTTTTCCTTGCCAATTTTTTGACTTAATACTCTATCTGACCAGGTAGCAGGATCTTCTTGTTTAGCTGTTAGCTCTTGAATCTTTTCTATTTTTTCATCAAGGTCAAAGATACCTCCGCAGCACAGTAAATTTTTCATTCACTGCCGCAATCGTCTGTTTTAGTAGTAGGATTTCTTCTTGTTCCATTATCTAATCTTTGTCTTGAATAAGATGAGTATTATACCTAAAATTAGTAATCAATAATGTGTCATTAAACTGTCATAATTAAACATTAATCTAACAACGTCTGAAAGAAGACAGTACTCATAAAGTAAAGTAATTTAAACCTAAAATCACTAAAGGAGCACCGAATAAGATGAAGGAATTCAAATTAATGAAGTTAAGTGTTGCTACGATTGTTGCTGGCACATTTGCTTTTTCAGCGCCAACTTATGCAGCCGTGGATATTATCAAGATTGATGGTTCAAGTACGGTATATCCAATTACAGAAGCAGTTGCCGAAGAATTCCAAATAGCAACAGGGATTAAGGTTACTGTAGGCGTATCAGGTACTGGTGGTGGCTTTAAAAAGCTTTGTCGCGGTGATACGGTAATGTCAGGTGCTTCAAGACCGATTAAAGCATCAGAAAGAAAGAAATGTGCAGATGCTGGGATTAAATTTATTGAAGTTCCTATTGCCTTTGATGCTATTACTATTGTCCTTAATAAAAAGAATGACTGGGCTAAAAAGCTGACTCCAGCAGAACTAAAGAAAATGTGGGAACCTGCCTCTCAGGGTAAAATTATGAGATGGAATCAAGTTAGGGACAGCTTCCCAGACCAACCACTTAAACTATACGGGCCAGGTGCTGATTCAGGCACTTTTGACTATTTTACTGAAGCCATTAATGAGGAATCAAAGGCTATACGAGGAGACTTTACTGCATCTGAGGATGATAATGTTTTAGTTAAAGGCGTAGCTGGTGATAAAGGTGGTATTGGTTATTTTGGATTAGCTTACTACGCTGAAAATAAAAATAAATTAGGTGTCGCAGCAATTAAAAATAGTGATGGTAAATTTATATTGCCATCTATTGAAACTACAATGGATGGATCATATAATCCACTTTCAAGACCCTTATTTGTTTACATAAATGCTGCAATAGCAGCATCCGATCCAAAAGTAAAAAAGTTTGTTGAGTATTACTTAAAGTATGCGGGTGAAATGGCTAGAGAAGTTGGATATATTCCATTTAGTGATGAAGAGTATGCAATGATTACAAATCACTATAAAACACTTAAAACAGGTACTGCATTTTTAAAGCCAGCAATTGGTTTATCTGTTAAGGAAATGCTAGAACTTTCAGCAGCAGCAAACAAATAAAATACTTCTAAAAAAGGGTGATTTAATTACCCTTTTTTACTCTATCAATTTTAATTAGAGACAAATTGAAGTAGTATTGCAAGGAATACATTACGAATGCATCGGCTATGTCTGAACCAATTATAAGCGCAAGATTATCTAAAAATTTCCAACGAAATATTATGGAGAGATTTATTGAATTTGCTCTATTATGCTCAGCTGCATTTGCAGTTTTTATTACCTCGGCAATTGTTTACGTTCTCGTAAGTGAAGCTATTCCTTTCTTTCAGCATGTTTCTATTTATGAGTTCCTCACAGATACCGTATGGACTCCAAATTATTCAATCAAGCATTATGGGATATTGCCTTTAATCTCCGGAACATTGACGACCACTTTTATTGCGCTAATTGTAGCGGTTCCACTCGGAACTATTACCGCCATTTATCTATCGGAATTTGCCTCGCATAAGGTAAGAGAAACTGTCAAGCCAATCCTTGAATTATTAGTTGGTGTTCCAACTGTTGTTTTTGGTTATTTTGCGCTTATGTTAGTGACCCCATTACTTCAAAAAATATATCCTGATTTGACAACATTTAACATGTTAAGTCCTGGTATTGTTATGGGAATAATGATTGTTCCATACATTGCATCCCTTGCTGAAGATTCAATGCGGGCTGTTCCGATGGCTATGAGAGAAGGGGCATATGCAATGGGAGCAACAAGATTTCAAACTTCCATTCGCGTTATTACGCCGGCAGCGATATCAGGCATTGTAGCCGCCTATATCCTTGCTATTAGTCGCGCAGTAGGTGAGACAATGATTGTAGCAATTGCAGCAGGTCAGCAACCAAATTTTACGTTTAATCCAGTCGAAAGTGCGGCAACTATTACTTCATATATAGTTTCTGTAGCTCTTGGCGATCTTGAGCATGGAGGCATTGGCTATCAAAGTATTTTTGCCGCTGGGCTAACATTATTAGTGATGACTTTACTATTAAATATATTGGGTCACATGACACGTAAGAAATTTGCGGAGCGCTATTAAAGATTATGGTAAAAAATAAAAAAAAACCTTCAGCCCTAGCTGACCTTGATCTTATCCGAACCATGATAAGACAGCACAAAAGAAATGACTTGGCCTTTGCAGGCCTAGGTATGTTTGTGATTGCAAGTCTAACGATTACATTATTCATTCTTTTCTTAGACCTAGTACTTGATGGCTATCCAAAGTTCACTTTAGATTTCTTTAGTAACTTTCCATCACGTAAAGCAGCAAGGGCAGGAATTCTTTCAGCATGGGTAGGTTCATCGTTAGTTTTGATTGTTACATTCTTCGTAGCAGTTCCATTAGGTATTGCAGCTGGAGTTTACCTTGAAGAATACTCAAAAAAAGGTTGGTTATCAGATGTTATTGAGATCAATGTATCCAACCTAGCGGGAGTTCCTTCTATTATTTATGGGTTACTTGCATTGGGCCTGTTTGTATATAGCTTTGGGTTAGGACAAAGTATCCTAACGGCAGGATTAACACTAGCTCTTTTAATGTTACCTATTGTTATCGTATCAACTCGAGAAGCAATTAGAGCCATCCCCATTCATATAAGGGAGGCAGCTTATGCAGTCGGTGCGACTAAATGGCAGGTGGTTTTAAATCATGTTGTCCCATACTCATATGGTGGAATATTAACAGGTGTAATTATTGGGATGGCACGTGCAATAGGAGAAACAGCGCCTTTAATCACTATTGGTGCACTTACATTTATTGCCTTTTTGCCACCATCGCCAATCACAATTGAGCCCCCTTTTCTTAATTTAGATTGGCTGAACGCAGGATTTACTGTTTTACCAATACAAATGTTCAATTGGATATCAAGACCGCAACATGCTTTTCATATCAATGCAGCTGCTACAGGGGCCGTTATAATTATTTTAACGGCATTAATGAATGGAGTGGCCATCAAGCTTAGGTACAACGTTAGGAAGAAAATTAAATGGTAATGTTAAAAAATAAACACAATGAAATTATTAAAGCTGAATCTAAGAACCTAAACTTTTTTTATGCTGACGGGACGCAGGCATTAAAAAATGTCAGTTTACCTGTTTACGAAAATAAAATTACAGCCCTTATTGGGCCATCGGGTTGTGGGAAGTCAACATTTTTACGATCATTTAACCGCATGCATGATTTGTATCCTGGAAATAAATATGAAGGTGAAATTATTCTTCATCCTGACAACACAAATATTCTAGATAAAAGAGTTGACCCTATTGAGGTTAGAATGCGAATTAGTATGGTCTTCCAAAAACCAAACCCATTCCCAAAATCTATTTTTGAAAACGTTGCTTACGGCTTAAGAGTTAGAGGAGAGAATAATAAAAGAATATTGGATGATAAGGTCGAGGAGGCTCTAAAGGGAGCATCTTTATGGAATGAGGTAAAGGATCGATTAGAAGACTTAGCATTCAATTTATCGGGTGGGCAACAACAAAGGCTATGTATAGCAAGAGCACTAGCAACTGAGCCAGAAATTATGCTTTTTGATGAACCAACTTCAGCATTAGATCCAATTGCTACCGTTAATATTGAAGAGTTAATGTCCGAATTAAAGAAAAAGCTCTCTATTCTTATAGTTACCCATAATATGCAACAGGCAGCAAGAATTTCTGATTACACAGCCTATATGTATCTTGGAGAGCTAGTTGAGCATGATGATACAAATAAAATATTCACGAACCCAACTAAGAAAGAAACAGAAGACTACATCACAGGTAAGTTTGGGTAAAAATTTTCCCTAGTATTAGCTAAGAGATTTAATGTTTTCAGCTAAAAAATGTGCCGCTTTTTCCGTTAATTCTTTGCTTGGTCCCTCAGTCATTACCCTTAATAATGATTGAGTTCCTGATGCTCTAATAAGCACCCTCCCCAAACCATCCATCATTTTTTCAGCACTTAATATAATCTCCTGAATGAATATTGAATTAATATCAATTTTATTAACAAGAGGGATATTAATTAAGACTTGAGGGTACATTGGCATCTCTTTCAATACTTCACTTATTTTTTTATTTTTCTCTAATAAAGCCGAGATAACCTGTAACGAGGAAATAATACCATCACCTGTTGAGTGATGATTTAACAGAACTATATGGCCAGAGTTTTCTCCTCCAATCTGCCATGACTTCTTACGGAGCATTTCTGACACATAACGATCACCTACATCGGTTCTTTCAAATGGAACATTAAGTGACTTACATTTTTCTTCTAAAGCTAGATTAGTCATTAGCGTTCCAACAACTCCACCCTCAAGCTTATTTTGATTATGGTAATAATCCATAATTAAATATAAAATTTGATCACCATCAACTAACTCACCTTGGTCGCTTACCATAATCACACGATCGCCATCGCCATCAAAAGCAATTCCTAAATCAGCGTTATGGTTTTTAACATTATCAATTAGAAATTCTGGGTGAGTTGATCCAGCCTTAAAATTAATATTTAACCCATCAGGCTCATGGTTTATCAAAACAATATCGGCGCCTAATGTTTGAAATATTTCTGGGGCAACTTGATATGTAGCTCCATGAGCACAATCAAGAACTATTTTATAATTTTTTAAATTTAATTCTTTCGGGATAGTCTTGAGGCAGAATTTAATGTACTGTGCTCTTGCGTTATCTAGTCGCCTCGCTTTCCCAAGTTTACTTGGTTCTACGCATTTAATTTCATTCTCAATCATCTCCTCTATTTCATTCTCAACTTCATCAGAAAGTTTAGTGCCATTACCAGAGAATAATTTAATTCCATTATCTTCGTAAGGATTATGAGAGGCTGTTATCATAATACCAATATCAGCTATTAACGATTGAGTTAGAAATGCAATCGCTGGTGTTGGTATTGGTCCAGTCAAATAGACGTCAACCCCAGCAGATGAAAAACCTGCTTCGAGAGAAGATTCGAGCATATACCCAGAAATTCTTGTGTCTTTACCGATTACTACGGATGGCTTTTTATTTCCCTTGATATTTTTCGTCAGTACTAATCCTGCCGCATAACCGAGCTTGACAAAAAAATCCGGCGTTACTGGATAATCGCCTGTTTTTCCACGAATACCATCTGTACCAAAAAATTTCTTCATATTTTTTATAAATTCTTTAATAAATCGATTGCAATTTTTGTGGCTCTCACATCATGAACTCGCAAAACTTTTGCGCCTTTCTTTGATGCAATCGCTGCCATTAATGCGCTAGCTTGAATAATAGCATCTTCATTTTCCCCTACTAATTTTTTTATTATAGATTTTCTCGATAGGCCTATCATCAAAGTAATTTGATTGTGAGTAAACGCTTCAATTTCATTGAATATGGCTAAATTATCTTCATGGGTCTTTCCAAAACCGAATCCAGGGTCAATCATGATTCTAGATGTTCCAATTCCGTTATTAATACAATTTTCAATTTGACTATCTAAAAAAGATTTTACCTCACTTACTACTTCGTTATAACTAGGATTTTTTTGCATTGTCTTAGGGTTACCTTGCATGTGCATAAGACATACATCTACTTCTGATTCTGATAAAACATTCATTGCCTCGGGCTTACTTAGTGCATAAATATCATTAATCATATTTACTCCTAAATCAATACCTAGTCGCATAAGTTCAGGCTTATTAGTATCAATAGAGAGATATATATCAGTCTCTTTTCTTAATGCTTTTATAACTGGTTCAATACGTGCCTTTTCAGTTTCTAGTGATACTTCTTGAGCATTAGGGCGGGTTGATTCACCTCCAATATCGATCATTAATGCTCCCTCCTCAATCATACTCATTGCATGATCAACCGCCGCCGTTAGATTTAAATACTTTCCTCCATCGGAGAATGAATCAGGGGTGACATTTAAAATCCCCATAACTAATGGATCTTTATTTTTACTAATGAGATGTTTGAGTGTTTGCATAAAGAAAGGGGGAATTACCCCCCCTTAATCACTTCTTTGCTGAAGGTTGTGGGGCTGTTATAGGTGCAGCAGATCCTGAAGAACCACCATCTTTAGGTTTCGCTTTAGGTGAGCTACCCCTTGATGGTTTTGGGGGTCTAACTTTTTTTCCAGCCATAACGTCATTGATTTGATCGCTATCAATTGTTTCGAACTCTAATAAGGCTTTAGCCATTACCTCAATTTTCTTCTTATTTTTTTCAATCAATTTTCGTGCGACGGCATATTGCTGATCAAGAATAGATTTGATTTCATTATCAACTTTTTGCTGAGTAGCCTCTGAGATTGACTTTGATGACATTGGCATAAAGGAATCTTGAGTATCGTCAGCATAGACCATAGTTCCCAATTTATCTGACATGCCATATCGAGTCACCATATCTCTAGCAAGCTTTGTTGCTCGTTCAAAATCATTACCAGCACCTGTCGACATCTGCTTCATAAAAACTTCTTCAGCAATTCTTCCACCAAATAAAATTGCAATCTCTTCAAGCATTTTATCCTTAAAATTACTAAATCGATCAAACTCTGGAAGCTGCCATGTTAAGCCTAAAGCCCAGCCTCTTGGCATTATTGTTACTTTATGAACAGGATCAGCATTAGGTAATAATTTTGCGACTACTGCATGACCTGATTCATGATAGGCAGTATTCCGTCTTTCTTCTTCGCGCATAATCATAGATTTTCGTTCAGGGCCCATATAAATTTTGTCTTTAGCCTGCTCAAAATCTTCCATATCAACATTTTTTTTATTAAAACGTGCTGCAAATAATGCCGCCTCGTTTACTAGATTTGCTAAGTCGGCACCTGAAAAACCGGGAGTTCCTCTAGCAATAATATCGGCCTTAACATCAACATCCATAGGAATTTTTCTCATATGAACAGTCAAAATTTCCTCCCTACCTTTTATATCAGGAAGGCTTACGGAAACCTGACGATCAAATCTTCCAGGTCGAAGTAAGGCTTTATCTAAAACATCGGCCCGATTAGTTGCTGCAATAACAATTACCCCTGAATTAGCTTCAAAACCATCTAATTCGACAAGTAACTGATTTAATGTTTGCTCCCGTTCATCATTTCCACCACCTGTTCCTGCGCCACGGTGGCGACCTACCGCATCAATTTCATCAATAAAAATAATACAAGGAGAATTCTTTTTAGCTTGTTCGAACATATCACGAACCCGGGCCGCGCCTACTCCTACAAACATCTCAACAAAATCTGAGCCGGAGATAGTATAAAAAGGAACTTGGGCTTCGCCTGCAAT
>TARA_B110000259_G_scaffold70103_1_pt1 | contig 15030 bp, 5 predicted proteins | sample TARA_B110000259 | Tara Oceans TARA_B110000259 (sample SAMEA4397649) | marine metagenome | biome: Polar Biome; feature: [SRF] surface water layer (ENVO:00010504); material: water (ENVO:00002006), including particulate matter (ENVO:01000060) such as... | depth 5 m | reverse complement strand
GTAAAAAAATTTATGGTAGGTTACGAAATGTTTGGTTCTCCACAACGGGATATTACCGCAGAACAGGCAGCTTATAGGCTAAAGAGTTTAATTAAATAAATATATTACATTTTAGAAATCATAATGCGTTTGTTTAAGCTCTCTAATGGTATAAAACAATATAATGTGCTTTTATAACAATTCAAGTATTTGTTTCTCAGGCAATACTAACAAAAGATGTACGCGCAAATTGGAAAATTCAAAAAAGGTAATTTTTAAAACATCAAAAATATATGAGTAATAATGGGTGACAGGACGTACTGAACGTTTATCTATAAAGAGTGGTGTGGCTTATAGGGCACAATCAATAGATAAAGGCCCTTTTACAAGTATAAGTCAAGACAAAGGCTAAAAAGTGCGCTAGTCGCTTATGAGTATGTGCTTTTTAAATTCAATGATTCCAATCGTCAATTGAATATCTTTTTAAGTATAAATTTATATCCGTTTTTAGTGCTTCCTTCTTAAAATTCCCAGGTGTTTTTTTAAATTGTTTTTTGAAGCATTTTGAAAAATATTTTGGGTCATTAAATCCTATTTTAAAAGCAGTTTCCGAAATATTATATCCATACTTTGTGAGTAAAAGAGCCCCTTTTTTCAGCCTAAACAATCGTACAAAATCAACTAAACTATGGCCAGTTAAAGATTGGCATTTTCTATATAGTTTAGAATAGCTCATATTTAAGGAATCCGCTAGTTCTTCCAATTTGAAATTGGCATCTTCTAATCTTAAGTTTACATTATAAACTAGATTTTCAAGAAAGATTTCATCTTGAGATTTATCTAACAAGACTTCGGGGCAATTAATAGCTTCTTTTCTGTATTTAGAAATTATATGCTCTTTAGAGATAATAATGTTTTTTACTTTCAGTAATAATTCATTGGTGTTAAATGGCTTGCTTATATATTCTATAGCTCCAGATTTAAGGCCTGAAATTTTAGAGTTAGTAGAGTTGTTTGCTGTTAATAAAATAACAGGAATATGTTTGGTTAAACTATCCTTTTGAAGTTTTTTGCACATTTCGATACCGTCTAATTTTGGCATCATTATGTCACTTAAAATAAGGTCAGGGAAATTACTTTTAGCATAATGAAATCCTTCTTCTCCATTCTCTGCAAGTATAATATTGTATTGTACTATTAAAAGCTCTTTCAAAAATAATTGTAAATCATAATTATCTTCAACGATGAGAATCGTTTTCTTGTTAGAACTTAACGCTTCTTGATTTAATGAGATGTTATGTGAAGTATTAGTGTTTGTATTTGGGATTTCTAAATCGCTTGTCTCTATTCGTTCAGAATCTTTATATGCATGGGCCGTAATCGGAATAGTTACTGTAAATGTTGTGCCTTCATTTGGTATAGACTCAACTTCTATTTTACCGTTATGTAAATCTATTAATTCTTTAGTTAGCGCTAATCCTATTCCAGAACCTTTATTTTTCTTACCAATGTTAGATTGGTAAAATAACTCGAAAATAGTATTTAATTCCTCTTTTATAATTCCAAAACCAGAATCAGTTACAGAAATTTTAATTAATTTTTTAGAATTTACGGGAACTACCTTCAGGTGTATGTATCCTTCTTTGGGTGTGAATTTAAATGCATTAGAGAGCAGGTTATAAATAACGTGTTCTATTTTTTCTTTGTCGTACCAAATATTAATTAAATTTTTAGGACAATTAACAACAAAATCTATTTGTTTGTTTCTGGCTAGTTCTTTAAAGGATAAAGAAATTTCTTCGATATTAACCCAAAGATTATTTCTTGTGATTAATAATTTTAATTTACCCAACTCTTTATTTCTAACTAAAGTTAACTCTCTTGCTATTTTAGAAAGACGTTTGGCATTATTTGATATGATTTTCAGACGTTCTTTAAGTAATAGATCCCCATTTTGCCCCGCAAGACTAAACATGTTTTCTATAGGTCCTAAAATTAAAGTTATTGGTGTTTGAATTTCATGAGACATCTTAGCAAAAAAATTCATTTTTAAATCATGTAATTCGCTCTCTTTTTTATGACTTATTTTTTCTAAAAACAATTTCTTTTTTAGAAAATACCACCGTCTAATTGCCGAGATAATTAATAAAAGAATAGATAAATACAGAATATATGCGGTAGGTTTATTCCAATAGGGTTGTTCTATTGAAACATTAATTTGTTTAGTTGAAATATCCCAGATGTTCATTTCTGTGCTAGCTTTTACCTCAAAAGTGTAGTCTCCTGCTGGAATGTTTGTGTATGTGGCTAGACGTTCAGAATGATTGGTAATCCAACCTTTGTCAAACCCTTTTAAACGATAGGCATAATAGTATTTTGGATTAAGAATATTATCGATGGCAGAAAATCGAAATGAAAATGAAGATTGATTATACTTTAAATCTAAAGATTCTAGATTGTAAACCCCAGAAGCAGCCTGTAATGGTATGAAAGAATCAATAGGTTGGTTAAGGACTTCTACTTCATTTATATATAGTTTAGCATAAGATTTTTTTTTACGTAAGGTTTTAGGGTTAAAATAATTGAGTCCTTTTGTGTTTCCAAAATACAATATACCTTTTGAGTCTTTAAAAGCGCTTCGAGGTAAAAATGTATTGTCTTGAAGACCATCAGTGCCATAATATGTTTTAGTAGTATTGTTTTTAGTATTATAACAAATAATTCCACTATTAGAGCTTAGCCATAAATTATTATCGTCAACAATAACAGATGCTATAAGTACATCATTAATTGATTCTATATGATCAAAAGTACCATATGTCTTATTTTTAGTATTAAAGTTATAGAGCTTACCTTCATTACTTATCAACCATAGTTCGTTGGCTTTACCTGTAGCTATCTGTATTATGCCTTTTATTTTAATGGCATCATTAGTATAATTAGATTGCTTGCTAAAAGTGGAGTTTTCTAGGTTAGTTACATTCTCCTTTAGTTCAAATAGATTTTTTTTCGTCCCAAGCCAGATAACACCTTTTTGGTCCTCAATAATACTTTGTAAAACATCTCCTTCTAAATTATTCGAATTAACATCAAAAACGGCCAATAATTTAAGGTTACTAGAATAGACACTCAATGAAGTGTTAGACCCAGCCCAAATACGATTTTTAGAATCCTTAAATAGTGTTCTAACGTCTGTTCCCTCTTGTTTTTTTGAATTTATAATGGTAATTTTCTTAAATGTGTTTTTTTGTGTGTTGTGAAAAAACAAACCATTCTTATAGGTGCCAAACCATATATTGGATCTTGAGTCTTCTATTATAGATTGTACATAATACTTATAGTTTAAATCTATATTATTTAAATAATGAGATTCATTAATGAGTGCGTTTTTAGAATCGGTTGATACCTTTGTTAGCCCCGATCCATCAGTTCCAATCCATAATATGTCTTTAGAGCTTTTTAAAATACTAAGTATTCTTTGTGGTATTTTATTAGAAGAACCTTCATGATAACCAATACTATTGTTTTTGAAAGGAAGTATACTAAGTTCTCCATAGTTAGAAGAAATCCAAATATTTTTGTGATTGTCTTCACTAATATCTAAAATGGTATTGCTTTCCAATGAAGACGGGTTAGAATCATGATTTGTAAATAAATCAATTTCACCTGTATTAGAATCTATTTTATAAAGACCCCCTCCATCTGTCCCCCCCCATATGTAACCGTTACTGTCAAAAAACACAGTTAAGAATAACTCCTTGTCAACCTTGAATTTTTCACTTCCAAAAAAAGTGTCTTGAATGAATTCCTTTTTTGTTGCATCATATATAAAAAGCCCAAAGGAATCAGTCCCAATCCATAATCTATTGTTTTTATCTGAGGTTAGAATCAGGTTTCCGGGAAAATCAGTAAATGGACCAATTAATTCGTTAAGTTGTTTAGAATCAATTTGGTAATGGTATAGCTTTCCAGTTTCTGTAGTTAAAAACACCTCATTTGGATTTGTTAAATCCATGTCTTTAATCGTTGCATCAACATTGGTATTATTGAAAATAGATGCTATTTTGTTTATCTTAGAATCGGCATATCTATATAAAACATTGTTTTTGGTTAATATCCAAACACCTCCATCTTTAGCTCGTATTGTCTGTATAGGTTCTGCTATAATGGAAGAAATGTCTTGATACGTATCATTATTGTAATTGTATTTACTAACCAATCCAGATTCGCTAATTAACCAAATGTTTTTTTGGGCATCAGAGGTTACATTTTTTATAATATCTGTAGGTTGCCATTTATTAAAAAGGATTTCATTTTTTATTAATTTATAATCATAGCCATCATATTTTAAAAGCCCGTTTCCATATAACATCCACATATATCCCAAAGCATCTTGTTCTGTTTGGGTAATAGAAATTATCTTATTATTTAATACAGGAGATATATGAGTGAAATTTGTTTGATTTTGTCCGTATATAAATGAGGAACAACATGTAACAAGTCCTAAAAATAAAAGGTGTTTTAACGTAACCATTTACAATGTTTTTAATATTTATAATGTCAATCTATAAGATGAAGATTTAGATTTATAAAGTAACAACCTTTGGCAAAGAGTTTAGTTATATAAATTCTTAGATCGTTATTGTCTAAGGTAGTAAATTGAAATGATGACTTCTAATTACCTTTTAAATAGTTATTAATAATCCACCTATTAGATAGCAGGCACTTGCAAAGTGTCTGCTATCTAGACCACAAAAATTCTCAAAGAACAACTAGCGGTTATCTGAAAATTATTTGTGAAGAGTGATACTGTAAATCTAATTCTTAAAAAAATACTTAAGAGTGGTCAAATTCAACATAAAGGGGGATGATCTAATCAACTAGCTAATAATTCATAATTCTTTACCCTTATTTGCTTAAAATATCTCCGTATTAGTTTTATGTATATCTCATATTTGCTTTATTAACAATAAACTAATTTTAATTCACCTTACAGAAATATGAATTCAAGACGAAAATTTGTCAAGCAAACTTTTTTAGCTGGAGCAGGTCTTGCAATTTTACCTAGTCTGTCTTTTGCATCTAATATTAGCATTTCTAGTCAAAAACTTAAAATTGCTTTTATAGGTGTTGGATTAAGAGGTACCAACCACTTAAATAATTCATTATTACGGAACGATATTGAGGTTGAAGCCATATGTGATATAGATCCTAATCGTATTGATATAGCATTAAAAATAATAGCAGATTCCGGAGCTAAAAAACCTAAAGTATTTGGGAGCTCAGATTATGATTATAGAAATTTATTAGATCTTAAGAATATTGACGCTGTCATTATTTCAACACCATGGTTGTGGCATACTAAAATGGCAGTTGATAGTATGAAGGCTGGAAAATACACTGGTATTGAAGTGTCTGCGGCAAATACTTTAGAAGAATGCTGGGCTTTAGTAAATACCCATGAAGAAACAGGGTCACATTTAATGATTCTTGAAAATGTAAACTATCGTAGAGATGTGCTAGCCGTTTTAAATATGGTAAAACAAAATGTTTTTGGAGAGGTATTACATTTTAGAGGTGGATATCAGCATGATTTAAGGGGGGTTAAATTTAATGACGGAAAAACCGCATATGGTAAAGGTATAGAATTTGGGGATAAAGGAATTTCTGAATCTGCTTGGAGAACACAACATTCCTTAGTAAGAAATGCAGATGTTTATCCAACACATGGATTAGGTCCTATTGCTGTTATGGCAGATGTAAATAGAGGAAACCGTTTTTTGTGTTTAACCTCGCATGCTACTAAAGCTATTGGGTTAAAAAAATATATTATTGATAATGGTGGTAAAGATCATCCTAATGCAAAATTAAAATGGAAACAAGGAGACATTATTACCTCTACCATAGAGACTTCTAATGGAGAAACCATCATTGTTACTCACAATGTAAATACACCTCACCCCTATTCATTAGGATTTAAAGTTCAAGGAGTTCAAGGCTTAGCAGATTTCGATTATCATACCCAACGTATACATATTGAAGGAATAACTGAAGGACATGGTTGGGAGAATATGGATGCTTGGTTTGAAAAATACGATCATCCCCTTTGGAAAAAATACGGTGAGATCGCAACTCAAGCTGGTCATGGCGGAATAGATTTCTTTGTATTGAATTCGTTTGTAGAATCTGCTAAAGAAAACATCCCGCCACCAATGGATGTATATGATGCTGCAGCATGGAGCGCGATTACACCACTTTCAGAAGTATCGATTGAAAATAATGGAGCACCACAAGACTTTCCAGATTTTACTAGAGGTATGTGGGAGAAACGTAAACCTTATAACTGGATAAAGGACACATATTAATTGTATTTAATAAACAATGTTAGATTAATTATGTACAAGGTTTTTTGAGTGATTGTTTGATTTGAGCTGAGAAAGGGTGAGGTTATTTTTTTCATCCTTTCTATCTCAAACAAAAGCTATTAAAGAAAATTAACAATAAACTCAAACAATAAACGACAAAAAAACTAACTATTTAACAATAAATTTAATATCTAATCTAAATCAAAAGTATGAAACAAAGACAACCCCTTTTTTCGAAAATCCCAATTTTAAGGATTACGAATATTTATGTCGTATTACTATGTATTACGATTACTAAAACTTTTGCAACTGAAGCGTATACAGAAGACTTCACTTTAAAAGTTGAAGAGACAACTATTATCAATATTGATAATGTAATTACTAAACAACAAACTTTAGTAAGAGGTAAAGTTGTAGATGAAAAAGGAGAACCTATACCAGGAGTAACTGTATTGATAAAAGGAACATCTATAGGAGTTGCTAGTGATTTTGATGGAAATTACTCATTGGATGTAGAAGGTTCTGATAGCATTTTATTGTTTTCTTATTTGGGTTTTATATCCCAAGAAGTTAATGTTAATAATCAAAATGTTATTAATGTTACTTTAATAGAATCTGATAATGAATTGGATGAGGTTGTGGTAATTGGTTATGGAACGATAAAAAAAGTGAATCTTACTGGCTCAGTAGCTACATTAAAAGGTTCAAATGTCGTTGAAAATAGAACCGCGAGTGTAAGTAGCGCACTTTCTGGTCAATTACCTGGTGTTACAATTATACAAAGTTCTGGAGAACCCGGTTCCGATATTTCATCAATTAACATTAGAGGATTGAGTACCCTGGGCTCAGGCTCAAATTCACCATTAATATTGGTAGATGGTATACCTAGATCAATAAACAACATTAACCCTAATGATATTGAAAGCATTAGTGTTTTAAAAGATGCTGCTGCTGCTGCTATTTACGGTATGCGTGCGGCCAATGGAGTTGTTTTAATAACAACCAAAAGAGGAAAAGGCAAAACTACATTTGGTGTTAATTTAAATTCAGGGTTTCAACAACCAACACGATTACCAGATTTTCTAGATTCATTTAATTATGCAACATTATTAAATGAGGCTAATGCTAACGATGGTATAGAACCAGCTTACACTGATGCTGATTTACAATTATTTAATGATGGAACGAGTCCAGATACACACCCAAACACGAACTGGATTGATGAAACTTTAGATAATAACGCATTTATGGAATCTATAGATGTAGCAGCAAGTGGTAGCAGCGAAAATAACAACATAAAGTATTATACTTCTTTAGGTTATTTGTATCAAGACGCATTATTTGACAAAAACAAGTTTGATCGAATTAATTTCAGATCTAATTTAGATGTAGCGCTAGACAAAAACATTAACTTGACTACCGATTTTAGTGGAAACTTCGAAACTCGTGATAGACCTGGTGTAAGCACTAGTGCTATATTTGGTAACATCATGCGAACACCACCAACAGAAGTGAATCAATATTCTAATGGCGGTTACTCTATGTTTAGTCAAAATCCAGGAATAAACACCAATGGATATGGTAAAACTGAAAATTTTGATTTTCAATCTAAAATAGCATTAAATATAAAGTTTCCTTTTTTAGAAGGACTTAATTTAACTACACAAGTAGCATATGACAGAGCTACTTTCAGAAATAAATCATTTACAGTACCTCGCACATTTACAACCTTTGATTCTAACGCTAATATTTTTGAATTAAGCACACCTAGTGATCGAGGTGAAACAGCAAGTTTATCTGAAAGTCAAAGTCAAGGGTATAAAATAGTTACTGAAGCTATTTTGGGTTATAATAAAACTATTGGCAAACACGATTTAGGCTCAACACTAATTTTTTCTAGAACCTTAACAGAAGATAACTTCTTATCAGCTAGTATAAGCAATATGTTAGGTACTTCAGTCGATTTTTTTATAGCAGGTGATCCAGAGACTAGGAATAACACTAACGGCACAACTGAATCAGGGATTTTAGGATATGCTGGTAGATTTACATATGCTTATGACAGCAAATATCTGCTTGAATTTAATGGTAGATATGATGGGTCCTATAAATTTAGTAAAGAATCAAGGTTTGGTTTCTTCCCATCAGTTTCTTTAGGATGGAGAGTCTCTGAAGAGGAATTTTTAAAAGACTCAAATGTTGTTAATAATTTAAAAATAAGAGCTTCTTATGGTGAGTTAGGAAATGACGCAGGAATTAACCCTTTTAGGTATTTAGAATTTTTTGGTTTTGGAGGCGCTTTTGTAGATAATGGTAGCGTAGCTCAAACAATTAGTAGTAATGGTTTGGCAGATCCATCTACAACTTGGGAAAAAGCAAAAACTTACAATTTTGGAATGGAATTAGGATTGTGGAAAAATTTATTCACAATAGAGTCTGATGTCTTTTATAAAAGAACATCAGATATCTTAACGACAAGAGCTCTAGAGATTCCTGACACATTTGGAGCAACACTACCACTGGAGAATATAGGGATAGTGGATAATAGAGGTTTTGAAATCACTTTAAATCATAGAAATAGGGTTAATGATTTTGATTACTATGCAAATTTTAATATTGGATATGCAAAGAATGAAATTATTGATATAGCAGAAGCTGCTGATGTTGATCCTTTAAGAAGCCTTACGGGACGATCAATAGGTACTAGATTTGGTTTTATTGCTGATGGCTTGTTTTTAACACAACAAGAAATTGATGATTTAAACGCGAACGCTCCTGATGGCATGTATCAAACCTTAAACCCTCAGCCAGGTGACATTCGCTATGCTGATATTAATGGAGATGGCACAGTAGATAATGATGATAGAACCGTAATCGGTAAAGGCAGTGTGCCAGAAGTTACTTTTGGTTTAAATCTTGGTGTAAACTATAAGCAATTTGATTTATCAGTTTTACTTCAAGGAGCAACTCGTTTTGACATGTACTTATCTGAAGAAGCTTCATGGGCATTTTTTAATGGAGGTAAAGTTTTTGACCGTCATTTAGACCGTGCGCAAATTGGTGAAGATGGTAACGTAATTAATACGGATGCTACCTACCCTAGGTTAACCTTAGTTAATAATGCCGTAAACGAGCAAATCTCATCTTATTGGGTGGTTGCTGGTGATTATCTTCGTTTAAAAAACATTGAGTTCGGTTATACATTACCAAAAAAGGTAACTAGTAATATCGGATTAGACAAGCTAAGAGTTTACATAAATGGAAGAAACTTGACGACTTGGTCTAAAATAAAAAATTTAGACCCTGAAAATCCTCAATCAAGAGGAAGGTTTTATCCGCAACAGAAAGTTTTAAATTTAGGTTTTAACATACAATTCTAATAAATACCGTTATGAAAAAAATAAAAATATTATTATTTATAGTTTCACTTAGTGTACTACAATTATCTTGTGGTACTGATGCTATAGATTTTGAACCACAAGGTGCTATTTCCTCGGAAGTCGTGTTTACAGATCCTGCGTTTGCAGAAACGTATTTGAATGCCGTATATGATAGAGTACCTAATGGATGGTTTGCGCCTGGAAATTGGTATATGTTAACTTCTGCAACAGACGATGCAGAAAATTCATATACTTGGCCAAATTCAAATACTATATTTAATACTGCAAATATTACTTCGAATAATTCACCATATAACGACCTATGGACTAATGGTTATTTTGAAATAAGAAGATTAAATAATTTTATTCAAAATTATGACCAATTAGAAGGTGCAGACGCTGTAAATAACAGATTAAAAGGTGAGGCCCATTATTTGAGAGGATATTTTTACTCCTTAATGTTAAAAACATTTGGAGGAGTGCCTATTATATTAGTTCCTCAAGAATTAGAAGATGATTTGTTTGTAAGTAGAAATACAAAAGAAGAAACCTTAAATTTTATAGTTTCTGAATTCGATACGGCAGCAGGATTTTTTGAAAATGCTGAATCTGCAAGCTCAACTAGAGGTTCTTGGGATGCTGCAATGGCAATGAAAGGACGTGTATTACTTTACGAAGGTGAATATGCCCAATCTGCTATTGCATCTAAACAAGTATTAGACAATACATCGAGATCTCTAGATGGAAATTATCAAAGTGTTTTTGTAACTGATGGTGCATCTGAAGTGATTTTTGATACACAATATGGTGATCCTGACAAAACACATTGGGGAAATTTATTCAATACTCCTAAAGCTTCAGGTGCTGTGAGTGGTTGGGGTGGTACAGCTCCAACTCAAAATATAGTAGATCAGTACGAAATGCAAGACACCGGCTTGTTACCTTCTGAAGATGGGTCTGGCTATGATTTTAATAATCCTTATGCAGGCAGAGACCCAAGATTTGATGCTTCTATTTTATATGATGGTTCTGTTTGGAAAGGGGTAACATGGGAGTTTAGACCTGGAGGTAATGCAGGTATACGACCAACTGGAGATTATACCAGAACAGGGTATGGCTTAAAGAAAATGATTCAAGAAGATAGAAATCATAATGATGCTAGTACACAACATTGGATACATTTAAGATTAGCTGAAGTTTATTTAAACTATGCAGAAGCATTGATTGAATCAGGCAATAACCTAAGTGCAGCTGTTACTGCCATAAATACGGTTAGAGAAAGGTCTGACATGCCTCCCATCACTAATACAGGGCAAAGTGAATTGCAAACAAAAGTAAGACGTGAACGTAGAATAGAATTGGCTTTTGAAGAACACCGTTTTTGGGATATTAGACGATGGGGTATTGCTGGTGACCCAGAAGTATTAACTATTTATAGAGTTGATATGGATGAAGATGGTAATCTTATTGGTACTGGTAGAGATATTTGGGAAATTAGATCTTGGAATGATAGTAATTTTTTATTCCCTATTCCTCAAAGTGAAATGGATAAGAATTCAAACTTAGAACAGAACCCAGGATACTAAAAAAGAACATGTTAACAGTTGAAAGCATATATTTGAATTAGCTTATAGAACCCATTTAACTTAAGTGTATAAAATGGGTTCTATTTTTAATTTAAAATGTATTATACCAGTATGAAAAATAAAATCTTAATTTTATTGATTTTTTTTATGGTATTTTCCTGTAAAAAGAATTCAAAAGAATCAATTGAAGAAATAACTATTTCAACTGAACCACAAGAGCTTTTTACAATATTAACGCCTGAAAAAACAGGAATTTTATTTATAAATGAGCTTAAAGAGAATTTAAATAATAATGGGCTTTATTATGAGTATTATTATAATGGTGGTGGTGTGGCTGTTGCAGACTTTAATAATGATGAATTAATAGATATCTATTTTGTTCATAGTACAAAAACTAACGCCTTATATCTTAATACGGGTAACATGAAGTTTAGAAATGTTGCTAGAACTTCTAATGCTGGCGGTGGTTATGGCTTCGGGACAGGCGTTACATTAGTTGATATTAATAATGATGGTTTGATGGATATTTATTATTCTAAATCGGGAAAGTTAAAAGATCCCAATGACAGAAGAAATGAATTATTAATAAATAAAGGGGCAAATGCCAGCGGCATCCCAATGTTTGAAAATCAAGCTCAAAAATATGGATTAGACATCCCAGATTTTACTACACAAGCCACTTTTTTTGACTATGATAAAGATGGTGATTTAGATATGTTTTTATTAAATCATGGTATCGACACATATGACGAAAACAGTTTAAAAAATCTTATTAATCAAAAATCAGATTATAGAGGTAATCGTCTCTATAAAAACAATAATGGAAAATTTGTAGATGTTACCCATCAAGCAAATATTATTAATAATATGATTGGTTATGGTTTAGGTGTATCTGTATCTGATTTAAATAATGATAATTGGCCAGACATCTATGTGGGCAATGATTTTGCCGAAAAAGATTTTTTATACATCAATAATAAAAACGGAACTTTTAGAGAAGCATCTCTTGAAGCATTTAAACATATGTCAAACTTTTCTATGGGTAATGATATTGCAGATATAAACAATGATGGTTTGCTAGATATTATGGCAGTTGATATGATGGCTGAAGATAATTTTTCACAAAAAACAAGTATGAGTGGAATGTCTACTGAAAAGTTTTATAATAACACAAAGTTAGGATTGCACCATCAATACATGTATAATACGTTACAATTAAATAATGGAATAAATGAAAAAACGAATACACCTATGTTCTCTGATATTGGGCAATTATCTGGAGTATCTAGTACAGATTGGAGTTGGGCCCCTCTCTTTTTTGACATGAATAATGACGGACATAAAGATTTATTTATCTCAAACGGAATTAAAGGAGATTTCAGAAACAACGATTTTGTCAAATATCATAAAGAAAAACAAGCCGAAGTTATAAAAAATAAAAAGGTAGATAGTAAACGTTACATTACTGATCTACTTGCTAAAATGCCCTCAAGAAAAAAAGAAAATTATTTTTATCTAAATAATGGGGATTTAACTTTTAAAAAGGCAGTTATTAAACAAAATCCAACAAGTTCAAATGGTGCAGCCTATGCTGATTTCGATAATGATGGAGCTTTAGATATAGTAGTAAATAATTCGGATGGAATCTCTTACATATATAAAAATAACTCAATTGGGAATAATTATATAAAGCTAAAGCTAAAAGGGGCCAAAAACAACCTTAATGCATTAGGAGCTCGTGTAGAGTTATATTCAAAATCTGCTACACAAACTATAGAAAATCATTTTACAAGAGGGTTTCAGTCTGCAATGGCTGATGCTATTCATTTTGGAATTAATCAAGATCAGGTAATAGATAGTATTAAGATAGTTTGGAATGACAATACTACCCACCTTCTTAAAGATATTAAACCAAACCAAACCATTACAATTTCTTATGAAGGTATAGGCTCTTTTAAAAAGGTAGCGAATAACATCTCAAGACCTTTGTTTACAGACATAACCAAGGAGTCTGGCATTAATTTTAACCATATAGAGAATGATTTTAATGATTTTGAAAAAGAAACATTATTACCTCATAGAATGTCTCAATTAGGACCAGCTTTAGCGGTAGCTGATGTTAATAATGACGGGTTAGATGATTTTTTTATTGGAGGAGCTAAAGGATATACAAGTACTTTATACATCCAAAATACTTCAGGTACGTTTTTAAAAAACAATAAAGCTTTTACAATAGATAGACAGCATGAAGATGTTGGCGCAATCTTCCTTGATGCAGATAATGATGGTGACCAAGATTTATATATAATAAGCGGAGGTACTGAAAGCACCCCAAATGACTCGTATTATACTGACAGGTTTTATGAAAATATAGGTAATGGAAATTTTGTGAAAAATAGATTTGCAATACCAAATATAACATCAAGCGGATTACGTGTTTCCTGTTCTGATTTTGATAATGATGGAGATTTAGACCTCTTTGTTGGAGGAAGAGTTAAACCAGGGTTTTATGGACGACCAACTAAAAGTTATCTTCTTGAAAATATTTCGATTGAAGGTAACATAAGATTCAAAGATGTCACCCAAGATCTTATCCCAGAACTCCTAGATCATACTATGATTACTGCTTCAACTTGGGCAGATATGGATAAAGATGGTGACAGTGATTTACTTATTGCAAATGAATGGGGACCTATAGATGTCTACATAAATGATTCTGGAATTTTTAAAAACAAGTCCAAAGACTTTGGTTTATCTAAGCATGTGGGCTGGTGGAGTTCTTTAGAGGTAAATGATATAGATGCCGATGGAGATCTTGATATTATTGCTGGAAATCTAGGGTTAAATTATAAATATAAGGCAACTTTTGACACCCCTTTCTTTATGTACGTAAATGATTTTGATGATAATAACTCTGATGATATTGTTTTGGGTTATAGTCAAGAGAATGAAATATATCCTGTTAGAGGTAGAGAATGTATCTCCAGTCAAATGCCATTTGTAAAAGATAAATTTAAAACATACAATGATTTTGGTTCAGCCAGTATAAAAGAAATATACGGAGAGAAACTTAATGAAGGTATTACATATAAGGCCACATATTTTGGTTCAGCAATTTTAAAGAATGAAAACAATACGTTTACCTTTATTTCTTTCGAAAATAGAGCTCAATTATCTTCTGTAAATAAAATTTTAGTTGACGATTTTAATAATGATCAAAAGAAGGATATTTTGTTATTAGGTAACTTATATGGTTCTGAAGTAGAAACACCAAGAAACGATGCAAGCTATGGTTGCTTGCTTAAAGGAACGCAAAATAGTGGGTTTGAATTTGTCTCAAATGAAACATCAGGTTTGTGGGCAGATGCAGACGTGAAAGACGCTGCTTTTATAAAAGTAGGAACATCAAAAGCCATTTTGATTGCTAGAAATAATGGCAAACTTTCATTAATAAAACTGAATAAATAAAGTCAATGAAATTCTCATATACGTTAATTTTATGTTGGTGCATTTCTTTAATTGGACACGCGCAAAAAACAACTACATTGAATTCAAATCAGTTAAGTGTAACTGTAGATGAAACATTTCCTAGAATTGTAAACTATCTATGGAATACATCAGGTGCAATCATGTCTGCTAATGAAAATCAATTAAGCACCATGCGTATCAATGATGAAAGTTATTCGCCAAAAGTTAGCTCTAACACAGAAAACAGTAAAA
>TARA_B110000259_G_scaffold17305_1_pt1 | contig 15051 bp, 12 predicted proteins | sample TARA_B110000259 | Tara Oceans TARA_B110000259 (sample SAMEA4397649) | marine metagenome | biome: Polar Biome; feature: [SRF] surface water layer (ENVO:00010504); material: water (ENVO:00002006), including particulate matter (ENVO:01000060) such as... | depth 5 m | reverse complement strand
GAAGTAAAAGACAAAAGGAGTGTTTTGTTGCATGGACAACATCAGAGGTTGAATAAGGGGTGTATATTACACACGTCTGTCGCAGCTTTTTCGAGTCTCCTTTTTTAGCATGGTTTCCTTCTCTCCTTTTCTTCGGCCTCGTTTCTCATTGGCCGCTCGCGACGTCGCCTGCCTTTGCCACGGAATGGGCGCTTTGTCCCGTCACAGCGCGTCGCACGGCGAACGCACACAGCAGGCCACTCCGTCGAGCCACTCGCGACCGCGTCACCCACGCGTGCCGTGCCCGCCGTCCACGCGACTCTCCACGCGCCCCGACGCACGCCGCGAGTGCGTGAGACTCCCGCGCCTGGATTTGACCCTGGGCGTTTGCCACACCTACTACGTGTACGCGTCCCAAATGGCGACGATTGCTTCAACGCGCGCGTTCGCGCGACCGGCGGGTGTTCACTTCGGAACGCGTGCGGCGCGCCGTGCCACGCCCGTGCGCGGCTTTGCCAAACGCGACGACCCCCCAGCGTCGTCGAGGGTCGTCTTCGCGAACGGCGCGAGAGGCGGCCACGCAAGTTGCTCGAATGAGGATATTACGCGATCCTCAAGTGAAGATCCGAAACCCGAATCCGGCGCGGCGAAACGCGGCGCGTTTGCCAAAAACGCAGACTACTTGACCGCCAAGCTCGCGAACGCGTTCGTGACGCTCGCGGTCGTGGCGTGCGTTGCGACCCCCGCGTACGTACCGCCCGCACTCGCCGTGGAGACCACCCGACCGCGCGTGTCCGAAATCGAGGAAAGAAACGCGACCACAAAGTCCGTTTCCATTCGAAACGATTTCGCAAAACTGGAAGCCGAGTTGAACAAAGACCTGCGAATAGTTTCCCGGGAAATAGAAATCGACAAAGAGCTGTTGGAAAGGGACGTGGAGCGCGTGCCGGTGACTTTTGAGCAGTTCATTCGCAAAGAGCCGCCTATTTTAGTAGGCATGCTCGCGATCGGCGTGATCAACGGCTTCGTCGGACTAACCTGGGCGCTGTTCTTCCGCGAAACCGAAGCCGGCCCGGGCGGCGAAGGTGCGTGTTTTTGGCTTTCCCAAATCCAGGCACGGCGTTTACCGCCCCTCTTTGACGACCACTCGTTGAAAGGAAGTGTACTACATACATCACTGGTGCACTGTTTTATCTCTCAGCTGGTGACTGTTTAGACCGATTACCCCTCCCTGTTGTCCATCCATCGCGATATACAGTACACCCACACTCGCCGACTCGCGACTGACCCTTTGTTTTATTGGTATCAGTCGGGAAAGGCGTCAAGAAACTGCGAGGCGAAGTCGTGAAAGGCATCTTCAAGTTCTTCGGATCTGTCATGGGGAGCTACATCGCGAGGGGAGACAGGAACTGAATATTTAGTGACTATCTGTTGCCGGGTGGAGTATTGAATGAGTGATGAATTGACGTGATTGAAAAAACTCCTACTATACTCGCTTCAAAAAACGGCTCGTGCTTCTCACCCACGCCACGCGAGACTGAGCAAAGACCACTAAAACCGCTTAAATCGTGTTTCATCGTGATTGAAATCCACACGTAACGAATAAACCGGAATGTCTTCCGTTATTAGCCTATGCATAAATCCTCAATACAGCGTCCCCGCCCTGGAGCGCGACGCGACGGTTTGGCGCAGGTGGTTTTTCGCGTTTCGGTGGGTACTGTTTTTCTCGGTTTTCTCCGAGACGGTTTGCGGAACCTCCGGCGGCGGGTCCTCCTCTGTTTCGTCCGTAGCGTCGTTTAGTGGTACGGCGCTATCTTTCGGACTTGACGTGTTTGGTTCGAAGCCCGCGGCACCTGGTTCGGTCACCATCGGGGCCGCCGCAACCGGCGTGTCACACGCCACGCACAGCACGAGCACCACTTGTTGAGGAACATCTTCAGGCAGCACCTCTTCTTCCTTCGTCGGAGGTTTCGTGGTCCACGACGCGCGCGGTGTCTCGTGTTGCGCCACGGACTCCGAGGCTCTACCCGCGTATGCGATGTGAGTCGCTTCCGGTGATTTTTGTTTCAAACCCTCAGCGCTGGTTTCGTGGATCGGTTCCGCGCTCGAGTCCACCTTCGCGTTTGGACGAGACGATCGCGCGCCGTCCTTCTCCGTCTCGCGACACGCGACGCAAACGAACTCGGTCGTCTCTTCTCTTTCTTTCTGTGCTTTCGGCGTTAGTGTACGCTCCAAGGCGCGAACCGTTAGTGTTAACACCCGGTTCTCCTCCTTTACCTCGCCCAACTCAATTTTAACAAGCCGCGTCTTGTCCCTCGCCACTAATAAGTCGCTCAGCGAAATCGCCGCGTCGCTTTTCACGCGCCGGCGGTCCGCCGCGCGCGCGCGCGCCAGCGTTTCCTTGTGCGCTCGTAACTCTTCGATCAAAACCTTCAACTGTTGCATCTCGCGCAGGTTCTTTTTCTCCCGGTCCAACACACCGAGTGTTTGTTTCACGGATCCGTCTCCGTCCGGCGTCCGTTGTATAAGCGCCGCGCCTAACTTTGCAACCTCCGCCTTTGCGCGAAACGCGGCGTCGCGGTACGCCGCCCCGGTTCGTTGCGACTCCACCAGCGCTGCTTTGTAACGCCTGTGTAACGCCCTTTGCGCTTTCACGTCCTCAAGGGCGAGTTTAAGGGAAGGGTCGAGGTGGGAGTCATCAGGGGAGAAGTATTGGTACGATTGGTACGACGAGAGCTCCGACGAATGCGCGATTCCTTTGGCACTGGCTTTGGAACGTCCAAGGAGTGTTTTCGTCCCGACGGAGGAGTTTCGCGTTGGCACGTTGTTTCCTCTTCGGGCCCCACCCGCGGAAGGAGGTTTGGAGGTGGCGTACACCCCCGCCGCGCGTTTCGTGGATTTCGCGAAGGACACGTGGTGGGCTTTGCGTTGCGGCTTTTTGGAAGGGTTTGGCTCGTCATCGTCGATCGCCAAGCGGTCTCCCCAAACGCGCACTTCCACCACCGAGGTCATCGAGTTTGACGACGCCGGATTTGGACACGACGGATTTGTGACACGACGAAAAGCTCCCGACACGCGTGGCCGGAACCAAAAACACCGTTTGTCCGAAGCCACCGCGGCCGCCTTTGTGTGGTGCCAAAGCGATGAAACTGGGTGGTACCGAACGTGATGAAACGAGGTACCACCGAAGCGACCACCGCGGGCGATTGTGACGAAGAGGCGTTTTGGCAGATCCAACAAACCGTTTTTGGCAATCGAAATCGTCCCGAGAAAAATAAGTGCCGTCCGTCCCCCGTCACTTGATGAACGGCTATCCAATGCGTGTCAACAGACCCCCACAGGGTCATACGGTGCCGCGCCTCCATCGGCGACGCGAGCGCGCGGACACGGCGCGTGGAGGACGCGGCGGCGTGTAGTGACCTGCGGTACCCGTGCCAAGTCGGCGGAACGCGTGGCGGGTAAAAACTGCAAAGTAGATTCCGAAAAAAGGGCGTCGGTCCATCACTCCTGATGTCGACCGCGACCACCACGGGGGTGGTCGGTGTTCCCCCCCGCGGCGCCGCGGAGGTTATGCATGACGCGAAGGGTTGCGACATGGCGCCGACACAGGCGCCTGCGCCGGCGAAGGGTGTCGAGACGGCGCCGACACCGGCGCCTGCGCCGGAACCGACCCCGGAGCCAGGCTCGGTAGTGCCGGCGCCGGCGCCGCGGGGGTTATTAACTCGCCAAACCCCAACCAGGCCCAATCCCGAACCCGTACCGAAAGTCACGCTGAACGTTCCGCCGGTGATGCCAGAAACGTCAGAGCGTTCCGAGGCGCGGTGGGCGAAATTGGAGCGCGTCGATACAACCGCGGAGGTTTCGGTTGCCAGACACGAACAAACGGCGACGGTTTTGGGGGAACCGGAACGCCAAACGACGGTCCACTCAGAGGTGGTCCCTAGTTCGCGTGACTCGGGAGTAACTCAACCGATCGGACCGCGGTCGCCTACCCCGCCCGCCGCCGCGCTTGGCGAGCTGGTAAACGCGATGCAGCAGCAAATGCGGCGCGTGGCGAAAATGACGCAAGTGCTGGAACGGGTCGCCAGTCCGGGAAAAAGCCAAACGGTACGGGGGAGACACGAACGGTTCGGCGCCGGGCCGATGTTCTCACCGCGAGATCCGAACTACCCGGCGTCTCCCGGCCTGGATGACAATGACACCGAAAACGCGATTGTAACGGCGGTCAAAACGGCTGAAACCGAAGCGTCCTTAACAAACACGGAACAAGGCGTTAACGGCCCGGGGGCGATTTCCCGAAACGCCGCGTTTGCTTTGTTCGGCGAGTCTCCAGTTTCGGGTTTTTTTAACAAAACTTCAAACGAAACGGCTCACGAAACGGCCGATTCCTTCGTGGATGTGGGCGTTTTAACCTCCTCCCAAGGAGCTGCGGGTGTGGGTTCGTTCGGCCGAGCCACGGGCGCGCGGCTACACGCCGCCGGCGCGGACCAGGCGTTGCCGCCGGACGTGCGTTTGGCGCTGAAAAGCGGCTCGGCGCGAAGACGCCAAAACATACGTCCGTTTCGCGAATCGGAATCGAGTTTAAAGGAAAACGAACTCAAGTAAGTATTTCCCAATCACCACGCTCCGCCTCCCTGATCGCCCATACGATACTGACACTTTCTTTTTTATCTTATCAGCGACCCCCTGGTGGTCAACGACGTCGTAGTGCAGTTCCTGGCGTACCGGGAAATTGGCGGGGGTGATATCGGTGACGCTTCGTCTTCCAGTTATGGTGACGTTTCATCGAGGGGTGCGTATCTCTCCGAGGACGGAGGCGGACAGGCGGAGGACAAAGGGCAAATCGGGGAGATGATTGACGAAGAAATTGCGACTCACGGCGGCGACCCGTGGCTGGCGCAAACAAAGAGCAAGAAACCCTCCGACTTCGCCTCTGTGCGGTTCGCGTTCAACTTTTTCGATTTCCCGTTAACCACGTCCACGGTGTGCGGGTTGACGAAAGAGACGAAAGTGGGTGAGCCCCGGTTGCTGGTGCCGGCGACGTCTGGGGGACATGAATCCAGAAACGCGGGTGACGCGTGGTTTCGGTTCAGAGTCGATTCGGGAGTTGGAAACGGGAGCGGCGATGGAGGCGACGAAAACGCAACAAACATAGCAACAGACGACGAAAGCAACGGTCCCCATCGCCGTGACTCCTTCATCAAGTACCTCCACAGCGGCACGCCCGTCATGGTGGACGTGTTCCACGGTGACTCGCTGTTACAGAAAGGCGTGTGCGCGCTTGACATAAGGTCGTTGCTACGAAAAGGTACGGCCTTGGGCCTTTCACCAAATCCCGGACGACTGTTTGCTTGTGCAAGACTGACACTTTTTTTATACATTCAAAGGAATGGACACCACGGACACTTTGGTGGAAGCGCCCATGTACGACCACTCCGTGACGAACGGTTTCGAATTTGAAATCGCGGCGCGGCGGAAACTCGCGGCTGGCGTGTCTGGACTGAATGCGCATACAGAAAACGGCCGTAAACAACCCCAGATCGGGGCGTTGCTCGTGCGTCTGATCAACGTTGGGCGACGCGGCGGCGATTCGTCGTATGCACAAACAGCCGGCGACGCGACCAAACCGAGTTCAGGCGGTCCAGTTCGATCGAAAGAAATCAAAGCTCTCCCGGAAGCGGGTGGCGATGTTTTAGGCACCCTAGGCGTTACGAATGGCGTTACGCAGGCGCGCGAGACGCTGCGCGAACAGGAGTTGCGGAAACTAGCGCGCGAATTGCGATTGACGGAAATACGAAACGGGAACGCTGGCACATCGACGGATTTAGGAAAAGATATCAAGCCACCTGGTTCACCCGGGTCATCACCGACCAAACAGTCTGATACTACTGTAGACCATGCCGTGCGTTCCAAGGTTTTGGAATCTCTCGCGGCGGCGCGGTTGCGCCGGAAGCGGGAAGTTGTTTTGCAAAAGCTGCGGGAATGTTCTTCCGTTACAAAAATAACAATCCGCCCCTCCTTTGGCGAGTTGGTTTTCGTCGAGTTTCCGTTTCGAAACGGAAATTTTCATAACGACGCCGTGTTTGATATTCGGTGCGACGACCCGGAATTGGTGTTGGTCACGTCCGCTGCGGAAAGAAACGCGCTTCGAAGGAGTTGTGGTAGTGGTAAAACCGGGGATCCAACTTCTCCCGGTAGCGCTTCACACGAAAACCCGAATGACTCCGGAACCGACGAGTCTCGCCGTTTCGACGGCAGCCGTTTGTTTCTCGCGGCAGGGGAGTCAACCGTCGTGGCGTTCAAGTTCCAGAGCTTCGCTCAGTGCAATGACGCATCATTATTGTTGGACCAAAGCTCGCTGCGTTTGAAACCGCGAACGGTTTCGGTGACGTTCGTGGACGACGCCGAGAATAGTGGTACCGAGTTTTCGCAAACGGTATCGGTGGTGGTAAAGGTACGTCTTAACTCTGACTGTTTGTCCACACGGCGCGACGTACTCGTCCTGCGAAGGGACGTCTTACCTCTGCCCTGACTGTTTGTCCACACGGCGCGATATACGAGACTGACCCTTTTCTTTCACAATCAAAGCCGACCGCCGCAGTCGTCACCCGAACCTTCCGGTTCCACGCCGGGGAGTTGGATTTCTGGAAAAAAAAGCTGGGCGTGCCGAACAGGACGACCACCCCAGTTGCGGTGAGAGTGAGTGACCCGCAAGTCGCGGCGAGTGTGGACGGGGGCGAAATCGCCCTGCGCGTGAAGTGCGGATCCGCGGAAACAACCGCGGCCAACACCCAAACGTTTTTCGTCCGCGTCTACGGTGACCAATTTTTAAGCACCCTCCTCGCGACTTGGCGTGTCGTGTTACACGTAACACCGAAAACGCACATCGCGTGTTCGGTTGGCCAAACCAGCCGGGGCATAGGGTTGGTCAAGAATTTCGATTCGAGGCGCGAAATTCGCGTCGTGGCGTTTAGTTCCGCGCCGGATGAGCTAGTCGTGCTGCCAAACGAGTTTGTGTTGCCTCCGTCAAGCACCCAGTGTTCCTACCCCGGGTCCACAAAAGATATACCCGCGTCCGGCGTCGCGGAGATGCAAATCGTGTTCCGGCCGTTACGGCCGGGACGGCGACAGCACGTCATACACTTAGTGGATTTAGAGACCGGGGCTTTGGTGCACGCGCGCGTCGTCGTTGCTGAAGCGCGCGCGCCGCGCGTCTCGAGAAGCTTCGACGTGTCAGCGCATATGGGCAAACAGTGTCACAAGAAGATCCAATACCGTAACCCGTACCCGACCCCGCGGGTTTTTTACCTAAAAAGCACACACCCTGGATTGCTTAAGTTTCGCGTGGGGGTTTTGGATTTAGCCCCGGCGGGTTCGGTCGGCGACACGGCGCCGATGGGGCTGACCTTCGCGCCGGGCGAGGTTTGGGAAAAGGCGCGAAACGGTTTCGGGAATTTTGGGAACGACGATACTAATAATAACGTTGCTTCGGCCGATGAACAGAACAACCCAAACAATCAACGTAACGATTCCAACCGAGACCCGACCAACCCCGCGCCGATCGCCGTCCTGGTGTTTATCAACGACGAAAGCGACGCGACGGAGGAGTGCTTTGAGGTTCGGGTGGTAACGATCTAGTGGCTCGATGTTTGTCAAAAAGAAAAAGAAAAAAAGTGTCGGGTGGTCACGGGCGAGGCGCCGAGTTCGTGGCAGGGAGGTACGGTCAGGCCTGTGGGTTCCGGTTCCGGGGTAGGTCGGGACGCGGTAGGATGAGCGTTGAGTTGTTGTGAAACTCGTATCCGCGCTCGAAAACAAACACGAAACAAAACGTCTCGCTCGTATTTCAAATCACGTCCACCTTTCTATTCCCTCTCGCAAATCGCGAGTGTCGTCTTCGCCTGGGCCCACGCCGCGCGCGTTTTCGACTCGTCCCCCGCGGACGCGCCGACCGCGACCAAAGCTGTCGCGACTCGTTCCACGTCATTCCGCGCGCGCTTTTCGTTCGAGTTCGCCTCCAGCGCCGCGCTTCGCTTGGAAGCAGCACTTAACACGCTTTCGGGAAGCCCCGCTAAACGCGCGACGTTCACGCCGTAGCTCTTCGGGCAGCTTCCCTTTTCCAGGGTGTACAGAAACGTGACCCGCTCAAGCGGTTCCGAGGAATCACTTTGGTCTGTGGAAACCGGGTCTCTTCGCACGTCGCAACCCATGTGCGCCAGGGCGACTTTGTTTTGATTCGCGTCAGTCACTTTGTCATCCTCGAACTCCTCCGCCAAGCGGTGGTAGTGCGTCGCGAACAGCGTTCTTGACCCGACTTTGGTGATCGTGTTCACAACCGCCGACGCGATGGCGAACCCGTCGCTGGTAGAGGTACCCCTGCCGAGCTCGTCAAGCGCGATTAAAGAAGTCGCAGTGCACCGTCTCAGCATAGCCGCGGTTTCACTGAGCTCCACCATGAACGTGGATTTGCCACCCGCGACGTCGTCCCGGGCGCCCATGCGCACGTAAACAGCGTCCGTCGCGGACATGGAAAAACTCTTAGCCGGGACGTCAGCGCCGACGTGCGCCATCACCGCGCAGAGACAGATCTGGCGCAACAACGTGGACTTACCGCCCATGTTGGGTCCGGTCAGGAGAACCAGGGGGGGGTGCGTTTGCGTCACCGTTTGCTCAGTTTCCATTGACTCAGCCGACTCCTTGCCGCCCGAGTGCGACGCAAAACCGCCCAAGTTAACGTCGTTGGGCACGAAGGCGTCGCCCGCCGGTAGAATCGCGACGCACGGGTGCCGCATGCGTTCCGCGGTGAGGAACGGTTTCGTGTCGGTAAGGGACTCAACAACGGAGGGGGTGCACGTATCTTGACACACCGCGGCGAGTTCCTCCGCCGCGACCGCTAACGAGGACAACGCGTCGAGCGCCGCGCACGTCTCCGCGGCTCGGCGCCACCGCGGCCACTCGTCGCAGAACTGTTTCGTCAGCCTTTTTTGGTAAAAGAAAAGTATCAGTCGTGTATGGACAAACAGTGTGTGGCGGATTTGGGAAAGGCCCAATACGTACGCTCGCAGTACTCCCGCCAGGGCGACCTCCCTGGCTTCCTCCGCGTTCGCGCGCTCCAGCCTCAGTTCCGTCAAGTCGGGTGAGTCGAACCGCTCGAAGCCTTTTTTCTTGCCCTCCCGTGACCACATCGCCGGAACCCGGTGCGCCAGGCGATCGGGAACCTCCAGGAGGTACGTGTCTTTGTTTGCGCTGGCGAAAACGCACGCGTCTCGGGATCCGCCAAGCAAGGCGCGCGCGTTTTGAAGCCAAGCCTTTTTTAAAGAAAAGTGTCAGGCTTGTATTGGGCGATGTATGGACAAACAGTCATTAGCTTCGGTCAAAACAGTGTTGGGATTTGGGAAATACAATACGTACCTGCAACGCCTCATCCGCCGCCGCGACCCGCGCGTCCGCCGCGTCCACCGATGCGTCCGCCCCAGGTTTCGGCGCGATCCGGCCGTTTTGCTTCGCGGTTTCCCAGTCAAACGCGTTTTGGAAAAAACCAAGCGTCGCGTCCAGCGCGGGCATGGAAACCCCGCCAACCGCCGATGTATCGGCGGCGGTGATTTTAGGAGGAGCGGCGGCGGCGTCGATGTCCATGGAATCCATAGCATCATCCATGCCATCATCCATGCCATCATCCATGCCATCATCCATGCCACCATCAACCCCGTTCCCGCTTTGCGTGACCAGCAATCGTAACGCGTTTGATGTAAGCGCACCCCGTACTTCGTCAAACGCCCTTGTCACCTCCGTCGCGGCGGCCATTCCCTCCAGCGCCTGCGTGAACCCTTTCAAGCGTTCCTGATACGATAAAAAAGAAAGTGTCAGTCTCTGGTAATGTTCGTAACTTGTATGAGCAAACAGTGCACTTGTGATGTATGTAGTATACTTCCTTTTAATGAGTGGCCGTCAAAGAGGGGCTGTAATCAGTCGGCGGAATGAGGTGATTGGGAAATACTCACCTTTTGCGCGTCTTCGTAAAGCACCACGTCCGCGGCGTCTCTTCCTCGGCCGCCTGACACGCCCACCAGTCTGGACACGACCCGCTCCAAGTCGCACGCCTTTTTCAAGATACCCCTGGCTTTGCCGATAGCGTCCACCCCTACTGTTCGTAGGTCGCGAACGGCGAGCTGTCGAGCCCTCACCGCCGCCGCCGACCTCAGCGGCCGCGTGATCCAGCGGCGCAGTAACCGTCGGCCTCCCGCGCTGGCGCACCGGTCAAGCACGGTCAACAAACTCCCATCTGTCCCTCCGCTGGAGTCCTCCAGAATCTCCAACCCGTGCAGCGCCGCGGCGTCCAGGTGCACGAACCCGCCGTGCGTCCAACTGGACGCGTCCTCCGGCCCGGGTAAGCGTTCCACGCGCCCGAGCGGCACCAAATCCAAGTCCAACATCGCGTCCTTCAGGTACTGCGTCATGGCCCCGAACGCGCCGAGGGCGCAGTCGCGTTTTTCGGCACAGTCGTCGTCGGCGAAGGAAGCCAAGGCGGGGGGAAGCGTGGAAACACTGTTTGAATCGTTCTTCTTACCACCCTTCATGGGCGACGCGGCGGGCGACTTCGGCGTGGTTTTCAAAAAGTACTCGCCTTTCGCAAACAACGCGAGCGCGCCCGCGGCGGTGGACACGGCGTCGTCTCCCCTTCTTCGGCGAACTGCGGCGGTTGGGCACGTGTCTTTTGCTGCGGCCCGCATGCGTGCCGAGAAACCGCCAGGGGGCGCCACGAGCTCCACCGGCATCAGCGCCGCGAGCGCCGCCCTGACGCCGCCTAAACTCGCGTCGTCGCGCCACGCGCCAACCAAAAAACGCCCAGTCGCGCAATCAGCGGCGCACACGCCGATCCACGGGGAGGCGTCATCGTTCGCATCGACGTCGTCTTCCGTGGGTGCGTTTCCCAAAGGCCCACCAAGTTCCACCAAGGAAACCACGTACGACGCGTCCGGGCTCGCTTCGCACATCGCCACGTCCACCAACGTACCCTTGGTGAGTATGCCAACCTTGGCGCGTTTCACCACGGAGTCCTTCGTCGTCCCCGCCGCTCTGCGCTCCGCGAGCTGCGCCGGGGTCTCGACCTGCTCCACCACCACCACCCGGTGCCCGGCCCGCGCCAACCGCTCGGCGTTCGCGGCGTAGTTCTTTTCCGGGAACCCGCAGTGCGGCTGATTGTGAAAAAGAAAAGTGTCAGTCTCTCGTGACGTGTATCCGGGATTGGAAAGGGGCACGACGGAGTGGGTGGTACTTTCAACCTGTACTCCATACAGAGCAGTAATCAGGGAGGCGGCACGCGGCAAACGGGAAAGGCCCTTACCTGCTCGCCTTTCATGTACGCCAGGCCCAGATCGGCGGCGCCCACGTGCGCGTCCATTTCGAACAGCTCGTAGAACTTGCCCATCTTGAACATGATCACGGCGTCGAAGTGCTGCGATTTGAACCGCCACCACTGGGCTTGGCCGGGTGACACGACGAAGGGGTTTTTCTGGGAATCCACGCACTTGGGGAAGCTCATGGGGAGCGCCAGGGTGCTCGGGTCGTACCCGGGATCCGTTGGTCTCCGGCCGTCCAGGTCTTTGCGTTTGCCGAGGGACAGCCACGGGAACATCCGCTTTTCCCGGTCCGCGTACCGAGCCGGCCCAGCCAGACCGCTTGTCAAGCCATCACCACACGGTACGTCACCGGAGGCTTGGATGTTGCGCACCCCACCGGCGCCGCCGCGCTCCATGCGCTCCGTGAAGTCGTTCGTCGCGCCCAACGCGCGTGCCTTGCCGGCGACGGGCAGAAGTGAGGCGGGTGCCGCTGAAGCTTTTGGGGGTGCCGCAGGCGACGCAGACGCAATGTGCGCGCGCGCCGCGGCTGCCGCGGAGACGGACGGTTTCTTCTCTAGTTTTGGCACCGACTTTTTCGTCGCCGTCTTTCCGCCGCCGCCGCGTTTGCGCTTGGGCGGGTCGTCGTGGAACTCGCTTTCGCTTTCGCTTTCCGCGTCATCGTCCTCATCAGACGCATCAGACGCATCAGACTCCACTTCGAACTCGGACTCACTCTCCGACCCCGACCCGTCGCCACCGGACTCCTCGGCGTCTTCGCCTGCGAAGTCGCTGTCGGAGTCGCTTAACACGACTTTTCGGTTTTTAGACGCCTTTTGCGACCCGCGCGCCGGTTTTTTGGAAGCGACGCCCGCCAGCGCGGCCTTAGCGGCTTGGCCTTTCAAAGTGACTCTGACTCTGGCTTTCTTTTGAGGCGCAACTTTATCGTCATCGGAATCCGAATCGTCATCGTCATCGTCATCGTCGCCCTTCTCGGAAACCAGCTCTTCGTCGTTTTCGAACCGCTCGCTCGCCACCAACTCCGCGTCAAGATCCCAACACGTTTTGCGCTTGGAAAGGTTGATCCATTCGTCGTCGCCGTCGTCGTACCGCAGGTGGTGCTTCCCTCTCGTGGTGTCAACCGCCGCGACCCGCGCCGGGTAGAACTTCTTTTCCGACGGCCAGAACACCGCGACCCGGCGTCCGACGTCGTCCTTACTGCACCGCAGTTGCGGTGCGGGTTTCGGTGAAGGCACCGCCCCCTTGTTCGCCTCGGCGCCCGCGAAATCTGACGAGCGCCTTCGGACTTCCCTGAACTTCTTCGCGCTCGCGGTGGCGGGAGGGTCCGGGCTTTCGTGTTGGTCAGTGGCTTGCGTTTTGACAACAGCGGGTTCGATTTGGTGTTGCTCGGTGGACCGCGCGTTAGACCCCGGGGCGTCACTGGAGCTCGTCTTCAACGCCTTGCCTCCGTGTTTTTCCGCCGACGCCGTGCCGATCTCAGGAACCACGATGTTGGTCTTGGGCGCGAAGAAGCTGGATATCGCGCGCATACCCGCCGCGTCCCCCGAGTCCCTCTTGGGCGGCGCCATCTCTGGGGGCGAGGTCGCACGGGCCGGCGAACACGCGCGTCCACAGCCACTGCCGGAGGGCGCGAGAGAGTGATGAGCAGGGTCTCGGATGGACCGAATAACTACTTTGTTTGAACTTGCGCAAAAACACAGCTGTGTTTTGAACTGCTCATGAGATTCGCTAACATCAAGCACACGGCCGACCGCACCGCGTGCTTTCCGCGAATTCGGCGACTGGATGCTCGACTGCTTGAGGCCGCTTCGGTTTCGGTAAAGTCTTGGACTGGTGGCGCCAAAAGTCAAAGTCCACGTCATCGATGCGGCAGTCTTCGCCATTCAACATCCGCGCGCGCGGGAGCGCGACACGGGACTTATTTGTACATGGCGACAACACAGCGGAAATCCAGGAGTGTACGGTACGTGCGATGACGGCACCGATACGTCCAACCGCGTTTGGCGTTCCCGGAACCGCGAGGCCTCCCCCTCACCCGACAATAATCTAATCCTTCTAATCGTTTCTGCAGCGTCACCAAGGCACCCTTTCGTCCGCCAGATCCCTTCTGACCTCCCTCCCCCACCGCCACCCCACAGGCCAACCACCCAAAGCGTTTTCGGAAACAGCGTGTTGCTTCCACTTGACGAGGACGCGACAATGGACGAGTTTATTGTCGGGTCCGTGGGAGGACGCGCGCTTCCCAAACGTTTGGCACATCTGCAAGGCCCAACACGAATAGGGCACCCAGTTTCGAGACTGCAGCAGTTGGACACGGAAACGGCCGAGATTTCACGCGGCGGCGAAACTCCATCCTTAGCGACGGTCGCGCTGCGCACGCCTCCCAACGCGACACTGACACAAACACCAAACATGCACGTGGTACGAGGCGCGCACGGGTCGGTTTTCGTGGGTCCGTGGAACGGACGGTGGGGCCGCGCGGACGGCGGCGGCGCGCGTGACGCGGAAATTAGCGAACGCGCTCAAAATGAAGAAGAATCCGCGACCCGATCTTCGCGCGCGGTTGGAATCGAACTCGATCCTTTGGACACGGAAACAATCGCCGAGCTCGCGTTTTGCGACACGCACGAATTGAGGCTTGACGACGGGGCGGCGGTTACTACGGAGCTGATTTCAGAGGAGATAATCACGGGGAGGCGGACGCGAGGTGGTGACACCGATGTCAGAGGCGAGTTGCGACTGGAAGGCAGGGAGATTGATAATGGCGAGGCGCGCCGGCATCGCGGCGCGCGCGTGAACAGCGCGCCCGCGGCGACACGGCGCGTCGGTGCCGCGAGGGTCGCGACACGAAAAAGGCCGTCCGCGTCCTTCGTCAAGGCGAAGCGGGAAAATTGGAAAACACAGAGAGCGGAAACGGGCGGGGCGGGAGGTCCTAACGGGTTTTTCGGCGGCGCGTCACAGGTGATGCGAAACGCCAGCCAAAGGAACACCATGGGGGCGCGGTGTTTGCAACCGCGAGGGTTTTAGGTGATGTCCGCGACTGAGCTTTTTCGAGCGTCTGACTGTATGGTCATAGGCACTACGAGCCGCCCGTAACCGTATAGGATAACTGTAAAATGAATAGATACCGAACCGTCGCTCTTGTCATTCGCGCTCCGCGTCACACCCACCCACCCGCCTCGTACGAGACGATACGCACTCATTCGCGGTAGCACACGCGTTTCGCGACGCGCACGATGTCCGCAACCGTGGGCAGCGCCAAACGCTCCAGGTTCGCGGCGTAGGGCATGGGAATATCCACGCCCGTGATTCGCTCCACGGGCGCGTCCAGGAAATCAAACGCGTCTTCGTTGATCATGGCGCTTATCTCCGCGCCAACCCCGGCTTGCGGCCACCCCTCCTCCACCACCACCACGCGGTTTGTTTTCCGCACGCTCGCGGCGATTGCGTTTCGGTCCAGCGGGCGCAGGGACCGTAGGTTAATAACCTCTGCGCTGATGCCCTCCTTCGCCAGGAGCTCAGCGGCTTGCTTGCAGAACCCGACCATTTTCGAAAACGACACCAGGGTGACGTCCGTGCCGGGGCGCATCACAAGCGCCTTGCCAATCGGGACCACGAATTCGGGCGACAGCGCTTCTTTGGAAATAGGAAAAGACTTGGAGATTAACAAGAAAGTGTCAGTCGGTCGTGACGTGTATGCGTAAACAGTCAGAGGTAA
>TARA_B110000259_G_scaffold61655_1_pt1 | contig 15064 bp, 15 predicted proteins | sample TARA_B110000259 | Tara Oceans TARA_B110000259 (sample SAMEA4397649) | marine metagenome | biome: Polar Biome; feature: [SRF] surface water layer (ENVO:00010504); material: water (ENVO:00002006), including particulate matter (ENVO:01000060) such as... | depth 5 m | reverse complement strand
GTTGGTGTCCGTGGTGCGGGGTGCGGCGTACGTGAGTTCGCAAGTTTCGGTCGTGTCCAAATACTTGGAGGATGTGACCGACTTGACCGACCTTGTGGAGCGCCCGCTGGTGCGTCAAGGGATTCAGGATTTAGTCAAATCAGGCGCGCTCGCCAGCCTCACCAGGAACACGCTGGGGCGGATACACCTCATGAGTTTGCGCGGTGAGGGGCTGGGGACGGGGACGGGTAGTAGTGTTGCCGGGGACGGCGATCCTGAAAGTCGGTTCCCGAAACTGCAGAGCTTGGGCGTGGACGTGTCGCACGCGGGCGAGGCCAGTTTCGTTTACGACCGGTTCCAACGGTTTCTGGAGTCAAAGCTGGCCACGAAACGCGCGCCCGGCACCGATACAGACAAAAAAGAAGACATTACCACTGTGTTGGGATTCACTCCGTTAGTCCTGGACGTCGGCGCGAACGACGGGTTTCTGTCCAGTAACTCGTACAACTTGGTGCGGTGGGGATGGAGCTCGGTGTTGGTGGAGGTTCGTGTTTGTTTTTATTTGCGTTTCCCAAGTCCGACACCGCCCGTTTTATCTCTAACGCTGGTGACTGTGGAAGTCCGATTACGGTGACTGTTCAGACCGATTACCCCTCCCTGTTGTCCACACATCGTCCAATACACGTCCAACACACGCCCAACAAATGGACTGACACTTTGTTTCACCCATCAAAAAGCCCAACCCCGAGATGCTGGCGCTCGCGAAAACGGCGCAGGATTGGTTCGTGAACCCGTGGCGTGATGGACACCAAACAGGGTGTTACGTCAACGCCGCGATGGCGGGTGTTACGCAAAAAGAAACCCTAAGGCTGAAGCTGGGCGGGGACGTGGTACAAATGGAAAGCGCGCTCGAGGTCGGGGATGGGGATGGGACCGGAGGAAAAGACAGTGCCAATTGGAAACACGCGTCAAACGCGCGAGACGCTAAGCTCGCGAAGTTGCGAGGTGGGTCGTCTGTTGGTGCTTTTGGCAAAGAAACGCCAGCACGATACGTTGACGTGGACACGCTTCCTATACACGAAATCGCGACTAAATGTCACTTGCCGACCGATTTCGGGCTCCTTTCGATCGACGCGGAGGGCGTCGGTGATAAAGTGCTTCGCGAAATCTTAAACGCCGGGTTTGTGCCTCGATGGATTTTGTACGAAGCCATGCACAACGCGGAACCGTTTTCGGTGACGAAAGCGTACGTCGAGCAGCTGGGGTGGAGGTACGTCCGGAAAATAGGGTGGAACCACGTTTTCGAGAGGGAGGGGATGTTCGAGGCTTGACTCGGTCTGTTGGCGCCAATGGTCTGAAAATAGTCGAGTTTTTCACAACCTTTCAAAAAGCTTCTGGATCGGTAAAAAATGCCTCTTTCACCGGTCAATCATGTGTGTTGAAACCACGTTTCAAGGCGCATCGAAACCGCGTTCGTCGCCCGGCGCAACAGAATATGACGGTGAACACCCCATTGCTTTTCAACCTCCGCACTCCCGACTCGGGAGTCAGTCGCACACACGCGAACGACGCGTAGTGCACGCGTTGGTGTGTCCGCGGACTGCCATCCGATGGCGTCTCGCGCGCCCACGAGGGGTAATAGAAACGGCGATGAGGAATCACCGCTGCTACGCAGAACCTCGAGCAAACCCACCACCGCGGTGTGGATGAGCGTGTCCATGATCGTGGCGGGGGCGGTGGTGTTGGCAGTAGGCGCGGCGCCTGGCGTGTTGAAAACAGGCGTCGCGCTTGTTAACGGCGCGACGTACCACCCCGAAAGCGCCGCGGCGGAAGCGGCTGTTTTGGACGCCGAGGTCATGCGGCCGGACGGGGGGATGTCAAGTCGGGACCGGGACCGGGACCGGGACGCGGTGGGGATGGAGGTTGAGCGTTTCGAAACCGCGGCGGAAACTTTGGACGTCGCCGTTGTGGTGCCCGCTGAGGGTCGGCAAGAGAAGCTGGAAGAAACGAACGAGAACTTGGAAGAGACGCAGGCGGAGGCGGTTACACGGAAGGAACGGGAAAAGGCTTCTGAGAGACGACGGGAACTTGGTAGGAAGAAGTCGAGAACGGGCTCGAGAAGGTGACGTTCAATGTACCATCAGACGAAACAGATTTCCCCACACGTACAACTGTTTTTCATTCCTTGAACCCAAGCTTAAGGTGTCCGTACGCCACCGCGCCGGGCGATGAGCCGAGGAAAAGCGTTGGGATTTTGCCCTGGATTTTTGCAGCGTACTCGGTGCGAATGCCCTCCACCGCGTCGAGCGCGTCTTTGCGTGCGTATTCAGAATCGCGTCCCGGTTTCTTTCGACCCAAAACGCACACGGTTCCGCCGCACCCGCCACCCGTTATTTTAGCCCCGAACAAAGCAGTCGCTCGGTCGTCACCGGCTCCGCGTTTCACGGCGCGAACCGCGTTCACCAACGCGTCCGTCCCAAAGTTACCCAAACCCAACCCGGAGTACGAGCCGTGCGACTGGTACATCAGCTCACCCAGCACGTGCATTGTGTAGTCGTCTGCATCGTAGTCATTCCCCATCATCTTGACCACATCAGCTCCCCTGGCCTCTCTGATTTTAATTAGGCCGAGCAGCACGGCGAGAAACCCCCGCACGCGCTCGTGCTCGAACACGGGGTGTTTCCCGGCTGCCGTTACGTCGTATCGTTTCGTTTGGTCGATTGTAGTGACGTTGTTGTCGCCGTGGCCGTTCGGAAAAAGCGTCAGGAAATCGCGGCCCATAACTCCAGACCCGATTGGCGGAAGATACGTCGAACCCCGGGACGCCGCGCCGACGCGCGCCATTTGCAAGGCGTCAAACTGCGACGGCGCGATCATCTCCGTGAGTGACACCAGGTTTCCGTGTTCGTTTTTTTCGTGTTCCCTGCCGAGATGCTTCGCCACAATCGTCCGGCACATAAACGCCGCGGCGCGCACGTGCCCGTAGTCCCCGCCACCGACGCTGTGCGTGTTCCCTGAATCGATTCCCAGGAAAAACATGTCTTCAGGAATGGGAAGCCCCCGGTAAACCACGTGACACGGGCGGCACTGCAACGCGAGCAAGCAATCTTGCATCCCGAGCCCACTCGCCATCTGGTCCATTACCCCGCACGGCGAATCCGCGACTAAGTTCTCCGCGAGTTGACACCACTTCGCAATCTGCGTACCGCCTTCTTCTGAGTATGAATCCTGCAAGTACTTTGGTAAGTACTCGCGCAATGCGGCGCGCGCGGCGTACGCCACGGCGGTTTCAAGCGCCGCGGATGACGACACCCCGGCGCCTTCTGGGACGAGACTTTCAATGAACACGGAAACGGAGACGTTCGGGTTGAAACCGGGGAAGCGTTTTCCACTGTCACTGTCACCTGTTTCGCCGTCATCACTTTTTCCGTCGCGCATCCCGTGCATTAGCACTTGCAACACCCCCAAGACGTACGAGCTCCATTTGTTTTTGCCCCCGTCGCGGGTTAGACAAAAGTTTCGCAGGTACGCAATGGACGGGTCGTCGCGGGTCAACGCTTTCGGGGCGCCGAGGCGGTCGTCGAAAACGACGGCCGTTTTCTCGCGGAACACCCGGTGCGTTGGCGATTCACCTTGCCCCAAGGAAACCACGGTGACTTGACCGTCTCTACTCTGCTTTTGTGTCGGCTCCAAGTTCCGAATTTGCAACGCCACGTGACACGCCTCCGCGATTGGCATCTGCAACACCAGGCTTCCCGAGTAATCCGCGATGCCGCCCATCACGTCCAGCCTTCCCGGTGCGCGAGTCACAAAAATTGGTTCGTCCCAGTGGAACATATCCATCACCGTCTCACTCAACGGTAGTGTCACCGCAGCCCCGCCCTCGTCCTGGTCCTCGTCATCACTGATTCCGAGACCATCACCGCGTTCCACCTTCACGGAAGTGTCTCCCACGCGAGGGCGTTTGTTCGGCGGAAGCGCCGAGTCCGTTTTCGCGAAAGCGCTCAACTGTTCCACGAAGCGCACGGTGTCATCCAACACCACCTCGGCGGTGGACTCGGGATAGACACGCACACCTGGAAAGTCCACATCTTTTCGCCACCGGTCCCCCTTGCCATATTTACCCCGCCAGTCCCCTTTGCCGACGGTTCGCGCAGACATAGAGCGGGGCACGCGGTCGACGCGCGCGACACTGAAGATCTGGGATGGGGGAGAAAACAACAACGAAAAAGTATTTTACACGTTTCCGCGGGGCGGCGATCGCCGTGCCGTCCCCACCACTCTCCCTCTACCCTCCCTCTACCCGGTTCAATGCGTCCCCTTGGCCTTGACCGGGGCCTTGTACCCGTACGGATCACTCTCCTCCACCCGCGAATTGTTTTCCGCGTCCCACCACTCCGCCCCCGCGGAAACCGCTAAACATCCCAGCGTAAGCGCCTGTGCGTAAACCCGCGAGTGCACCAATTTTGTCATAGGCGCTAAGTGCGTTTGCGTCATGTTGTACGCCATGGAGACCCCCATACCAGTCACCCATACCCCGCCGATCGCACGGAGCTTGTTCTTTTGACACCACTCCGTCACCGACTCCATCGCGGAGTTTCACACTCGCGCTACACTGTGGCGAACCCCCGGAAATCGGTCGCAAACCGGCCATCAAAAAGTGCAAAATTTGCACTTTTTGATCAATCTGACATTTTTTGATAGGAATGCCTGTCAAATAATTCCGTTTTGAAAGCATCTTTGAAAAAACTTTTTACGTTTTTTTTTCGTATGGCCTTTCAGTCTGGCCGAGGTTAGCGACCGATTTCCGGGAGGCGTGTAGTGCATACATAGCGAACCGTTTCGATATTTGAACTGAAATCTCCAGACAGACCGCCGACGCGCCACTCTCTCGTGCGCTCGCGCGCGATGACGACGTCACCGGGTCTGTGTCGATCGCTTGACCAGACGAAGATTGGCACGCGCGAGGGCGTGGCGACGCACGCCGAGGGTCCCGCCGCTGCTGTCCCACTCGTGACCAGGGCGAGTCACATCGCGGGCAACCCGGTCGAATCGCACGAAGGCTTCTCGGCAAGCGACGTTGAGTGCGACAGCGCCGACGAGTCGGTGACCGTGACCGGCACCGAGGTCGTGTACGGACACAGGGGGAGGGACACGACGTCGTGGACCTCCCGTGATGACGGTGATGACCTCGCGTCGTGTTCTGCGCCGTTGGAAACTCACAGGGGCCCGCGTCCCGCACAGAGTGCGACGTACGCTTCGGCGAAAAAGACCGTTGCGGGGATGGTACGGGACCCTGGACCCGAGGCGACCAACACGGTTCAGTTGGACGATTTCGGGTTACGCGAAACCCTGGTAGACGCGCTGAAAGCGTTCCACGACGAACTGATTGACTTGGCGAGCGATGGGGAGGATGACACGCAGGACAAACCATGGTCCAAGGATACACGCGGAACAGTTGACTGGTGGGAATCGCGAAGTGATTCCGACGCGGACGAAAGCGGCGGCGACGAAAACGCGCGCGAACTCGCGAACTCCGCGAACCCCGACCCGAACGACACACCGAGCTCGCCTGATGTGAGTTTTGTGGTGAGCACCGGTGACAACGGCGAGACGGAGTGCGACCTGAAATCGCAAACGGCCAGGGAGCACCAAGCGCGGTCTCCCGATTCCGTGCTCGCGCCGCGAACGCGGAACGAGCTGTTGGATTGCGATTCGAGTTTCGACGAAACCGACGACGAGTTTCTTTTGGAAAGAGGGGAAGGCGCGACGCGCGTGGAAGGCGCGACAACAGCACCAACACCACCCGCTCGGTCGAAAAGGATAAAAACCGTCTCCTTCTCCGATTCGAGCACCTGGCCGGTGTACGACATCGGCAGCCTTACGGATTTGTCGAAGGAGAAGAACGTGAGGCACTGCTACAAGGGCGAAAAAAACGTTTTGGTGTCCTGGTTCGGGAAGCACGGAATTGATTTTCTGAAACGGTTCGGGTTCGGCTCGCGCGCCGCCGCGATTGCGGCCGCGGTGGAAAGGGCGGTGCGGAAGCAACTCCGGGAGAGCAAGAAGAACATGTACCACAACGTGGATTACAACGTATCGTTTTCGGGGGCGATTGACGGTCAGATGGTTTTGGGGAAGGAACGGGATTTGTCGGCGCGAACGCGGTGGGAAAAACGGCGACGGCGCGCCGGCGCGGGGAACCGACGGCGGTAGCAGTATCGTTTATTGGTACAAAACTAGCGTAGGAGTTAAAAGTGGTGCCGCGCCCGTGCACAATAAAGGGTTCGGCACTTTCGTTCGTGTCGTCCGCGTCAAAAAAAGTCCCTGTCCTCCACCACGACCGGCGCCACCACGGTCCAGGCGTACAACGCCGCCGTGACCCAGGCGGATAGAATTTTCACCCACACGCTCGCCCACCCCGAATCCACGTTTCGGATATCCCTCGGTCCGCCACCCGGATCCCCGGTACCGAACCCACTCGATCCCCACCCCGTTAAGAGCATCCCCAGGTACGCCGACGCCAGGGCGAACACGGCGTGGAAAAACGAGTACGAGTACGTGGTCGGGCCGGTTGGGAACTCGGCCCCCGCGAGGCCGACGTCATCCCCAGAGGCGTCCCCACTGTCCAGAAGGGCGCTCGTTTGTTCCCCGTCCCCGCCATCGCTGTCCCCGAAGAAATCCACAGACCCGGCTCGGTACGCGCTGTACGCCACGGATAACAACGTCAGCGCCGCGCCCGCGATCTGCGCGGGTTCGCCGCCGCCGCGCCCGCCGGCGGCGTTTGCGAAAGGCGCGCATTTGCGGATCGTATCCCCGGCGGTTTCGGAACCCGTCACCGGTTCCGACGCCAACGCCTGGTGCGTGAGGTACCCTACGTACGCGGCGACCACGGCGGCGGGAAGTATGGACGCTCCTGGCCCGATGAAAAAGAAGTAACGTGTCAGTCTCTCGTACTGTGTATGAGGGATTGGGAAGGGGTCCCCCCGGAGTGGGGTCCGTACTTTCCGACTGTACTCCATACAGGGCAGTAAACAGGGAGGCGGTGTGTGTTCAATGGGAAGTACCTACCTTTCTCCGCGCAAAGCGGGTGCAGGGACGCGGCGGTGAAACAAAATATCAGCACCAGGCTCACGGAAACGAACCACGCGTTTTCGTGGCACTCCGTGTGCGGGACGTACCAGCGGTACAGAAACGCGAGCAATGCGATTGTGCCTGAGTAAAGCGTCACCGTGCTGAGCAGTAGCCCTAGGATCCACCCCATCGCTGTTTTCTCGTCACCAGCGTCGCTCGCGGCTTCCGAGTTACGGACCCACGACCCGTTCCACAGAAACGCGAAATCCAACAATATCACGCTGAGATGGCGATGGGTAAAACAAAGTGTCAGTCGAGAGGTGTGGGCAATCGCAGAGGCGGAGCGTGTTGGGTGGGAAAGTTCCGCACCTTTGCGCCACTAAAAAAAAACCACTCGCCACTCGCGCGAACCAGACGTAGAATTTTATTAAGCCACTATCAGCGCCTAGCAAGAAAGGCGACACCAGACAAAGCACCCACGCCACGAGTTTCAACAGCCAGTTCCCGTGGTGCAGTAGCCTGTCTCTCGGGTCGCTTTTGGTTTCCACGTTAATCAACAGCAAACTCATCGTCGCGAAAAAAGAAAAACTCCCCATGCTTATGCGGTACACCGCCTGCGCGCCGAACCACTCCGTCCCCGGGTCGAACCCGGTCGCGCTCACGATCCAGGGTAACTTCGCTAACATGGGCTTGGCGTAGTCACGCATCACAACGCAGAACAGCGTGGTCAACACGAACAGACACACGTAAAGCGCCCGCGCCGAGATCTTCGCGACCGCCCCGCCAACCGCGCCGAAACAAGAGCACGTCGCGGTGCAACACGCGGACCCGGCGCACGCGGCGGCGGCGGTGAACATGGCGCGTACGTTTCTGTGAGAGGGAAACGCGAGCCGGTCGTCACGTGGGCGGGCAAAAACCCGCCCGCGTCCACGGAGACGCGAGGGGACGTGCGCCTCGAAGTGAGAGGAAGGAGGTCACTTCCATGGCGAAAATAAAAACGTGTGAAAGAAAATAAAAACGAGAAACGCCACCACTCACTCATCCGGGGCGCCCCTGGGGCGAGGCGCGGATGCCCGGTTAGTCGTCACGTGGCGCGGTGGCGAGCATGCCGGGGACGACGACGGACTGTTTGTTCGGTGAGGCGTTGGTGCGTTCGGTGTTCGGCAGCGACGACGGGTCCAGTGACGACGGGAACGTCAGTGACTGTTCTGCGGATGCCCAAATCTCGGAACAACCCCCTCCGGTGTTCATCGCGCCCGACCGTTACCGCCACGTCGGGCCCCTGTCCAACTCGATTCCCGGCCTGGAACTTTGCCGAGGCGCGTTGACAATGGAGGCGCAACAGTGGCTCGTTTCCCAGATCGACGCCGAACACCTGGTGGAGCTTCCTACGCCGTTACCCGGAACAGTAAAAACAACCAGTATTCCGACAGAAGCGCCTTCGCGCGTTTTCGCGCGCGACGCGGAAACCCAACCCCCCCCCCTTCCAGAATCGAACCGGCGCCGTGCCAACCAGTCCATGCGGTTCGGGAACTTCCCGAACTGGGCGCACACGCTCGCGTGTCACGTCAAAACCATCGCGTTGAGTGACGCGACGCTTCCTATTGAAATTGCGAGGCGCGGGGAAACGCGCGAAGGAAAAGAAGCGAAGAAACGAAAAAAAACCGAAACGAATAATAGCCGTCAAGCTCTGTTCGACCAGCTAATCGTCAACGCGTACACGCCGGGTGAAGGCCTCGCGCCTCACGTGGATTTGCACGCGTTCGACGACGGCGTGGTGGTGGTTTCGTTGCTCGCAACGGTGGTGATGGACTTTTACGCTCCGCAGACGACGGAGACGACGACGCGGCAAAAAAAACAAAAAGTCGACGGAACAGAGCAAGAGGAAGACGCGCGAATGCCAAAAAACCACGCCTCGACCGACGTACGCGCAATTAGTCAGAAATATTTGCACGCACCGTACCCACATCCGTCCCCAATAGGCCTGCGTCTGGATCCCGGGGACGTGTTGTTTCTCTCCGGGGACGCGAGGTGGCGGTGGAGGCACGGCATCGCGGCGAGAACGGTGGACGGCGACAGGAGGGACGGGGGAGGCGAGGAAGGAGGAAACACAGAAAAATCGGGGGTTGCAAAAAGAGGCTTCAGGCTGAGCGTCACCCTCCGCGCGCTGCGCGAAGAAGGACGGGAACTCCGGGTGAACGCGGGGGTAGCAGCCGGTAGTTAGGGTAGTAGGATATAGCTAGGGAAGAGGTATTAGGGTTGAATTGCGGGCATCGAAGGTGTACTGTAGTCTTGTAATTCAACTTTTACGGTGTCCATCGCTCGCGCGCTTTGAGTATGGAGCGGGCGTGTTTTTCCTTTTCCACTTTTTACCGTCATTCTTGCCGCCGCCGGTCGTTCTCCGGGTCGTACTGATCAGGGTCCCTGATTTGCCACGACCTGGACCCGCCAGGACCCGCGAACGCCAAGGCTGGCGTGGGTACATTTTTCACAGACTGTTTGGTCATAGCCTCTGCCGCAAAAAATCTTTGTTGCGCATCCTCCGCCCAGAGAAAAATCGGCCACCCTGAGATTGTAAAAATAAATGTCAGTCTTGTATGGGCAGTCAGTCGGCGGAATGTGGTAAATGGAAATACTTACCTTTTTCTTTCGCGGCTGCCGCCATTTCCAAATCCGGCGACACCGCGTACGCCTTGCCTGTTGTTTCCATCAGCTCAAGTGACGTCTCGCCGAACCTGCCGTAGCAAAGTGAGCGGCTTAGGCTCACGTTTTTATCGGTCGCGAACTGTCTGATCTTTAGGGTTTTTATTTCCGCGATGGATCGATGGATTGATGATTCGCCGCTTTCACTCGCATCTAATGCAGCTCTTCCCGTGAACGTCGCATTGTCTGCGTCGATCTCAAGCTCGGTTCCAAGCACCCTGCTGGCCCCTAGTTCGTCCCCTACCTGCTTCGCCATGAACGAAGGCGCGCTCGTCACCACCACGACTTTGTACCCGTCGTACCGCAGCTGCTTGGCGAAGCGCACGGCTTCGGGGAAGACGCCGAAGGCGAGATGGGTTTGGTAGATTTTTTGCGCCAACGCGCTCGTTGAACTCGCATCCGATGCCATCCCAGCGAACACGTCGAAGGAATCGGGATGTGTTAAGCTCGTCTGGTTTGCGGAACGGGACGTATTGCTGTTGCTGCTGCCAGACTCGACGCTCACCAAAGACGCCGCCAAAAACGCGAACAGCGTCGCGATCGGGCGCCACAGCGTTTGCAGCCAAGTTGGGACGGTTTTGGTTTTGTTTTCCGCAACTGGTTTTTTATCGGATGATTCCGAATCGCCCCCATCCCCCACCTTCCCTTGTCGCAACTCCGTCACCGCGTTGCGTAACGCCCCCGTGGCGCACACCGCGTCGAGGTCGAAAAACGCAACCTTGTACTTGGCGTCTTCCTTGTCCTGGTCCACGCCGTACAGCATGCACAGCATGTCGTCCGCGGTAAACGCCGCCATCGCGGATTCGTCGGTCTGGCCTTGCGCGGGGCCCGCGGTGGCGGCTTGCGCCTCGGCGGACGCGACCGAGGCCACCGCGCGACTCGGCTGGAAAGAAAGCCTACCCAAATCGTGTGATTGCGTGGTGTTGGGGGCGGCGTTGGTGGTGGTCGAGGCTGTCATGCCGGAGGTCACGAGATCTCCCGCGGTCTCGGCACCCTCCGATTCCAAACACGTGACCGCCGATTGTGTCGGCGTCGTCCCCAAGAGGAGCGGATCCATCGACGAAGACCCGTCTTCGTTGAAGGTGTAGGTTACCGTCTGTAACATGATTTTTGACGACGCGAAGGGAACGATGGCGGTGCGTCGGGACACCGCGGTCACGCGGGTACGCCCGAGGCTCACGCCGACGCGCGGATTGGCGAATCGGCGGAAGTCGGCCGAAGATCGGCGGGCCATTGAATCAGCGACGCGACCGGACTGCTTGGTGACCCTGCCCAGGCCGACGGGCGCAAGCGTGATGAGACCGAAACCCATGGTGGACGTGGGTGGTGGAAACGTCTTTGGTAAGGCCTTTGACGGTAAGTGGGCGTAACGAAGCGTCACGCGACGAGGGTCGCGCGGCACCGAGTGAATACAATTCAGAACGCGTTTTTGTTTGTGGCCAAAAAACAAAGCACGGGCGAAACTCCGACATGAAAATTTCTCGACACGTGAATTATGGTTCCGCAAGAGACGTCTATGCGTGTACGTTGTAGTGATCATTGGACCTTTCTAACGACTGCTATTATTCGACTACGGTACGACGTTCATCCGTTTGATGCCGGCCCATATACGGCCGGACATGTGGTGATGGCCGCTAAAGTTAGGGCTGTCATCTTCTTCCGTCCAGTCGCCGACGCACTCAAAATCACAATTCTTTGGGTCGAAACACTGTTTGGTAATCTTGCGATTCCATTCTTCCCCGTCGCCCATGTCGCCTTCAGGGTCCCAGTGCGACTGCCAGTGATCACGACACAGCTCATGGAATGCTTCCGCCGCCGCCTTTAGGGCAGACGCCTTCGACGCGAACACGTCCTCGAGTTGGCCGTTGTCGTGGAGCTCAAATTGTTCCCTCGCCTCGTCCTCGGCCGCGTCGGATTGGGTTTCGGTGTGGGACGCGTCAAACTCGGAATCGAACTCGTCAATCTCCACCGCAATCGTCCATTTCACGGCAAACAACTCTCGCAAACCCTCCTCGCGAGGTCTTTTTGGGGGCATCTCGGAGTTTCAAGCGCGCTTGCGCGCGTCGGTATGGCAAATTCTCAGCAGGATTGAATTCACTCGGAGCACGGAGCAAAGCAGTAAGAAAAAAATCATGTTGTCTTCCGCGACGATTCGTACTCGGATTGTTTCTTTCTCCAGCATTTGTCACGTCCATTCGTACTCGGATTGTTTCTTTCTCCAGCATCTGTCCGTCATCTTAAAACTCCACTCGATCGATGTGTCCGTATCGTCGCTCCCCGCGCTGTCACTCATCATCTTGTTATCCGGATCCTGGTCCCATTTTGACTCCCAGTGTACAAGACAGAGCGAGTGGAATCTCGTCTTCACGGCCTCCAAGGCGGACTCCTTTGACCCGTAAATCACGTCCAGTTGCCCGGCGTCGTCCCTCTCAAGTCTTTCACTGACGTTCTCGCGTACCCATTCAGGGTCGTCGTCAGCCATGAAGCCCGGAGAGGTGTCCCACTTGTCAATGGAAATCTTAACCGACCATTTGACAGCAAACACCTGCGGGATCTTCTCCACCCTCGGTCGTTTCGGGGGCATCGTGGAGTGTCAAGCGCGCGACGGTATGGCGCGTTCTCATTTGTTGATCTATTACTCGGAGACAGTTTCACTCGGAGACGCTTTTTATCTGAATCATAGCTATGAGCGCGCTTCGTTTCGCCCCCCCCCCCGGGCAGGCATGCGCGCGTCGTTCCTGTCACTCGTTTCGCGGATACGACAACGCGGGTCGTGCCACGCGAGGAGTGGTGCCACGCGGGTGGAGGGATGACAGCCCTTTGGTGGTTGAGGTGGGGGCTGATACGACGAAACGAGGGAAGCGTTCTAAGAAAAAAAAAGACACAGGTCCCGAGCAGGTGACGGGCGTTGGTAAGGGCGACGCGTCCACCGCGACTTTGACGAAAATCGACCTCGGCAACGGCAAGTTCGTGGAGCTCTTCGTACCTGTGGATGTCGCGGACGTGCAAGGCGCGGTAACGCAAGCCACCCTGGATCAGTTCCGCGATGAGTTGTACGGCGCCGGGGATGTGGTCTGGCCCGCGAGCGTCGCTTTAGCCAGACTAATCGCGCACTGTCCTTCCTTGGTGAAAGGTAAGCGAGTGCTGGAGCTAGGCACGGGGTTGGGTTTGTGTGGCAACATAGCGCTGAAAGCAGGAGCGGTTGAGGTGGTGATGGCGGATGTAGATACGGATACCTTAGCGCTGGCGAAAAGAAGCGCGAGCGCGAATAATCCCGCGGATCCGACCATCGCGAGCACTTTGAAATTGGACTGGACGTCGGTACCGGATGAGTTTTGCGTCGATACCCAGCAAAAATTCGACGTCATAATAGCCGCGGACGTGCTGTACGACGAAACCTCCGCGCGCTGTGTCGCGGATGTGCTAAACAAAGCCCTGAAGTCAGGAGGCATGTGTTTAGTGAGCGACCCGCTTCAGCGACCGCATCGCGAAACTTTCGCGGACGCGTTACTGAAACTTGGATTGGAATGTGTGGACGCCGAGTTCCCGGGACACGACGGGATGCGGCTTTTGCAGGTGACCAGGGTGGAGATAGGTAAGGGAGGCTGACTGGGGACAAGAAGGTTTATGTACATGTGCAAGGTAATAAGAGTGTAAAAAGGTAGTATCAGTTGTACTGTGTCTCAATTCTCAATTCTCGTTCAATAATCAATCCACAAAATCATTCCTCCTCCTCATCCGCCAGTCCGCACCACTCCTCCACCGCGTACAGAAACTCCTGGAACGAAATCCGGTCGTGTTGACCGAAGTTCATCTCCCCGAACCGACAGGAGATTAGTTTTGAGGAAGCCCCGAGCTCGTGGCTGCCTCCCATTTTCTGATCCGCGAACGTCGCGAGCGCGTGATGCACATTCGCCTTTTGAATGAACCCACTCCCATCGGTGTCGAAAACCAGCCACGCTTCTAAAACTTTGTCCAAAGCCGCGTGCGTCAAGCGTCTTGTTTCCGTTTCTGTGGTACCATTACCCAATCCAAAACCATCATCAGGGGCACGTACATCAGTAGTACTATCATCAGCAGTAACGCAATCCCCCTTCACCGCGACGATCAAAAAAGCAAGCGTCAGCGCCATCGCGAACTCGCGAAAATCCACCAAACCGTCCCCGTTGACATCCGCGGTGGCGTACACCTCTTTCAGTAACTCCTGGTTCTGGCCTTTTGTCATTTGCAGCTCCAAGCACGCGCTGAGAAACTCGTGGTACTCGATCGTGCCGTTGGAATCCGCGTCCGCTCTGGCGAACACCACCCGAAGGGCTTCGAACGACTTCAGCATGCCGCCGAAGTTCAGCGCGACTTTGTGCAACGACTTCGCCGCGTGCACATCGGGGTGCGTGGCGATGTACGTTTTCAGCCTCGCCGCGAGCGCGAGATCAAGCGCGCTGACCGTGGGGTCCTCGGGGGGGGAGGATGCGCACGCACCCATACGAAAAGCCAGACGCGGAGGCCTCACCAGTGCGCCGCGCGAATGGCCAGGGACGCCGACGACACCCGAAACCTATCCCGAACGAAAATCTGTCGAAAATCTTTAGACAGCATCAGGGTTGCCTCACCCGTTCGCGTGCGCCTCATCACGTGCTCCCCAGTCCGCGACGCGCCTCACCACCGCGCGCGTGTTTCCCCGCTTCCCTGCTTACGCGGGTTTCGTGCGTCATCGGCGACTCGGGCGGCATGTTTTCTGTCGCGCCAGGAGGCGCGAGCGTTTGGTCGGTTCCCGGCGCGCGTCGTTTTTACACAGGATCGTCACGTGTTCCCCGAAACGCAACCCCCGTGCCGCCCCGGAGTCGGCACCCCGTCACTGAAATTCGCGCCGCGAAAGGCCGCAACGCGCGTCTTGCTGGGCGGGACCGGCAGGCGCAGACTCGGGAGGATGACAAGATGCTCGGTAACGCGGAAACCGCGGCGGTGGCGAGGCAGGAGAAGCGCGATCCTTCCCTTAAATACTCAAAACGAGGCAACGTTTCGAGCCAGCCGGGACAGGTTGGCAAAGCGGCGCTGAAGCGGATAAAAAACGCCACGCAAGCACAAGCGGAAGCGACCGTGGTGGATGAAGAGAAGCTTACCAAAAAAAGGACTTCGTATAAAAAAGCCCAAGGCCAGGGAATTCCCCAACAGGTAACGGACCGGATGTTGAAGCGCATAACGACGTTCAGCGGCATTCCTCTTCTGTTTGGGTTCAGGTACGTTTGTATTTCCCAAATCCTGGCACACTGTTTACTGCCCCTCTTTGAGTGCACTACGGCCGTAACATTTA
>TARA_B110000259_G_scaffold25691_2_pt1 | contig 15167 bp, 16 predicted proteins | sample TARA_B110000259 | Tara Oceans TARA_B110000259 (sample SAMEA4397649) | marine metagenome | biome: Polar Biome; feature: [SRF] surface water layer (ENVO:00010504); material: water (ENVO:00002006), including particulate matter (ENVO:01000060) such as... | depth 5 m | reverse complement strand
CTACGCAGGACGAATCGCAAGATGAGTCCGAACAGGTCGAAGACGAAGTTGAGGAGGTCGAAGACGACGCAGACTCCGCAGACAACGACGACGAGACCGATGAGTCCGATGAGGATGTAGACGAGGATGAGTCAGAAGACGAGCAGCAGTTCACCGTCAAGATTGACGGCAAGGATGTAGCGGTTTCGTTGGATGAGCTTCAAAAAGGCTACAGCCGTACAGAGGACTACACTCGCAAGACCCAGGCACTAGCCCAAGAGCGCAAGACGGCTCAGGCAGAACTGGAGCAAGTGAGAACCGAGCGTTCACAGTACGCTCAACTGTTAGGTGCATTGCAGGAGCAGTTGCAGCAGCCGCAACAATCAGTCGACATGGAACGTCTTCGGGATGAAGACCCAATCGAATGGGTTCGGCAGCGCGAAATGCAACGCGAGAATAATGAGAAGCTGTTGGCCATACAGAGCGAACAGCAACGAATTAGTCAAGCGGAGCAGGGCGTAAAGCAACAGCAGATGCAAGCGTTTTTGCAGAGTCAGAAGGATCAACTGCTCGCAGTTGTGCCGCAGCTCAGTGACCCTAAGTTCGCCCAGGTGGAAAAGAGTCGTTGGATTGAGGCCGGCAAGAGCATCGGTTTTTCTGAGCAGGAATTGAACGGGATCAATGACCACCGCGTGCTCTTGGCGCTAAAAAGCATTGCCGATTACAACGGCATGGTTGCCAAACGCAAGCAAGTCACCTCCGACAAGCCCAAAGCAAAGACGGTGAAGCCAGGTACTGGCACACGCAAACATCAGTCGAGTTCAGTGAAGAGCGCTCAACAGCGTCTAGCCCGATCTGGTAACGCAAAGGATGCGGCCAGTCTTCTTGAAAATTTTCTTTAATAGGTAAACAAAATGGCAATCGTAGCAAACACATTCCTGACGTACAACGCAAAAGGCATTAGGGAGGACCTCTCCAACGTCATATATTCCATAAGTCCCGAGGAAACTCCGTTCGTTTCTAACGTCGGCAAGGGTTCAATCAGCAACACCGCATTCGACTGGCAGACAGACGCATTGGCAGCCGCCGGTGCAAACGCCGCCCTAGAGGGTGATGACACCGCATTTGCAGCTGTCAGCCCAACCTTGCGCCTGCAGAACTACGCACAGATCAGCACCAAGAACGTGATCCTGTCTGGTACTGAGCAGACGGTCAATAAAGCCGGCAGAAAATCAGAGTTAGCGTACCAAATCGCAAAGCGTGGATCTGAGATGAAGCGGGATTTAGAGTTCATCGCATTGAACGGCCAAGCAGCTGTAGCTGGTGACAGCACCACAGCCCGCACAACCGGCTCACTGTCTGCGTTCTTGAAGACCAACACCAACAAAGCTGGCGACGGTACCGATCCTGTTTACACAACGATCCCCACCGACCCACGCAATGACGGTACACAGCGCGACTTCACAGAGGCAATTCTGAAGGACGTGATCCAGCAGGTTTGGACCGAAGGCGGCATGCCTAAGATTTTGTTGGTTGGCCCTGTCAACAAGCAAAAGGTTTCTGCCTTCACCGGTATCGCCGCACAGCGTTATAACGCCCAAGGCGCCAAGGCCAGCACCATCGTGGCTGCAGCTGACATCTACGTGTCAGACTTCGGCAACGTATCAATCGTGCCCTCACGCTTCCAGCGTGAACGTGACGCGTTTGTGGTGGACCCAGAGTACGCAAGCATCGACTACTTGCGCCCCATGCAGACAGTGGAATTGGCCAAGACAGGTGACGCAGAGAAGCGCTTGATGTTGTGTGAGTGGGGTGTTCGCATCCACACTGAAAAAGCCCACGGCATTGCCGCTGACTTGACAACCTCTTAATTGAGTGCGGGGCTGGGCCAATAACCCAGCCCCTTTTTCTGTATGGACTCACGTATTCTTTCGCAAAACGCAGAGGCTGGCATCACGCAGCTCTGGCACGATCACGACGACGGCTCTGTCACCATAGAGACAAAGCAGGACTTAACAGACGTCGCAGAGGACAACAAGCGGACATTCAACCAGATCGACTCGAAGGCCAACTGGGCCGGAGACATGCACAAGGTTGCGTCTATCCCGCTGTCGATTTATTACGATCTGCAGCGCCAGGGCATTGTTGGAGACCCAGCTGCGATGAAGAAATGGTTAAACAACCCTGATAACCGAGTGTTCCGCACGCGACCAGGGCAAGTATGATTGGCTCAAGATGGCTATAAATTACAGCGAGCTGCAGTCCGAGATTGGTGACTGGCTAAACCGCAGCGACTTGACGGCGGTTATACCGACGTTCATCTCCTTGGCGGAGGTTGGTCTTGAGCGCGTCCTGCGTGTGCGTCAGATGATGGCACGCGCCAACGCGACGATCGACACACAGTACAGCGCGCTGCCGGCCGACTTCTTGGAGGTCAAGACCTTCAAGCTGACGAGCACGTCTCCGCTGCAGCCGGTCTCCTTTGCCACCATCGACGAGCTGGACGACTTTGACTCTAGGACAACAGCCAGCGGCCGCCCGCTTTACTTCGGTATTGTCGGCAACCAGATCCGCGTGCATCCACTGCCAGACGGCAACTACACGGGTGAGCTGACGTACTACGGCAAGATACCACGGCTGTCTAACTCAATCACAACGAGCTGGCTACTGACCAGCTCACCTGACGCGTACCTATACGGGGCACTGCTTCAAGCGGCGCCCTACCTTAAAGACGACGAGCGCCTCAACGTATGGTCAACGCTTTACGCGTCGGCCGTGCAGGGCATGCAGACGTCGGACGATAGGAGCGCAACGACGGGCGGCGCCTTGAAGGCTCGCGCAACACCTTTTGGAGCACGATAAATGTCATCATTCAGCGACTACACCGAGAACCTGGTCCTAAACTACCTGTTCACCACAAACACAGCCGTTCGCCCAACAGCCTGGTACGTCGGCTTGTTTACGTCCGCGCCTAGTGACGCCGGAGGCGGCACCGAGGTAAGCGGCAACGCCTACGTGCGCAAGGTGACCGGCACCATCACAGTGGCTGGGACCGCAACCACGGCCACCAACGCGGCGGCCATTGAGTTTGCTGCGGCGACGGGCGGCAACTGGGGGACGATTGGCTGGGCTGCGATATTTGACGCGGAGTCAGGCGGCACCATGCTGGCCTGGGCACAGCTAACCACCAGCCGGACAATTAACGACGGCGACGTGCTGCGCATACCAGCCTCCAGCCTGACCATTACGCTGACCTAAGATGGCAGCATACGGCGGCGGACCATACGGCGGCGGCAACTACTCCTACGGCGTAAGCGTCGGGGAGGTTGCCGTATCGTCGGAGTCTTCGGCGACGGCTGATGCGTACCGATTTGCGTTTGGCGAGGCCAACATTACGTCGGCGTCGTCTCTGCTCCTTGATGCGCAGCGCACGGCGTTCATATCGTTTGATGGCTTTGATGCGTCGGTCGTCGTGGCCGAAACCAACGTCATTACCAGCACCGATATATTGATAAATTCGTCATCTATTCTTAGCGCTGCCGGTGTCCGGTACGCGGTCGGAAGATTTTCCGCAAACGCACAGTCGTCTGGGTCAACCACGGCACGCTTAAAGTGGGAAAATTACGGTGATACAGCGGAAGTCTGGACGCAGATACCAGACACGTCAGATACCTGGCAACCAATTGCTTAGTGAGGAATAAATGGCCGATACCACAACCACAAACCTGTCTTTAACGAAACCCGAAGTGGGTGCCTCATCCGATACATGGGGGACCAAGTTAAATGCTAATTTAGACCTACTTAGCGCGCTATTTCCATCCGATAAACTTGAGGTGGCCAAGGGCGGCACAGGATCGTCAACCGCAGCAGACGCTCGTACAGCCCTTGGCGTGGCCATTGGCACAGACGTCCAAGCGTTTGACGCCGGACTGACTGACATTGCGGCCTTGGCCGTCACAGACGGCAACATCGTGGTTGGTGATGGCGCCAACTGGGTTGCAGAGTCTGGCGCAACGGCTCGCACCTCTTTAGGCCTGGGCATCGGTGTTGACGTCCAGGCGTTTGATGCCGACACGGCCAAGACAGATGTTGTGCAGAGCTTCACCGCCGCCCAACGTGGTGCTATTACAGCCCTAACTGACGGCGCTACTATCACGCCAGACTTTGCTTTAGCTAACAACTTCTCAGTGACCTTAGCTGGCAACCGCACCCTAGCCAATCCAACAAACATTGCCGTGGGTCAGTCAGGTTCTATCTTCATCACGCAGGACGGCACAGGTTCACGCACGTTGGCTTATGGTTCGTTCTGGGACTTTACCACTGGTGCTGCACCTGCATTGACCACGACTGCTGCTGGTGTTGACCGCATTGACTACATTGTCCGCACTACTGGGTCTATCCATGCGGTATTTACTGGAGACTACTCATGAGCGTGATTGGCTCAAACATACTGGCTGGTGCGGCTGGGCAGGGTGGTGGCTACACCATCGAGGAGTCCTTGCGCTTTAACTCAAGTCAGTCTTCTTATTTGAGTTGGACACCTGCAACCGCTGGTAACCGCACTACTTGGACTTGGAGTGGGTGGGTTAAGAAAAGCGATGCTGACGTTGCAAACTATACCGAAAGGGTGCTTTTTAGCGCAGGTACACTAGGAAGCGTTGGCGCTCAATTTGGTTTTATTTCTTTTTCCACTTACTCAGGAACTACTGGAATCAATAATTCACTGCGGTTTGCCAATGGAGTATGGGGCGTTTCGGGCGATTACGATGCGGCAACAACATCAAATTATCGTGACCCTTCGGCTTGGTATCACGTTATTGTTGCATTTGATTCAACAAACGGAACACCAGCCAATCGGGTAAAACTATACATTAACGGTGTTTTATTAACCAATGTGGTTGGCTACGCAGGAAGAGCCACAACAGCATCTTTAAATTATGCGCCAACTATTAACAACAACGTAGCCCACTATGTTGGAGGCTTTCCCGGTGCAGGAGGGTACAACCCTTGGGAAGGCTACCTAACAGAAGTCAACTTCATTGACGGACAAGCCCTAACCCCATCCAGCTTTGGCGAATACAACGCAACCACGGGCGTATGGCAACCAGTAGGGTACACAGGCACATACGGCACAAACGGCTTCTACCTGCCGATGAAGCTGGACAACACCACCGAAGGCTTCAACACTGTTACTTGGGTTGGCAATAACTCAACGCAGAAGATTGGTGGCGTTGGCTTTTCACCTGACTTGGTTTGGATTAAGAACAGAACAAATTCTTTTACACATTTACTTTATGACTCTGTTCGTGGAGCAGGTACTTTAAAAGCAATTAGCTCTAGCGAAACAACTGCCGAAGGGTCGATGAGCGATAACGCTACTTTTGGCTATTTAGATTCAATCAACTCTGATGGGTTTACTGTCATATCTGGCTCTAGTGCTAATTCTTACACCAATTCATCAAGCAATGCTTATGTAGGCTGGTGCTGGGACGCTGGCTCATCAACAGTCAGCAATACCGATGGCTCAATCACAAGTAGCGTGAGGTCTAACCCTGCCTACGGTTTTTCAGTGGTGACTTATACGGGTAATGGCAACGATTACCCAACTGGTGCAACTGTTGGTCACGGTTTAGGTGCAGCCCCTCAACTGGTAATCGCCAAATCAAGAGGCACTTCCGGTACAAACTGGGCAGTGTGGCACGACAAGCTAGCCGCTGCTGATTACACCTTGCTTTTAAATAATACTGGAGCACAGGCTTCTGGGAGTAGCGCTTTTAATCGGACTCTCCCTACTAGTACAGTGTTTAGCGTTGGTCAAGCCGCTGGCGGAACAAGAACTAACGAAGCTGGTGTTTCGCATGTAGCCTACTGCTTCTCCGAAATCGCTGGCTACTCAAAGTTCGGCAGCTACACGGGCAACGGTTCTGCAACAGGGCCAACAGTCACGACTGGGTTTAAACCTGCGTTCGTGATGGTCAAGTCAGCGTCAACTGGCGGTTGGGTAATGCTAGACACGACACGAGACACAGTTAACCCCGCACAAAAGTATCTTTATGCACAATCATCTGCTGCTGAAGCTGGGGGTTCTGTTATTGCAGATATTAACTCCGATGGCTTCCAACTAAAGAATGCATGGACTGATGTCAACGGCAGTGGCACAACATACATCTACATGGCGTTTGCTGACACCCGTGAGTATGCGTTCTGGTTAGATGACAGCGGCAACAACAACGACTGGCAACCCAACGGCGGCATCACAACTGGCAGCACAGTGACAGACACACCCACGATATATGCAGACGGTGGGAATTACTGTACTGGCAACCCATTGATAATGTACAACGGGGGCGGCGGTGCGGCTATCGTACCCAAAAACGGTAATCTTGATTTAATAGGTGGAAATGGTTGGGCTACGATAGGCTCAACATTTGCAGTATCAACAGGGAAATGGTATTGGGAAGCTACGTTTACTATACCCGTTACAGGCGATGGTGTTCTTGGTATACATAAAGTAAATACTTCTTTATTCCAAATACTTGGGTATTCAGGCGACCCCTATGGTTACGCTTACGGGGCAAGTGGAAACAAACTTAATAACACTACTGGGTCTGCTTACGGCGCTACCTACACCAATGGAGATGTCATTGGTGTTGCGCTTGACTTAGATGCTGGGACTTTGACTTTTTACAAAAATAATGTGTCGCAGGGCGTAGCGTTTTCAAGTTTGTCTGGTGAATTTTTTCCTGCATTTTCTTCAGATAAAGCATATTACCAAGCCAACTTCGGCCAACGCCCATTCGCCTACACGCCACCCACAGGCTTCAAAAGCCTACACACGGGTAACTTGCCAGACTCGGCTATTGAGAATGGTAGTAAGTATTTCAACGCAATCACTTACACCGGAACGGGCGCATCGGTGGCAAGAACTGGTGTCGGATTTCAACCTGATTTAGTCTGGTACAAATCTAGAAGCGTTACTGAAAACCATCAACTTTTTGATGTTGTAAGAGGGGTTCAGCAGTCACTATACTCAAACCTCACAAATGCAGAAGCCACAGACCCCGGAGTTTATTCCTTTGATAGTGACGGGTTTACAGCGTACAACAGCGCATACACCTATGTAGCTTGGAACTGGAAAGCAGGTGGTGCAGCAGTGACAAACACGGCTGGCTCAATTACCTCGCAAGTCAGTGCAAGTCCAACTGCTGGGTTCTCGGTGGTGACTTATACAGAACCATCAGGCACATTCAGTTTCGGACATGGGCTTGGTGTAACTCCAGCTATGGTCATAATCAAAAACCGTGGTGTTGGAAACTGGATTGTTTGGCACAAATCTTTTGCAACACCTCCAACTACTGCCGCTATGTACCTGAACACAACAACGGCTGTAGCTAACTCAGGAGGCACTTGGCTTAATAGCGTTTCGTCAACTGTTGTTGATATGAACAGCGGTCAGTTTACTGGGCCGGGCACAAAGGTAGCCTACTGTTTCAGCGAAGTCCCCAGCTATTCCAAATTCGGCAGCTATGTGGGCAATGGGAGTACAGACGGGCCTTTTGTGAATCTGGGATTTAGGGCGAGGTTCATTTTGACGAAAGCTACACAACAAGGCTCACAATGGTTTATTTGGGATACCGCAAGGGAATTAGACAACCCAAATAACAGCACTTTGTTTCCAGAATCATCTCAAGCAGAAACATCAAATAACTCTGCTCTTGATGTTGACGTATTAAGCAATGGTTTCAAAATAAGGAATACAGGTAGTGGGCAAAACAACAACGGCTATGTTTACATCTACATGGCCTTTGCTGAAAATCCATTTAAGAACTCACTCGCACGATAGGAAATATATGTACAAAGTAAACAACAAACCTTTACCACTCGACCGCGCCTTTACGCTGGGTGAGATTCAATACCCAAGCAATTGGCTGCGTCTGGCAAAGGAAGAGGACAAAGCAGCCCTAGGCATTACATGGGAAGCAGAGGCAACTCGTGCTGATGACCGCTTCTACTGGAATGGCGACATCACTAACCCCAAGGCTTTAGAAGACAAAGAGGAGGTTGATAAAGATGGCAACCCGATGTACGTCAAGGTGCTGGGTGAAGTTGATGGCGAACCTGCAATGGTCGATACCGATGAGCGCATGGTAACCAAGGGCCTAAAGTCCAACTGGATTGCACAGGTTAAAGACACGGCAGGTAAGATGCTGGCTGGCACTGACTGGATGGTTATCCGCAAGGCAGAGCGTGACGTACCAATTGATGCTGACGTAGTGGCTAAGAGGGCGGCGATTCTTGCTGAAGCTAACCGGCTGGAGACGGCCATTGCAGCTTGTTCCGATGTGGCTGCGCTGATCGCCGTGGTCTCCGCCCAGGTCTGGGAATAACCGTTGCTTGCCGAGCTGGCCATTTGCAACGCGGCGTTCGCAGTCGTGAAGGAAACGATTGCATCCGGCGGAGACATCATTTCGGCCGGCCAGCACATCTTCAAGTTCTTCGACAACAAGGCGGTCATCGCAAAGAAGGCCAACGCATCAGGCTCAGACTCGGAGGCCTTCTTCGCGCTTGAGGCCATTAAGCAGAACGAACAAGAGCTGCAGGAGCTAATGCAGTGGTGCGGTCGGGCTGGCCTGTGGGACGACTGGCTCCAGTTCCAGGCCGAGGCAAAGCGCAAGCGTGAGGCCGAGGCCAAGGCCATTCTTAGGGCCAGCATCAAGCGCAAGGAGGCGATCTGGGGCGTTATCAACGGCGTCATCATCGCCCTATCAGTGGCCACCGGATTCTTTGTGGTGGGGCTACTTATCTGGGCAATTTACACGAAGGGGCAATTCTAATGACTAGAGCACTACCAGTTCGCAACATGCGAAAAGCCAAAAACAAGAAGCCGCCAAAGAAGTGACGGCGTTAAGGGGTAAATTATGATTCCAATTATTAGCAGTCTAATCAGCCTGGGCGGTACATTTTTGCAGGGCAAGCAGGACGAGGCTAAGGCCAAGGCCGCTGCGACCATTGTTGGCATCCAGGCTGACGCCGACATAAAAAAAGCTAAGGCCATCGCTGCTACTAAGATGGCGGAGTCAGGCCAGACCCAGAATTACGACCTGGACCGATTGGCTATGGAGCAGATGTCGACTTCGTGGAAGGATGAATTTATCCTGGTCATCTTCCTGGCGCCGATGGTGATGGCGTTTATCCCTGGCATGGATGGCCACGCGCTTGCTGGCTTCAATGTCATAGCCCAGATGCCACAATGGTACCAATACATCGTCGTAGGGATGGTCGTCGTTATCTACGGTCTGCGCGGCCTACTTGAGAAATTCTTAGACAGGAAAACCGGAGTATCTAAGTGAACCTATCAACCAATTTCACCTTGGCAGAAATGACTAGGAGCGACACTGCGCTGCGCCTGGGACTAGAGAACACAGCGAGCCAGGAGCAGATAAGCAACATGCAGGCGCTGGCCGTCAACGTGCTGCAGCCTGTGCGTGACCACTTCAATTTGCCGGTCAAGATCAACTCGGGTTTGCGCACGCTGCTGGTCAACAGAGCCGTAGGCTCAAGCGATAATTCTGACCATGCAAAGGGTATGGCTGCGGACCTAGAAATCGCAGGCGTACCAAACGCTGTGCTGGGGCAATGGATCGTGGATAACTGCGATTTTAGGCAGGCCATATTAGAATTTTATACGCCAGGTATACCGGACTCGGGCTGGGTGCATGTCAGCTTCAACCCAGACGACAACAAGAAGCAAGTTTTGACGGCAGCCAAGCAGGACGGCAAGACCGTGTACCTACCAGGCTTGGTCGCCTGAGTGCGCCCGTTTGTGGGAAAATCGTGTTAACCAACACACACACCACAAAAAATGCCATCAAACAAGCAGCAGACCCTATCAGCGCCGGCGGTCCCGACCATGCCGGACCCTGGCTCTGCCTACAGCGACAAGAACGTACGCACCAGCAACGGCCTGCTGCGCACGTTCATGCTGCGCCTGACTGGTGCGCTGCAGGCCCTGTTTGGACCAGGCGGCGCGCAATACATTGACAGCCCCAACGGGCTGTTCTTCAACACCGCAACCCAGAACTTTGCCGTTATCGACACGGCCTACCCCGTGGTGTTCAACCAGACCTACCTCAACAACATGGTCGGTCTACAGGCTGGGAGCACGTCGCGGGTCGCTGTTGCCGTGAGCGGCGTCTACAACTTTCAATACTCGGGGCAGATTTTGAGTAGCAACAGCAGCGCGAAGGAAATGCATCTATGGATCAGGCGGGACGGCGTAGACATTAACTACTCCACTAGGACCACGACAATAGCGATTAACAATCAATTGGTGCCACTGTTTTGGAATTTTAATATAGACCTGCAAGCCGGAAGCTACATTGAGATGATGGCGTCGGTAACAAGCAGCGTTTTGGAATTGGTTTCTAGCGCTGCCGTGTCGCCTCATACGAGCGTGCCGTCGTCTGTGTTTGCGGTCAACTACGTGTCCGCGCTGCCACCAGTGCTGCCCACACCACCCTGAGAATAATATGTCATTCATACCGCTACAAATTCCGCCTGGTGTCTACCGCAACGGCACAGAGCTGCAAAGCGCAGGACGCTGGTACGACGCCAACCTGGTGCGCTTCTACGAGAACACCATGCGCCCGATTGGCGGCTGGCGTAAGCGCTCCGAGAGCGCGGTCACTGGGGCCGCCCGCTCACTGCTGACGTGGAAGGACAACAGTGCAGACCCATGGATCGCCGTCGGCACCCACAGCGGCCTGTACGCGATGCGCGTGGATGGGGCGCTGGCTGACATCACGCCGGCTGGCTTCACGACTGGCATCGCTGACGCCACCGTCTTTACGGGCTACGGCAACAGCCAGTACGGCACGCAGGCATACGGCGTGGAGCGCCAGAGCCTGGCCACGATAACCCCAGCCACCATGTGGACCTTGGACACCTGGGGCGAGTACCTGGTCGCCTGCAGCAACGCCGACGGTAAGCTCTACGAGTGGCAGCTGGACTTTGCAACACCGACGGTTGCTGCGGCACTTGCCAACGCCCCGACTGGGTGTAACGCAACCATGGTGACGGCCGAGCGGTTTGTTTTTGCGCTTGGCGCGGGCGGCAACCCACGCAAGGTGCAGTGGTGCGACCAAGAGGACAACACGTCTTGGACGCCTAGCACCCTGAACCAAGCCGGAGACTTTGAGCTAACCACGCCTGGCACTTTGATGGCCGGCAAGCGCGTGCGGGGTATGCACCTGCTGTGGACGGACGTGGACTGCCACTCGGCCTCATACATTGGCCAGCCGTTTGTCTACGGATTTGAGAAGATCGGATCAGGCTGCGGGCTTATATCGGCGCAGTCTGTGGCCATCGTGTCCGACGTGAACGCGTTCTGGATGTCTCGAACCGGCTTCTGGATGTACGACGGGTCTATCAAGCCGCTGGCATCAGACGTCGGCGACTACATATACCGCAACATTAACAACAACCAGGCGAGCAAGACGTACGCGGTCCACAAGGGTGAGTTCGGCGAGGTGTGGTGGTTCTACGCAAGCGTGGACTCCAACGAGATAGACAGCTACGTGATATACAACTACCGCGAGGGGCATTGGAACATTGGCACCTTGGCCCGCACCGCAGGCACCGGACGTGGCGCGTTTGACAAGCCCATCCTAGTGTCAGCCGACGGATATTTGTACGAGCACGAGGTCGGGTATGACTACGGCAGCGAGACCCTGTTCTGCGAGAGTGGTCCGGTCCAGATTGGCAACGGCGACACGCTTATGGCGGTGCGCGAGCTGATACCGGACGAGCTAAACCAAGGCGACGTCACGGCCACGTTCAAGACCAAGTTCTACCCCAACGGAGCGGAGTCCAGCTTTGGGCCGTACAGCATGGCCAACCCGACGTCGGTGCGGTTCACTGCGCGACAGGTCAAGATGCGGATCGACAGCAACGGCAACAACAACTGGCGCGTCGGAACCATGCGCGTTGACGCCGTGGCCAATGGCCGTAGGTAGCGCCTTTGGTGTAAAGTTGATGGAGTAGTCAACAACACCAAAGTGAACGCATGAACGACGTATTTGAACAGTTACACAGGGCACGCCAATACATTGAGGACGCGTTAAAATATAGTGGAGGGACGCACACGTTTAACGATATTGCGTCTGGCATTTTGACCAATAGGTACCAGCTCTGGCCGAACAATAATTCGGCGGTCGTTACGGAGGTCGTTGTTTACCCGCAGCTTAAGGATTTGCACTTCTTCCTGGCAGGCGGAAACTTAGACGAGCTTAAACAGATGAGGCCCGTGATCGAGTCATGGGGCAAGTCGGTGGGCTGCAGTAGGGTGACCCTTGCTGGCAGACAAGGATGGGCCAAAACATTTTTGAAGGACGAGGGGTACGAGCCTAAATGGTTCATCCTTTCAAAGGAGCTAAAGCAATGAGCATGGGCGGACAAGACTACCTACGAGACCCTACGGTTGACGCAGCGCTTCAGGTGCTAAGACGACCTCGCGCACAGACGCCACTCCCACCCATGTCAATGGGGGCGGCTACGCCAGACCCCTATGGTCAATACGTTATGACCCCAGATGGGCAGATGGTAGACCCAGCGATGTTTTTGGCTCCCTCTGCGCCGCGTCAGTACCAGGCGCTCACGCCTGAGATGTACAACAACTTCTACGCAAACCGCCTGTCTGACAGCACAACAGATTACTCCGGCCTAGACGTCCCAGACTACAACGACCCCAACAGCAAGTACTTACCCCCTCCTCCTCCGCCTCCAACGGTGATGGCGAGCGTGGCTCCGTTGGGGTTTTCGGGCGGTGATGGAGGCTACGACGGCGGGGGCTACGAAGCAGCATCTGGAGCGGACATCGGCGCCCCCGTTGGGGGAGGCATTGACATGGGTGTTGATGCGGGGCTGGGCGGTCCTGGCGGGGGTGATGGTCCAAAGATAATCTGCACCGCCATGAACCACGCATACGGATTTGGATCGTTCCGCAACGCCATCTGGATCAAGTACTCAGACAAGCACCTCACGAAAGCCCACGAGGTTGGCTACCACACGTTGTTCTTGCCATTGGTTGACTTCGGCTTTAAGCGCGGCGACGGAAAAATAAATTTAGTCGTGCGTAAGGTATTGGAGTGGGGCACACGCCACAGATCAACAGACCTGCGTGCAGAGCTTCGCAACAAAAAGCGCGACACAACTGGGCGCATCATTCGTTTAATTTTTGAGCCGCTGTGCTATGCGGTCGGCAAGCTGAAAGGGTACTAATATGTCAAAAGGCGGCGGCGGAAGCCAACCAACAACCCAGGTTACAAGCAACGATCCAGACCCACAGGTCAAGGCCGCGTACCTGACCAACCTGGACTACGCACGCGACGTGTCCAACCAGCTGGGGGCGCAGCAGTTTGCTGACTTCAACCCCCAGTACCAGGCTGGTGAGCAACAGATCATGAACGCCGCTCAGGGCGGCGTCGGCATGCAGAACCTAGACACGGCGGCTGATTTAACGCGTGCGGCCGCAGGGTACACGCCGCAGCAGGTTGGCTACAACCAGTCGATGGTCGACCAGTACATGAACCCGTACACCGACCAGGTGATCAACACCAGCGTCGCGGACCTAGAGCGCTCACGCCAAGGCGCTGTGCAACAGATGGGCCAGCGCGCCACTGCCGCCAATGCGTTTGGCGGATCACGTCAGGGCGTCGCCGAGGCGTTGACCAACCAGGAGTACGGCACGCAGGCGGGCAGCATGATTGCCAACCTGCGCAACCAAGGATTTAACAGCGCCGTGCAGAACGCGATGAACGCGCAACAGCTTAACCAGTCCGCAGGCCTGCAGGGCGCCCAGTTCCGACTAGGCGCAGCCAACCAGCTTGGCACGCAGGGTCAGCAGCAGACTGGCCAGCAGTACGCAGGAGGCCAGGCAATGATGGGCCTAGGCGGTGCGCGTCAGGGTCAGGCGCAAGCTCAACTTGATGCGGACCGCACGCTTGGTATGCAGCGCCTTGGAATTATGCAGGGAGCCTTGGGCTTGCAGCCTGCCAACTTGGGCGGCGTCAGCACCATGACCGGCAACTCGCCGTCGTACCAGAACACAGGTGCGAACGTAATGGGCGGCGCCATGGCTGGAAACGCTCTGTTTGCTGGCAATCCATACGCGATGGCCGGTGGCGCGTTGCTTGGTCTTCTTTAAGGGGTAGATGATGGGACTATTTGACAGTATGTTTGGTGGTGCCGGCGTCTACAAGGACATGCTGGACCCCGAGATGATGAAGCAGATACAGCAACAGAGCCAGCTGGCGATGGCCGCGCAGCTGCTTGCCGCTGGTGGCCCATCTCCGACTCGCACGTCGTTGGGCCAGGCTTTAGGCAAGGGCCTTATGGCTGGCCAACAGGCGCAGCAGGGCGGCGTCACAAACGCCGCGCAGTCTATGCTCCTCAAGCAGAAGATGGACGAGTACAAGCGACAGACCAACTACTTGGCCGCCTTACAGGGCCAAGGCGCTGGCGCCGAGACGCAGGTGCCTACGGCCGCGCCGATGACTTCGGGGCAGGCGCTTGGCCTGCCAAACATGCAGCTCGGCCCAACAAATGCGCGAGCTTCAATGATTGGCCAAACGCCGGCGGTGCCCAAGCTAACAGAGCAGGACCGCCTGTACAACGACCTGATGAGGAAGTCCCAGCTTGCTGCCAAGTACAACATGCAGGACGAGTCCTCCAAGTACTTTGACCAGGCACTAAAGGTCAAGCCAACACCACAGGTAACTGGTCAGCCGTTTGAGGTGTCAGACCTCCAAGGCAACCCAATCATGCTGCAGCAGTTTAGCGACGGCAGCACCCAGACCATGCAGGGCTTTGGACCACGGCGCAACGTTTCTTTGCAGAGCTTCGGCGGCAAGATGGTCGCGGTGGACAATAACCAACTGCAGGCTGGACAAAGTTTTGATATGAGTATGTCGCCCGACGCAGCTGCAAGCAACCAACTCGGACAGCAAAACCTTGCGCTTAACAGGTCAAAGTTTAACTATCAACAGGGGCAGGACGCTATTTCAAACGCCCGAAGCGCCTTTGATCTGGTTAACACGCCTGGGGGCAGCTACTATGTACCCAAGCCTGGCGCTCAAATGGGTGCTGGCCAAATGGGCGCAGGCCAAATGGGCGCTGGCCAAATGGGCGCA
>TARA_B110000259_G_scaffold36656_1_pt1 | contig 15211 bp, 14 predicted proteins | sample TARA_B110000259 | Tara Oceans TARA_B110000259 (sample SAMEA4397649) | marine metagenome | biome: Polar Biome; feature: [SRF] surface water layer (ENVO:00010504); material: water (ENVO:00002006), including particulate matter (ENVO:01000060) such as... | depth 5 m | reverse complement strand
GGTGCTGATACAACATACGCTGGTGTGATTAGTGGAAGTGGTTCATTGACAATAGATGGGCATAAAGAAACTACCTTAACTGGTCAAAGTACTTATAGTGGAGGCACTACTATAACTTCAGGTGCTCTTATAGTGGGGGTAAATAATGCACTATCAACTTCAGGTGCTGTTGCTATTACAGGTAGTTCAAATTTTGCATATTTGAGGATAAAAAATGGTTTTGAACAAACTATTGGAAATTTAACAGGAAATAATACAACAGGAATAATTCATGTATTAGGTACTTTAACAGTGACACAAGCAAATGCAGGAACTTATGCTGGTAAAATTTATGGAACTGGAACTCTTAAAAAAGCTGGATCTGCAGCCTTCACACTCTCAAATGTTATATCTTTCAAAGGAGCACTTGAGGTTAATGCAGGTGGATTAGTTTTAGGTGGTAATAATTCTGGCTTTCATAAAACAACAAAAATTGCGAATGTATCAGGGGCATTATTAAACATAGGTTCAAATACAGCTTTCTTTAAAGGCTTAACTGGTGGTGGAGGAACTGGAGGTAATATACAGAGTAGTGGAGGTGTTATTAAAATATTTAGTGCAGGAGGAAATTTTGCTGGTGCATTTACAGGTAGTGGAACACTGAGAGTGGTAACATCAACACCAGGATTTAGTATATCAGGAACAGAAAAAGCAGCAGACGATTATGATTTTGAAGATGATTTACAATAATAGATATATATAAAAATAGCTATTTCATCGAATAATTAATGATTTTATATTCAAAAGAAATTAGAAATTAAATAAAAATTGTTGATAAAGTAAATTAAATCACAAATGAACATAAAGAAATTTATAATTAGCTCATCTGCACGATGGTTTGATTTATTTACAACAGCCGTATTCAGCATCATTGCAGTACCAATAATGCTATCGAAATGGAGTGTTGAAACATATGCAGCATGGATTTTATTAATGGGAATTACAACATATGTTAATATGCCAACAAAAGGACTAAATACTTACATTTTTAGTAAAAACCTACAACTTGGAAAAACAAAAAAAAAAGAAATTTCAAAAAATATAACATCAAGTTTACCAATTACTATTTTTATAACATTGGTGACAATTTTTTTTTTAACCATAGAGTTCAAGTATGAATTAATAACAAACAACTTAAATATTGCAGAAACTATTAAAAAAGAATTTATATTAGCTTTATTGTTGTTTGCAGTATCTTCCCTTATAACATTTTCGATTTCTCCTTTTTACACCCAGGCTTTAAGTATTTTTGGATATCTACCATTATTTACGTGGTCGGGAAGTGTAAGAATTTTTATAGGATATTTATTATTAATTTCTGGAATATATTTCTACAACACTTCATTTTTAATTTCATTTATAATTTTAACAACATCAAATATATTTTTTCATCTTGGGGAATATATAATTATTTTTTTTGTTTTAAAAAAAGAAAAAATTAAATATGAGCCAATTAATATAAAACAAGGTGTTAATGATTTTCTAAAATCAATTTGGATAAGTCTGACAAATATCACAGAAACTATAGGCACACATGGAATGAGAATAATTATTTCGACATTAGCTAGCCCAATGACATTAGTAATGTTTGCCACAATAAGAACAATTACAAATATGTTTATGCAGTTATTAGATACGATTAGATCACCATTATTAATTGTCATAATGGAAAGTATTTCTGAAAAAGATAAAAAAAAAATTAATATAAATTTTAAATTATACTATTTATTTATTTCAATAATTGTTTATCCATTATTAATTATTTTTCATTTTTTTGTCGAGGATGTATATAAAATTTGGACATTAGGAAATATAAAATTTAATTTAGAGACATATTCTATATTAGTTGTTGCGGTCCTTGTTGCATGTATAAATTTTCCATACAGAATAATAATATCTGGTAACAATTTAATTAAGAGGCAATTTTTAATAATATCAATTAAAAGTTTATTTTTGATAATTTTTATTTATTCTTTTTATGAAGATTTTAAAATTCTAAGTTTTAGTATTGCCATCTTACTTAGTGAGTTGATTGAGTTATTATTTAATTATCTCGTTATAGAGAGTTTTTTTAAAAAAATTAAATTTAGATATGATAAACATCTTTTATTAGGGGTTTTAATAAACTTGATAATTAGTTCATCAATATTTGTAATCTATTTGCTCAACGATATTTATATTAATGATTCAATGTTTTTTATTATGATTTGCGTACTATTGTATTTATTAAATATAATATTAATGCTTAAAAATAGTAAAATATTAATCAAAAGAGTAATGCAAAACAATTAATAACATTGAGATGAAAAAAAAATTAATAATCATAAGGCCAGGCAAATTAGGTGGAGTGTCAGATCATACAAATATATTAACTAGTATTTTTAAAAAAAGAAGAAAAGTAGAGTTAATAAAAATTAACAGAACAACACAAAAAATTAAAAAAAAATTTTTTAACAAATCTGATACTATTATTTTACAATACTCAGGATATGGTTATGCAACTAAAGGAGCGCCGTACTGGCTTATAAAAGAATTTATTTCTTTAAAAGAAAAAGTTAATAAAATCATAATAATATTCCACGAACTATATGCAGTCAGCTACACTCCATGGAAATCAGCTTTTTGGTTTCAATTTTCACAAAGATATATTTTTAGAAAACTTCTCGCAGTTTCTGATTATTCATTAATAGCTACAAAAAAAAATTTTAAAAAATATAATAAATTAAATTTTAATAAAAAAATTATTTATCTACCTACATTTTCAACTATTGGCGAAAGCAAGAAACTAATAATAAAAAAAAAAAATATAATCATTATATTTGGTTTGATTCATAACAGGATCAACATATATAAAAAACTTGGAAAGGATCTATTTTATTGGGCAAAAAAGAACAAGGTTCAAATAATTGATATTGGTAAAAAAATAACAGACCAAAAATTAATCAAAGATTTAAAAAATAACAATGTTGAAACAAAAGGGTTTATAAACGACATAAATATTCAAAAAATTTTTAAAAAAGCAAAGTATGGCTTGTTACTATATGATTCTGATGTGTTAGACAAAAGCAGTGTTTTTAATTCATATGCTAATTTTGGAATTATACCAATATTGATTGATAATGTGAAAAAAAAATTAATTGTTAAAAAAGATTATCAATACTTATCATCGTTTCCAAGAATAATTATTAATCTTGATTCAATTGTTAAAAATAATTGGCACTGGTATCAAGGACATACTGTAATTAAAACAACGAATAAAATTAGTAATTTATTTTAACTCTTAATGAAAATATTAATTAGTCACCCAACAAGTAATCAAAATAATAGATATTCACTACAGGCACTAAGTGAAAAAAAAATTCTTCTTAAGTTTGTTACTTCAGTAAATTTTGATATCACTAAATATCCATTAAAAGTATTTCCTAGAAGATTAAAAAGTTTTTTAAACAAAAGGTCTTTCAAGAGTATTAACAAAGAGAAAATCATTACAAATTCATTACTGACTGAAAGTATAAGATACCTAAAAAATAAAATACTAAATATACATGACACTTATAAATTATATAATGATATAGATTTGTTAACGGCAAGTTTCATTAAAAAAAATAAAAGTAATATTAATGCTGTTTATTGTTATGAAGATTGTGCTTACAACACGTTTATAGCAGCAAAAAATAATAATATTAAACGTATTTACGAACTACCAATTGGATATTGGCGAGAAAAAGATAAAATATTAAAAAAAGAAAATAAATTTTACAAAAACTTTAAGATCCCACCCAACATAGAAAGTATTGAAAAACTTAAACGTAAAGATCTTGAATTAAAATATGCAGATATAATTGTAGTACCAAGTTTATTTGTTAAAAAAACACTCCTAAAATCAAAATTCAAAAAAAAAAAAATTATCGTTATACCTTATGGTTTTCCTGAGCCAAAAAAAAAAGTAAACTGGTATAAAAAAAATAAAAAATTAGAACTTTTATATGTTGGCTCTTTAACCCCAAGAAAAGGATTATATTATTTATCAAAAGCTATAAAAAAACTTTATATAACGGATAAAGACAAGTTTACATTAACAATTATTGGATCTGGCCCTTTAGAAAAATGGTTAAAAAAAGAATTACCTAATGCAATATTTAAAAAAAATTTACCACATAATATAATTCTTAAAGAAATGCAGAGTAAAGATGTTTTAATTTTTCCAAGTTTGTTTGAGGGTTTTGGTCTTGTTATAACAGAGGCAATGTCTCGAGGAATGGTTGTTATGTCTACAAATAGGACTATTTTACCTGAAATTCGAGGTAAAAATAATTCTGTTCTAATAAGAAACAATAACTCAAATGATATAGTGAACAATGTTAGGTATTTTTTTAAATATCCACATAAAGCTAAAATAATTGGGCAAAATGCCACTTTAGCGTGCCGTAATAACTCTTGGTTTAAATATAAAAAAAATTTTATAAATATGACGAATAAAATTCATGAATGAATTTGTTAAAAATTTAACTGCAAAAAAAAAAATTTTTTTAAGGAAATTAATTATATTTTACTTTTTCTATGTTTTGTTAGAAGGAGCACTAAGAAAATGGGTTTTACCCAATCTAGCTACTGAAATTATATTAGTTAGAGACTTTCTTGTTATCTTTATTATAATGCAAGGTTTTACTAATAAACTTTATAATTTTAACTCTTATTTAGAAAAAAGTGCTCTTATTTGGACTGTCTTGGTTTTATTTTGGATTGTATTACAGCATGCTTTTATTGATATTCCAGCAGGTGTATCTTTCATAGGTTTTAGATGCTGGGTTTTATATATTTGGTTTTCTGTTCTAATATTTAGAATATTCAATAATTTCAATGAAATGAACCAATTCATTGATAAAATAATCTATTCATTAATTCCTATTAGTTTGTTGGTTTTAGTCCAACACTACTTACCACCTGAACATTTAATTAACAAACAAACAGGTACTGGATATATTTTTACTATCGCTAACGACATAGTAAGGGTCACTGGCACTTTTTCATTTACATTTGGACAGGTGCAATACATGGCTTTTATAACACCTTTTTTTTTATATTTTATACTTGAAAGAAATAAACAAATTTCTTTATTTATTAAAATTATTTTATCATTTTCTTTTTTAACATGCGTCTTTGTAAGTGGAGCTAGAGGAACAATTTTATACGTTAGTTTCATGATATTTTTTGCACTATGCTTTAATAAAACCAATAAAAGTTTTATAACAAGTTCATTAATTTTATTACCATTAGTTTTAATTTGCTTTTTTGTTTTTGAAAGGGCAATTGATGCAACACTGTTAAGATTTGCTGTTAGTGGAGATGCCAGCTCTTCTATTATGAGACTTATTAATACTTTTTTACCTGATATGAGCACTTGGAGAGATTATAGTACGCTTGGTAGGGGTATAGGCTTTGCAGCAAACATGTCTCGTATATATTTAGGTGAAGATTTTAGAATATCGGAGCATGAATCTGATAGTATTATAGTAGAAGGAGGAATTCTAGGTGTTATATTTTTATTTATTAAGATTTTGATAGCTACTAAGTGTGTTAGTAGTGCAATAAAAATTTATCAAAATTTTTATACTGCATTGCCTTTATATCTAAGTATTTATTTTTTTATTCAAATATTAATTAACCCAATAACTAAACAAATTACCACTCATGCTTTTACTTTTTTATCATTAGGTCTTTTATTAGTAGCGCTAAATCATTATTCAAAAGAAAAAAACAATAATTATTTATAAATGAATTTACTCCATGTTATATCATCATGTAATCCCTCTAGTGGAGGACCTATAGAAGGTGTTAAGATAATGTATAAACACTTTAAAAAAGTAGGAATTAATCCTGAAATTTTATGTTCTGACAGTCCTAAAAAGATATTTACGAAAAATAAAGATTTACCAAAAATATACGCTGTAGGACCAGGTTTATTTAATTATAAATATAATCCTTCATTGAAAAGTTGGTTGTATAAAAATATAGAAAAATATGATTGCGTAATAATACATGGTTTATGGCAATATCATAATTATGCTGTATGGAAAGTTGCCACTGAAAGAAAGATACCTTATTATATATTCTATCATGGCATGCTTGATCCATGGTTTAATAAAGGAAACATTTTTAAATATTTAAAAAAAAAAATATACTGGAATCTTATACAACACAAAATAATTAAAAATGCTAAATCTGCTTTGTTTACTAGCACCCAGGAGAAATATTTAGCTAGAAAATCATTCAAACCATATAAGGTAAAAGAAAAATTAGCTGGATATGGGACCTCTGGAAACCCATATCATTACAATATAAAAAATAACTTATTTTTTAAAAAATACCCTAAATTAAAAAAGAAAAAATTAATTATTTTTTTTGGCAGAATTCATCCAAAAAAAGGTGTCGATTTATTGATAGAAGCATTCCAGGAAGTATTTAAAGAAGATTCTAAATATCATTTAGTAATTGCAGGACCTTATCAAAAAAAATATTATGAATATTTAAATAAATGCTTTGCTAATCATAGCAATAAACTAAAAAATTTTACAACATGGACAGGTCCAATATATAATAAACTAAAATGGGATTTTTTAAAATCTTGTTATTTTTTTTGCTTACCATCTCATCAAGAAAATTTTGGTATATCAATTACCGAAGCCATGGCTAGCAAAAAACCAGTTATGATTACGGATAAAGTTAATATCTATAAAGTTATTAAAAAATATAAAGCTGGTTTTGTAAACAACGATGATCTTAAAGGAGTCATTTTAAATTTAAAAAAAATAAGAGACTTAAATAAAATAAAATATAAAAAAATGTGTAAAAGTTCACATGATTGTTATATGGGTAATTTTAATATGAAAAATAATATTGAAAAAACAATTAATATTATACGTAAAAGCTAAGTAAAATAGTAATTGCAGTTTTCAATATCACCAATAGATATTAATTTATATTGATAAACCAGAATATTACAAATAATAATATAATAAGGGTTAAATGAAAATTCATTATCAAGCATCAAAATTTTCCAGTCCATGGAAGTTTAAAAAAAAATTAGCAATCTTATTGTGGGATTTTACATGGTTTTTATTTTGTAAATGGACGCCTAAAAATTTTAATTTATGGCGCTTACAATTTTTAAAACTTTTTGGGGCAAAAATTTATGGAAAACCATTTGTTCATCAACGATCTGTAGTTCAACATCCATGGAATTTAATACTTCATGATAGATGTTGTCTTGGTGATGCTTCAGTTCTTTATGCCTTGGATACAATTGAAATATTGGACCATGCAATCATTGGGCAGGAAGCTTATTTATGTACAGGAACACATGATTTCAATGATCTAAAGAGACCGTTAAAAACAGATTCAATATTAGTTGGAAAAAATGTATTTATTGGAGCGAGGGCATTTATTTTACCTGGAATTAAAATTGGAGAGAATACTATAATTGGTGCATGCTCAGTAGTAACAAAAAATATATCAAAGAATTTAAAAGTATCAGGTAATCCTGCAAAAACAATTATGAATGTTTAGTCTTCTTAATAAGCTTTATTAATTTATTTATGAAAAAATTAAGAGTTTTAATTTTTAAAAAAATTAAGTTTTATGATTTTAATAGAAAAGATTTTAATAAGATTATTAAGAAAAAAGGACTTTTCCTTTTTCCTTCTGGTCCAGGCCTGAGCACTTTAGAATCTCAACCTGCCTACAGTAAAGCATTAATTAACGCAGATTATGTTTTTTTTGATAGTGGATATTTTATTTTATTACTTAAAGCATTAAAAAAAATAGTTGTTAATAAATTTTCAGGTTTTATTTTTTTACAAATGTTTTTAAATTATTTAAAAAATAATAAAAATACAAAAATTCTATCAATTGATCCAAATATAAACTCTTCTAAATTAAATATTAATTTATTTAAAAGAATTGGTTTAAATAAAAAAAATATTATTAACTATATTGCCCCCACATATAATTCAAAAAATATAAATGATAAAAAATTACTTAAGGTTATCAAGGAAAAAAAGCCAGAATATATATTGATAAATATTGCAGGTGGAAAACAAGAGATTTTAGGATTGTATATAAGAAATAAATATAAGTATAAATGTACTATTTTATGTACAGGTGCTGCAATTGCATACTTTACGGGTAATCAAGCGCCTATTAATTTTTTTTTTGATAAGTTTTATTTGGGTTGGCTCGTAAGAATAGTTTTTAATCCTAGTATTTTTTTAATTAGATATATTAAAACCTTTAAATTATTTTTTATAGTTTTTAAAAACAATGTAATTATTAAACATATATGAAAATACTAATATTATTAGGCCCTTTTTCATCATTCTCTGAAAAAAGTTATGGTGGTGTGGAAAAACTTTGGTTAACAATGGGTAAAAAATTTAAAGAGTATGGAAATGATGTAACTTTCATTTCAAAAAAATTTAAACATAATTCAGAAAGTAAAATTAAAAATGGAATTTTATTTAATCGTATTAGAGGATACTCATCACCAAAAAATAAATTTTTACGTTTGATATTAGATTTAATTTATACAATAAAAGCTGCTTTAATATTATCAAAAGGAACAGACATAATAGTAACAAATTCATTTTGGTCACCTATTATTTTTCCATTTTTTATATCTAAAAAATCAAAAATATATGTTGATGTTGCACGCATGCCGAAAGGACAAATGTTTTTATACAGATTTGCCTCACGATTAAGAGTAAACACAAAAATTGTTAAATATAATATTATAAAAGAAGTTTCAGGGAAAATAATAAAAAAAATTAAAATAATTCCACCCTCTTTACCGTTTGAATCACCAGACAATATTAATTTTCTAAAAAAAAAATCATTAATTGTATATTTGGGTAGAATACACGAAGAAAAAGGTATTGAACTTTTTATTGATGCTTTGCAACATGTTAATTTAAATAAATGGAAAGTTCGTATTATAGGCCCGTGGAAAATTAGTGATGGCGGTAGTGGTCTTAATTATAAAAATTTTTTATTAAAAAAAATTCCAAATAAGTCTGTAAGTATAGAAAACCCAATTTCATCAAAAAAAATATTTGAATTATATAAAGAAACTTCAATATTCGTCTATCCATCGTTAGCAAAAGATGAAACTTTTGGACTTTCTGTTGCTGAATTTATGAGTTATGGAGCGGCACCAATTGTTTCTAGTCTATCTTGTTTTAAAGACTATATAAAAAATAATATAAACGGAATGAGATTTAACCACAAATCTAAAAATTCTAGTTTATTATTTGCGCGTTGTTTAAAAACTTTAATTAATAATAAAAAGATACGTTTTAAAATTTCTAAGAATGCTTTTGAAATAAATAAGACTCATTCAGTCGATATAATAGCCAAAAGATTTTTGACTGACTTTCATTTACTAATCAAGCCAAAAGTTAATAAAGAATAATTAAAAGTTATTTTAAAAATATTTATAAATTGATTTAAAATTAACTTGATTATAATATTTAACCACAAATCCTATGGAAAAAAAAATTGATCAAATCATAATACTTAATGGAGGCTCTGGTAGTAGAGTCAAATCTATAGCAAACGGTGGCCCTAAATGCTTAATTAAGATTAATTCAAAACCTTTTTTATACTTACAATTAAATCTTATTAAAAAGAATAATATCAAAAAAGTTGTTATTTGCTGTGGTTATAAATCTGAATTGATTGTTAAAGAAATTAAAAAAAAATATATTAAGGATTTAAATTTAGATATCCAACTTTCTATTGAAAAAAAAAAATTAGGCACTGGTGGTGCTATATTACATGCATACAAGTTTTTAGATGATAATTTTTTTATTATCTATGGTGACTCATGGCTTGATATTAATTTTATCAATGTTGCGAAAACTTTTGCTCTTTCAAAAAAAAAAGGATTAATGACATTAATTAAAAGCTCTTTAGTAAAAGAACACAGACCAAATGTAATATTTAAGAAAAACAAGATAATTGAATATAATAAAAATAAGAAAAGTATAGATTTTAAATTTATAGACTATGGATTAATTGCAATGAAGAAAGATATCTTATCAAAATATAATTTAAATTTTATTAATAAGAAATTTGATCTTAAAAAAATCATTAAAAGCATGATTGCGACCCATGATTTAGTAGGCTATATTGTAAAGACTAGATTTTATACAATTGGATCACCCATTGATGTAATGAAAATAAAAAAAGTTATAAAATAAATTAAATTAATGAAATTTACCAAATTATATATTGAAAATTTTTTAAGAACCTTAAAAAGAATTGACGAAAAAAATATTTTAAAAATTATAAGCATTTTAAAAAAAGTAAGAGAGTCAAATGGTAGACTTTTTATAATAGGTGTAGGTGGTAGTGCTGGTAATGCGTCTCATGCAGTTAACGATTTTAGAAAATTATGTAATATTGATACATATACACCAGTAGACAATGTTTCAGAAATTACTTCAAAAACTAATGATGAAGGTTTTGACACTATATTTGATACCTATTTAAAACTCTCTAAATTTAATAAAAAAGATGCACTTATGGTTTTTTCTGTTGGTGGTGGAAACTCAACTAAAAATGTTTCAGTAAATTTAATTAAAGCGATTAAATTTGCCAATCTTAAAAAAGGTAAAATTATATCTATTGTTGGTAGGAAAGATGGCTATGCTTACAAACACTCGAATGTTAAAGTGCTTATAGATGTTGATTATAAAAAATTAGTAACTCCTCTTGCTGAAACTTTTCAGGTTCTTTTGTGGCATTTACTAGTTTCTCACCCAGAATTACAAAAAAATAAAACTAAGTGGTGAAATTAAAAAAAGCTATCTTTTTTGATAGAGATGGAGTTTTAATTCACGCCCCTATAAAAAACAATAAACCAATTTCAATACAAAATATCAAAAAGCTTAAGTTTTGCATGGGTATCAAAAAATTATGCAAATTTTACAAAAAAAACTATCTCTTAATAATGGTTACTAACCAACCTGATTTTGTTAGAAAAAAAAATACAAAAAAAAATATTACTGAAATTAACCAATATATTAAAAAAATGTTAGATCTAGATAGCATTTATGTTAGCTACTCTGATAATGATAAAAATAATGATAGGAAACCAAACTCCGGCATGTTGCTTAAAGCTAAAAAAAAACATAAAATTGATTTGTATGAGTCTTATATGATTGGTGATAGATGGCGTGATATTGGTGCGGGTAATAGTGCTAATTGCACTACCATCTTTATTGATAGAAAATATCATGAAAAACTTAAATATAAGCCAAACCATATAATAAGTAAGTTAAAAACAATTTTTTCAATTATAAAGAGGTAAAATGATAAATAATAAAATAAAAATTTTTGCAGATGGTGCGGATTATAAGAGTATTTTAAATTTTAACAAAAAAAATTTTATCAAGGGTCTAACTACAAATCCTACATTAATGAAAAAATCGGGTGTTAAGAATTATAGTGAATTTGCTAAAAAAATATTAAAAAAAGTTACAATTAAACCAATCTCATTTGAAGTTTTTGCCGATGACGAAAAAAGCATGTACAAGCAAGCTAAAGAAATTTCTACTTGGGGAAAAAATGTATATGTCAAAATTCCAGTAACAAATACTAGAGGTGTTGGATGCTACAATCTTATAAAAAAACTATCCAATGAAAATATTAAATTAAATGTAACTGCTATATTTACAAACAACCAAGTCACTAAAGTTATAAATTCATTAAATATGAATACAAAATCAATTATTTCTATTTTTGCTGGAAGAATTGCTGACACTGGAATTGACCCTTCATTATTAATAAGTTTCTGCTTAAAAAATTTGAAATTAAAAAAAAATAAAAAGTGCGAAGTTTTGTGGGCAAGTACAAGAGAGATCTACAGTATAATAGCTGCAGAAAAACTTGGTTGCCATATAATTACTGTACCAAACAATATTTTATCAAAAATTAATTTAATAGGAAAAAACTTAAATTCTTACTCATTAGAAACTATTAAAGACTTTTACAAAGATGCAAAATCGGCTGGTTTCAAAATTTAATGATAGTAACAAGATCACCTTTAAGGATTTCATTGGGTGGGGGGGGGACAGATTTACCGTCATATTACAATAAGGAAGGTGGTTTTTTAATTGCAGCAACAATTAATAAATATATCTACATTTCTTTAGCTGAGACTTTTAACAACAAATTTTTAATTAAATATTCATCATTTGAGGAGAGTGATAATATTAATTCACTTAAACATCCTTTGTTTAGAGAGATTTTAAAAATGTTTAAAATTAAGACACCTCTCATCATTACTAGTCATGCAGATATTCCAGCTGGCACTGGCCTAGGTTCTTCGGGTGCTTTTGCTGTAACATTAATAAAAGCACTTTCAGTATATAAAAAAAATAATTTAACTAAAAAAAATATTGCAGATCTAGCTTGTGATATAGAAATTAACAAATTAAAAGAACCTGTTGGCAAACAAGATCAATATACAGCAAGTCATGGTGGACTTAACTCCTATGAATTTACAAAAGATGGGAATGTACTAATTAAAAAGTTGAAATTGCCTAAGTCAAGAATTAAGCAATTAAGAAAAAAATTAATTATTTTTTTTACTGGCTACTCTCGTAATTCATATAAAATACTTAAAAAACAAGATGATAGTACAAAAAAATTAGATCACAAAATGTTAGAAAATTTAAATACAGTTAAACAATTTGGTTATGAAACTAAAAGAATACTTGAAAGTGGAAAACTTAATGATCTTGGTAAAATCATGCATCAACACTGGATGTATAAAAAAGAAAGATCACCTTCTATGACCAATAAAAAAATTGATCATTATTATGATTATGGAATTAAAAATGGTGCTTTGGGTGGAAAATTAATAGGAGCTGGTGGGGGTGGATTTTTGATGTTTTATACTAATAATTCCATTCTCTTGGAAAAAAAATTTAAAAAATTTGGTCTAAAAAAATTAGAATTTGATTTTGAATTCTCTGGTACACAACTAATTTCAAATAACTAAAATTAATATTATAATTCAAGATTAATTTGATTAATTGTTTGTTGTAAAATTTTAAGATATTATTTCAGGCTATTAAAGAAAATTTATTGTGCCAATTATTAAACTATCTGTTGTAATACCCAGTAGAAACAGACCAAACTTGCTTAGAAAATGCCTTATAGCATTAAATAAAGAAAGACATTTGGTCTTTGAAATTATTGTCGGAAATGACTCTAGCTTAAAATACCTTGAGGCCTATCAGGGAATTAGAGATGAATTTAAAATTAAATTAATAAAAGGAAAAAAAAAGGGTTTATATAAAAACCACAATCATTTATACAAAAGTGCAAAAGGTACCCATGTACGCGTAATGGATGATGATCATATTATTCCATCTAATCACATATTTGAAACATTAAAATTTATTAGATCTGACACAAAAGCAATCTGGTCTATTGGAGAAAAACAACCTCTAAATCCAAAATGGCCAAAAAAAGGTAGATATCCAGGTGAGTTAACAAGTGGTGGATTTTCTGATAATTTAAAAAATATTGATGATTGTACTGCTATAGGTTGTGGCTCAACTATTTACCCTATTGAAATTTTTAAAAAAAAAATATTTTATATTGAAAGATATAAATTTGGATCAATATGGTTAGAGTTTGGCGTAAGGCTTAAAATGTTAGGATATAAGATTAGAGTAATGCCTAATATTTTTATAAATCATTATTATAATGAAAATAAAAGATCATTTAATGACTTAAAAATGAATCAAGAAACACGTATTGTAATGATCTTGTTTTATAATTTGATTTTTAAAAGAAATATTAAAAATATCTTTTTAGGTTTATATTATATAATTAAGTTTATTCTATTCGAACATGGTGATAACAAAATTTCAATCTTGTTATCAGCTTATAAAAATTTTATTGATATTAAAAAATCTGGTATTTGGAACTTTAAAGCTAACTCTAAATTTTAAAAACATAATATTTTAAAATATTATTGTAAATATAAACACAAATTGTATAATCATATTAATGGAAAATAAGAATAACTATTTTTACCAATTACTCTTAATTTTTTTTTTTATATTTTTAATTTTTTCCCATGTTCCCGATTTACTAATTGAAACAATAAAACAAGAGAGATTTGGAGCTGATTTTCAATGGTCTGGCTCTAAATTGTTATGGGAAGGTATTAACCATTATCAATATTATTTAAATGGAAATATAGATGGAAGAATTATTTTTAACCAAGCAGGAGAATATCTTCAAGGTTTATATGTCATATTATATCCATTTGCTATTTTAGACTGGGTATATGCAAAAACTCTTTGGGCATTCATTAATTTTATATTGTCAATAATTATACCGTATGTTTTGTGTAAAAAATTTGAATTAACAAAAGAAAAAACCTTATTAGTAATACTTTGTTCAGTTATGATGCCAACTACCAATATGGCTATATCACTAGGACAACAAACACCATTTATATTTTTATTTTTCATATTACCATTTATATGGAAATCAAAATTATCTTATATTTTATCTGGAGTTTCTTATTTTAAATATTCTATAGGGTATGCATTATTTTTATTTTATCTCTCACAAAAAAAAATTAAAATCATACTTCTATCTTCAATACCTAGTATTTTAGGATGGCTCATTTATTGTGCGATAACCAATACGAACTATTTAGATAATGTGCTGGAGCCACTTAAGGTTGCTATAGCGCTAGGTTGGAGCAAGACTAATATTGTTTTTTTATTATCTTTCTTAAATAAAATGAATATTTTTAGTGATACTTCTTTATGGGTAATAGTGTTGTCAGTAATAATAAATTTTTTTTTTATTATAAAGATAAGTAAAATAAAAGATGAACTACTTAAGTTGTCATGTTTATGTATTAGTGTCTTAATATTTGCACCTCATAATGCTTATGGTTATATTATGTTGCTTCCTATTTTTATTCATTCTTTAAAAAATAGTGAGGAATTTTTATCTAAATTAAACATAGTAATATTTATTTATTTTAATATTTTGTATCTTTTTATTTTAAAATATTTAAGTATTTTAACCAGACATGCAGTGCTGGAAGTCCCTGATATTTTTTTTGATTATTTGTCTT
>TARA_B110000259_G_scaffold186087_1_pt1 | contig 15270 bp, 13 predicted proteins | sample TARA_B110000259 | Tara Oceans TARA_B110000259 (sample SAMEA4397649) | marine metagenome | biome: Polar Biome; feature: [SRF] surface water layer (ENVO:00010504); material: water (ENVO:00002006), including particulate matter (ENVO:01000060) such as... | depth 5 m | reverse complement strand
TCTTTTCTTAGAATTTATTAATAAATCTAAAATAGCATTTGCCATAGCTTTGGTATCTTTGGGTTTAGTTAGCAAAGCTTCTTTTTGATGTTCCAAAATTTTATTAGTGCCTGAAATTGAATAACTAATTATAGGTAATTTAATTAACATTGCTTCTCTTAATACACGTGAAACACCCTCAGCATCTGAAGTTTGAATCAAAATATCAGCATGAGCCATAAATCGTAAATAGTCATCTCGATGCCCATGGATAAAAATATTTTCACTCATATTAAGTTCAAATATTTGACGCTTTAGTTCTTTAACGTAATCTCTATAAGGTCGCTCCCAGCCTCCAACAAAATGAAGTCTTGTTTTTGGGTGGCTTTTTAATATAAACTGAAATGATTCAATTGTAAGATGCTGAGCTTTTCTAGGTTGTATAGTTCCTACATTTATTAAATTCACAAATTCAGAATTATATGGATTCTTGTCTTCTTTTGCAGCTATAATTTTTTCTTCATCACATGTTGGATTTATCGTAATTACTTTAGAAGATAGTGCTGGATGTCTTCGCGCACATTCTATTGCTTGATCTTGTGCTTGAAAAAGAATTTTATCAAACGCTAAGCAAAAATTGACATACAATGATAAGGATGGATCTGAATTGAGTGGCATTTGATCTTCATTAAGCCAATAGTTTTCATATGCATGTGGAGAACCAGCATGATTTTGAATTATTATCGCATTATATCTCTTGCGAATTAAAGAAAGTTCAAATCCTGACATTGTCATAGATTTTATTATTATATCTGCTTGTATTACAATTCCATCGAAAATATTCAAGTTATGTTTATTAAATATTCCAACTACTGAGTTAACTAAAGTTCTAAGTTGTCTTTTTGTAGGTTTTTTTAAAAGATTTATTAAGTTATCTAAAAACAAAACTTTAAGGCTACTTTTATTTCCATAAGATTGAAGAAGTTCAAAATATCCAGGTACATATTGAAACCGAAATTTTATTTTTGGGTTCTGACTAATAAATTGACGATATCTTCTATGATACAATGGGTCATAATTTGTAAGTACTAAACACGCTTCATTTCCAGAAATTGAAATTGTATCTAACAACTCAACGGCTGAAGCAAAACCACCAGTTCCAGGCTTAAGATTAGGAAGAAAAAGAAGTATTTTTTTACTTTGCAATAAAATATTATTTGCTCGTTAATAACTTTCGCCCCATTTTTTGATCACGAACAAAAACACCAAAATAAGTAAAAAGTATTCCTGCAAATATAAAATAGTTCAAAGAAACCATAGAATATGTGAAAATATCTAAAATTACAGTTAGCCAAAGACCAAGAAAAACCATTTTATGAAAATCGTCTACTCTTTGTCTCAATACATACCTCAGCATCTTGTATAAGATAGTTAGAAAAATTAATGAACCAACTAAACCGATTTGAGCTCCAATCCAAACAATACCCATACGTCCCCCATAGCGAATACCATAATAGTGTTCAATTGGGCTTTTGGTATCCTCCACAAAAAGTTCACTAGAAGCATAGGTAAGTTTTCCTGCACCCTCGCCGAATAATATTGTTACTAAATCTTGGTTGGTAAAATAAACAAACATATAAATCAAAGCTTGAGGCCTAGACATATCTCTTAAATCATCATTGTTATCATTATAATAATCAATAAAATCTAAAGCATAAGATATATCAAAACTTCCGCCCAATTTACTTTCTTTGTTAAATGAGGGATTTAATCTAACAATACTATATAAAACAACTATAGTTAGGAATGTAATTGAAAAACTTTTCTTTATTACATTAATCATCCTAGTTCTATTTATTGATATAAAATAAAAATACATAGCTCCAATTATTATTGGTAAGTAAACTAAAACACCTCTTTTACCACCAATTTGGCTAAAAATAACAAAAAGAAAAAAAAGTAAAATATATTTAGAATTCTTTTTATACAAATATTTAGAGATACTGTAACATGCACCAAATAGTGCGACAAGTGTTGTTACACTACCCTCTTTTAAGCTTACAGTGCCAATATACATTTCAGTATTTCCAACTAACAAATATTTCACAAAACTTGCTGGAATTTGAAGAAGAAAAAACATCAATATTAATTTTATAACAAGTTGTACTATTGAGTCATTTTTTTCGTTAATTATAACAATGAGATAAAGATAATGTGGTAATATTAAGATTCGGAAAAAATAAAATACCTCAATATAACCCAAACTGTTTACGACTATAGCACTAATAATACAAACTAATATTAATAACAAAACACCTTTTAAAAAAGGAGGCCTATGTGTTTTTCGTTTTACCAATATTTCTGAAAATAACAATGCTATTAGCAAGAGTGCAAGTAAATTTAATTGTCTAGGATAAAAATCCAAATTTTCAATTAAACCTTTTAAAAAAAATATACTCCAAATTAAAATATGTATGAATTTTTTTAAATTCTTCATGACACTATTATTATTTTAATATCTCACTAGCCCTAATCTGCCAGGTATATTTATTTATTAAATCACTATAAGCTTGCTTAGAAAGCCTCTCTCTTAATAATTTATTATCATTTAAAGATTCTAAAGCTTCTTTCCACTCTTTTAGATCTGTCGGTTTACATAATAAACAATTTTCATTGTGTCTTAAAACTTCATGTAACACAGGAATATCGGAACATATAATGGACTTGGTTGCAGCCATATATTCAAATATTTTTAGCGGTGACATCCATGCCTCTGTAGTAATTTTACTATTTTCTAGCCCAACTTTAGTTTGATATGGCGCTAAAAGCACATCCATACCTAAACGAAATATTTCTGCTTTTGAGGGAGATAAAAAACCAACAACAGATATATTTCTTATATTTTTACAGGCAGTTTTTATCCTTTTAATATCGCTGTCATTCCCACCCACAATAAAAAAATCAGCCCAATCACATATTTTAGAAAGTTCAATGATTAATTCTATGCCTCTTCCGCTATACAAGTGGCCAACATAACCTACCTGAATTCTTTTTAGACTTGACGGTAAAATCATATTTAAATCACTAGGGATATCAGCACCATCAGGTGCGACTAAAATCTTATCTTCAGAAATATCATATTTTGATAAGAAGATTGATTTCAAGGGTTTAGTTATTACAACTAATCGTTTGAAATATTTTAAACTGATTAAGATTCTAAATAAACGATTTTGCAGCCTACTAGTGATTGGTATAGGTTGATGAATTTCCAAGATTTTATTAATATTCAACAAAGAAGCAAATGTAAGACTCAAAAGATTTCGTGAAAATATCAAATCTACTCTAGAAAAAAGTAAGTTAATAAGTACAAAAAAAGCATAAAAATAATGACCAAAAACAAATGATGGATAAAAAACTCTTTTTACGCAAAATGTTTCATCAACTCCGTAATAATTGAAAATATCTATGTTTGATTTATCACTATTATTAATACTAGGCGCATAAAGAGTGACTTCATGACCATTTTTAGCAAACGCAGCACACATTTTCATTATATGAACACTATTTGCCTTACGTGAAGGTATTTCAGCTGTTGATAAGTAAGAAATTTTCATTTTAATTAGTTTAAATATAAAATTCCCATTTCTCTTTTTTCATTAGAACAAATATCAACGGATATTTTATCACCAATACAGTTCCATCTAGGATGTAAATCACACCTAATTTCTCCAATGTAATTAATTGGAATATAAAATGATTTTAGTTTACTTAATGTTAATTTAGAGGTATCAGAGATAAAAAGATGTAAATTTTTATTTTTATCAGTATAGGATGTATCAGTTACGAACATGTCTTTGTTAACGGGTGAAATCATTGGATGTCCGTCAGTATAAAATTTAATTTTTGTATCAATATTTGTTTGTAATTCTATATCATATTTTTTGTAACTCCAATTTAAGAATTCATCTCGAACAGAAACTAATAATGCTTTATTGTCAATCCAGCAGTAATGCGATACTAACAAATTATCTTCAACACAATGATGTTTCTGAGAATTTAAGTCAAAAATACAAAATCGAATTTGTTTAGATGATTTGGCTTTATTTTGAAGTACATGAAAGAATGAAAGTTTTCGAGAATCGGGAGAAAAAGAACAGTGATTTATATAATGGTAATAGTCGTCAGCATTTTCTACATCTCTAGAAAGCTCATGTAAACTAACAAATAACTCTTTTTTATCATTTTGTAAATTGACACAAAAAAGACCATCATGTTTTGAAATACCATCATTCTGAACATATTTAAAATTATTATAACCATATCCTGGCCTATAAACTCCCAATGCAGAAAAATTTATACTAGAAGCATACATACCATCAGGACTTAACGAATATATTGGATATTTATTTTTTTGAATAACACTTTTTTTAGAAAAACAATAAATTTCAGACCCAAACTCACCATCAACAATTGTGTTATAAATAGCCTTATCGGTTTCAGAATTTTGTAACCACTGAAGCATACAACCCTGCTGCCAGCACCAACTATTAGAGCTTGAAAAGGGTATAAATTTATTAATGAACAGTCCCTTACTATTTTTTTCAAAATATCCAAGTTGTATTTCATCATTGTTAGTTGAATTAAAATCACTACCGGTTCTTAACATTGATAATACTTTATCATCACTATGATTAAAAGGGGTTTTATCGTGATATCCAAAAAAAATTGACCCATTGACATTAGAAAGTGTTTGAAATGAATAATCATTTATAGAACCTGAAGATTTAAAAAAAGGAGATTCAGAAAAAGAATTTCTAAATTTTCTTACTAAAATATAGTAAAGACGTAGTATTTTTTTTAAATATTTCATGTATAACTAACTAAAACCTATTTTCTTTAAGGCTATTTTGAAATAAATAATTAATTCTTGCAATATTTTCTGATTTTGAAAAAGAATACAAAAGATAAATAATGATATCGATCCAAAAATTAAAAATTTTAAACTTACATCTAACAGAACGTATGAGAGATTATATAGACTTTTATAGTCGGAATTGTATTCAAAAAATTCATTATATGAAAAATAATAAACTAAACTTGTTAGTATAATTGATATTATTAATAACTTTAACAAAAACCAATATTTAATAAACTTATTTGAATTAACTTGATCTAATGTTACTGTGATTACTTGAAAAGAGATTATAATAAAAGATAATGAAATAGAGAATGCAATTCCAATAATTCCAAATTCAAAGTAAATTGAAAAGGAGCATAGAACTAAATTAATTAATATTCCTGTAATTAATATTAATGATCTTTTTGCCATCTGCAGTGTAGCATTGAAATAGCTATACATAAAAGACCTAATATTATAAAAATTTATTGAGAAAAATAAAATAATAAATATTGGAGTAGACTCAGAGAACTCAATTAAAAAAGTGTTAACAAGTACAGAATAGAAAATCACTAACATTCCTAATACAGTTGATGTCAACAGCATGAAGACAGAAAGTTTCTTTCCAAAGAATTTGTTAAATGCGTAATAATTGTTTTCTCCTTCCTTTCCTGCTGAAACTGACATTTCTCTGCCTATAATCATTGTTATACTATTGGCAAATGGCACTTTGTCAACTGTTGCGATAAACATTGCAAAACTTAAAACCCCAACATCTTCTAAAGAAAGAAACGTGGAAGTAAAAAGTATTCCCATTGAAATGAAGATACCATCTATTATTTTATTAAAATGCATGAAAACAGAAGTTGAAAGTAATTCTTTTGTTTTTTTTAAGTTAAAATTAAAACTAAGATTAGGTTTATTTAATTTCTTAAAGATAAATAAAAAAGAAACTAAATTAATAACTATCATTGAAATTAGCATCCCTTCAATATTAAATAACCAAACTAAAATTAGTGATATTATTGGTAGGCCTACTTTAAGTATAATTTCATTTTGAGCAAGTTGAAAGAATAATCCTTCCCCTTTCAAATAAGTATGATAAAAGGAAACTAAATTTTTTGATAAAAAGATTAAAGTTATTAGAATAAATATTTGAAAAGTTAATAAATCATCTAAAAAACCTAATGTGCAAATTATGCATATCAAAACGACAGAAAAAACATTATAAATACAATAATTAGTAAAAGTTATGTCATAAAGTAACTTAACTTCTTTTAGGTCATTCTTTCCATATGCAATCGGAACTTCTCTAGTTATATTCATTAAAACACCTAGATTAGAATACGCTAAATATTGAAAAATCAAGTTAATAATAGCCAAAATTCCATAATTAATTGGACCTAAAATAGAAGCTATTATAATTCCTATTGGAATAGTAAATACTTTAGAAAGGATGTTTGCAACAAAGGAAAGAAATCCAACTTCCAATAACTCAGATTTATCTAAAGATTTGATTTGTTTCAATTTATTAATGATTTAGAATTTAAAATTTTCATTAATTCATAATTAGCTCTAATGGATGATTTGCCATCAGCTTTATAAACTCTTTCATTAATAAACGTACTTTTTAATTTACTATCAATAGTTTTATTGTCATTATTTAAAACTTTCAACAATCCATTTAAGGAATTAATATAATTTGCAACATCTTGATAAGGGTGAAGTAAATCATTTTCTTTATTAACAATTAGCGGATTAAATTTTGGGCAAATAATAGTCTTACTTAATATCAGCCCTTCAATTAAGGTTGTGGATGAAAATCCGGCTATAAATGAAGAGTCCTTTATTAGTTTTTCAGTACTTAGACTATTAGAAATAACTAGACGAGGGCCCAATATTGTTTGGTATTGCTCAAATACAGATTTCGCAAAATTAATTGCCGCATTGGAGGATTTTGTTTTAACTATTAAATTAAATTTTTTATTATTGATGCAGTGTTCAGCTAAAATTTTATGAAAATTAGTAACTTCATTAATAAATGAATTCATATTAGATTTGTCATCTACTAAATAGTTTCCCTTTTCATATGGTTCAAAAGAAAAAAGAACAATTGAATTATTAACTGGTTTTTTATTATAATTATAATATTTATCGAATCGTGGGATGCCAACAACTCTAGTTTTTGATTTTATAAGCCCAGGAATATTAGAATTTACAACTGTTTCTCGAATTAAGTTATTATAAAAATAAATAAAGTCTGGTCTAAATACCTTTGTTTTATATAAAAAATCTTTGGCCGTTTTTAATTTTTCAAGAGGCATCATTCCTTCTTTATAGAGCACAATAGAAGGAATATTTAGTTGTTTTAAAACAACAAACATCTCTTGTTGTTGAGTATAAACAAAATTACCAGTCATGACTGCATGAAACTTATTGATTTTATTTAAATGTTTAAAGAACTTTAATAAATAATGTCTTAATCTAACTACTTCGTTTGTGTCGGTTATATTTAAATGATAATTAGCGTCATTTAATTCAGTATCAACATTTGGAATAAAATATTTAACAATAGTTGTTAAATAAATAACTGGAAACTTCTGAAATGTCAGCTCTTTGCTGATTAATTCAATAGAGTTTATGTCTTCTTGAAAAATCGGTTTAGAAAAATAAAGGATAGTATAATGAGAAGGGTTTCCTTTTGCTTTTGGTTTAACTCCTTTTTTTAGTATAAGTTTTATAATAAATGCAGCAACTTTAGGTAAATTAGCAATTAGTGAAAATTTAATAATAACCAGTACTAAATATCTCTTCATTATTTATTTCAAATTTGAAGTAACGTCATTAATAGTTAAATCATTTAAAAAAGCAGGCTTAGCAGTGTAATAAAAGTATACTGAGATTCTATTGTAATTAATTGTAATTAAGTTTACTATTTTATTTATCATTTGTTTATTTTTAAAAAATATTCTGCTACAATGAAATCTTGAGGTTCATCAATATTAGATGATCTGTTTTGGGGCATAATAAAAGGAATACAGTGATTTCCTTTAAATGTATTTTTATTAATAAAAACATCTCTCTTAGTAGCATAAATGGCTCCATTTACAATATATACTGGCGGCAAAGATTGTCTTGGCGGGTTTTCTAAATCTGAATTCACAAAATCTAGTAACATTCCATCCTTTATTGTTTTCATTTTTATTGGGTGATAATTTTCAACATCAACAACACTAATTATTCCATCTCCATTTTCTTCTATTAATTTAGAAAGTGAATTATCTATATCTTCATGTGTTCTTAAAGGTGCTGTTGGCTGAAGCATAACAATGTAATCATATGTTATATTTTTAAGTGATTCAGCGTATAATACAGCATGTTGAATTGTTGGTACAGCTAAGGCTTTATCATTAGATAAATGAGCAGGTCTAATAAATGGCACTTCTGCACCATATTCTTCACTTACTTTTTTTATTTCTAAACTGTCCGTTGAAACAATAAAATCAGTAATCAACTTAGATTTTTTTGCGGCCTCTATTGTGAACGAAATAAGAGGTTTCCCATTTAAATTATGCAAGTTTTTATTCTTAATTCCTTTTGAACCACCTCTTGCAGGAATTACACCCAAAATATTATATTGTTTATTCAATTTTCTTTGTTTTATTTCTTAGTAGCATATAAAGCATATCCTTGAGGATTTGATTCGATTACTTTGCCTTGTCCAAATAGTTTTGTTTGAATACGATGAAGTAGATATTGAACTCTAAATAAAATTTTGTAAAGGGATTTCTCTTCGTTTCGTATTGCTTGCCTGAGCAAAGTACCCATAATATTTAAAACACCCCCCACCTCTTTAATTTCTTTAACTTTCAAACCACTATTGTTTGACATATATTCCAATGCATATTTGGTGTATCTAAAGAAGTCAATAGGAGTCTGATGGAGTTTGATACTATATGGTACGAGTAGCAATAACTCACCGTCTTTCTTGAGAACTCTTGAGATCTCGTTCATTGCCAATTGTGGTTCTTTCATGTGCTCAAGTACGTTTGAAAAGAGGATTGCGTCAACACTAGAAGACTTTATGGGTAATTTTTTGCTAAAGTCACAAACAACGTCAATCCCTTCAAAAAATGCTCCGTCTATATATATCGCCTTAGAGTTCTTCAATAAATTTGAATTTGTAAGTCTCCCACAACCTAAATCCAACACGATATAATCACTTGGTAAACTGTCTATCCAGATTTTGGCTAACTCATAATTTTGAACCCTCCATGTTACACTTTTCTTAATCCATTTCTCGCTGAAAAATAATGGTTTTGCAGAGGTGGCTTTAGCCTTATATACCTCATCAAAAATATAACAACTTTTCTCAGACGAGTAAACTATGTTATCAAAGTCTGATTTATCTAATATTTGATCTAAGATATCTTTCATTTTTTAAAATTTTGTTTATTCCCAGTTATATTCAGGTTTATTATTGAATTTTGATGAAAATCTACCTCTGAAATAATCTCTATTCAATAATTCGGCAGGTGATAATTCTCTTGTTATGTTACCTAAGGTTATGTCATGATTCTTGAAATGTTCATCTAAATATGTTTTTTGATCGCTTTTTGTCAAGGCAGCAAAATTTAGAAGCTCTTTCGTTTGCTCTACATTTACAGAGACTGGACCATCCTTTGTTTGATCCGCAGGAAGAATAGTAAAGTGTCTTTCAACCCATTCTGCACCATAATATACTGCTGCACAAGTCCCTAAAACTCCATCTCTTTTCACTAAACTATGATCACTCCAACCAACTTCATTTGAAAATTGTTTTAAATAATTTAAACGATTTAAATGAAATTCCTCTAAAGGTGTTGGATACATAGTTACACAATGAAAAAAAGTAACGTCATTATTTTCTAAAACTTCAGCAGCAGCCTCAATTTCGTGATCAAATGTAGACCCAGTCGAAATAAATATTTTATTGAATTCTGGCTTTATAAGTTTCAGTAATGGAATTGAGCTACAATCATAACTTGCTATTTTAATATCTTCAAAACCCACATCTTTAATTAAGCCTAGAGAATCTTTAGTGAAAATAGTTGTCAGCGGTTTAATTCCCACCTTCTTACATATAGCAACGAACTCTGCTTGTTCCTCTATCGTTAATTCAAGTTTCTTCAACCTATCGTATTCTAACTGATATGGTCTCTTAATTGATTTTACAATACCATTTTCGGTTACACCTTCTTCAAATCTTTCTCTTTTCGATACCATTGCTGCATCAATAGTTTGAATCTTCGCATATTCACAGCCAGAATCTTTAGCGGCATAGATCATATCTTTTAATAATTCAAAATCTCCGTTGTGATTTTGACAAAACTCTGCAATAAATTTCATGTATTTAGTCTAAATTATTTAATAGATACTTAGATGTAGCAAATATACCATCTGTTCTTAAATGAACAGTCTTAAATTGTTGTAAATTTATAGATTCAAAATTATTTGCATATTTCACAGCGTCAATATATGAAGTGTATGGATCATTATTGTATTGCCCTAAACCCATATCAATTATTACTTGTCCGTTATGATACATTTCAAAAGAATTAGGTTCAGAAAAAGTAAATAATCTAAGGTTATTGATCAGTGAATCTGAAACCGTGCCTAGACCTGGCCTAATACAAGCTGCAACAGAATCATGAAACATCTTATCCGAGAAGTCAGCAGGTTTAATCCAATTAGGGTATTCTTTAGGAAGAATTCGTTTTTCTAAATATAAATAATCAGGTGGAACAATATTATTATCTATAATTTTTTTGACAGCATTTTTAGCCATGTCTAATTCCTCTCCTCCAAGTCCACAAGATAAAATAATTCCTCTTTTATTTTTTTCACTAAGATTAATATTATACCTATACAAACCTACGGGAACAAATCTAGTATTATTTTTCACCTCCTCTGTAACGAAATATTCATTCCCCGCCATTCGAGGATTATATTTATTCAAGATTTCTTTTTGATCCTTTATAAACTTTTTAATTTCTGAATTATTGTTGTCTTTTTTTGAGAAGACTTCGTGCCAAAGAAAAGATCCAGTAAAAACTGCATCTGGTCTAACATTAAGAATTTGCAAAATATTATCGCTCCAAACAAGATCGTATGAACTCAAATCTGGAATTGTTATATGGTTCCAATTCTTATCTGATAATCTATCAAATTTTTTACTTTGTAAATTCGGATAAAAAAAATCGATGAAGTTTGCAGCTTTATTTTTTTTTAAATATTCGTACTCAGACCAATTTTCAAAAGCACTTCTTGCATCTTTAGAAATGAACAAATCAATATTCCCTTTAAATCCGTTCTTAAATAAAAATGAAGATATTGCTATAATTCTTCTTGAATGTCCTAATCCATTAGAACAAGCAAGAGCCGCAATTGACTTACCAGTTGATACCATGATAATTTGAGTATTTTTTTAAATCATTATTAATTGAAGCATCTAAAACAATGTTTTTAGTATTATTTAAAAAAGCAATAATTTTTTGGATTTCCTCCTGATTAGGTTTATGAACTAAAACTAATAATTTTACAGATTCACATAAGTCATCGACTGAATATACTAATAACCTATCAATGTGCGGAAGCTTTAAATCTAAAAACTCTTTGTTTGAACCAATTAATTTTGAAGTATTAACTGCATTATCAAATACTTTAACTTTCATTCCTTTTCCTATCAATATTTCACAAATGTCGATACTTTTGCTAAATCTTAAATCGTCAGTATTGGATTTAAAAGCTAAACCAAATATTCCAATTTTATTAATGTCAAAGTCTAATATTTTATTAATTATATGATTGGTATGTACTAAGTTACTTGACTCTACATTTTTTAAAATAGGAAGATCTACAATTTCGGATTGACTAATAGCATTTAATGCTTTCAAGTCTTTTGGCAAACAAGATCCTCCATAACTAAACCCTGGAGTAAAATATTTGTCTGAAATATTTAAATCTGTGTCTTTAAGAAATAACTCGATCAATTTATTATCTCCAAGCTCTAAAGAACTACTAAGACGACCTATTTCATTTCCAAAGGCAACTTTAAGAGCATGAAATGAATTGTTTAAGAATTTAATTAACTCTGCTACTTTAATATCTACTATTTCAAATGGTGAATTTAGAAAACCATATAATTCTTTCATTTGATTTATAGATTTCTCCGAATTACTCCCAACAACTGTGTATGGTGGAGAGAAAAAATCTTTTATTGCAGATCCTTCTCTTAGAAACTCTGGGTTTGATACAACCCCAAAATCAATATTCTTCTTTTTACCTGAAATCTCCTCTACTAAATTAGAGATAACCTCATTCGTACCAGGCATAACGGTACTTCTTATAGAAATTGTATAAAACTCTTTATCTGATAATTCTTTTGCAATTTTTTTAACTACATTTTCTACATACTGCATTTCTAGAAAACCAACTTTATCATTTGGAGTTCCAACACAAATAATAGCTATGTCCGAATTTTTCACTGCATATGATAAATCATTAGTCGTTTTAATGGTCCCATTATTAACTCCACTAGAGATTAATTCATCCAAACCGTTTTCGATTACAGTTGACTTCCCTTTTTTTATAGTTTCTAACTTATCAGAATTTATATCAACTCCAATAATATTATGCCCAACACTGGATAAACATCCAACACTAACACAACCTACATAACCTAAACCAAATACACTTACATTCATTTTTTAATATTATTATTAATTGATTTTACAATAATCATAGAATTTAAAAGAAAAAAATATTTAAATTACAACCTAAACATTAACTCATTTTTATTTTTAAAGACGTACAATCATTAGTATAGTTTCTTACAAATATTTTCATCTTACTTCACGAAAGAGGAAATAGTTGTTTTTATATATTAAAGAGTTAGTATTTTAAAACAAAATATTTCCAATTTAATTTATTTTTTACAAATGGGATAAACTTAAAATTTAATTTTCCTCCCTTTATTATTCTTAATAAAAATTTGATCCTATAAAAATAAAACTTCCATAAACCTCTTGTATTAACATGTTTGAGTTGTTTCATTTCTGAAATTATTAAATCTGCTGGATCCTCATTTGAAAGAAAATAATCTGAGAGTGTTTCTAAACCTTCTTCATGATTAGAACGAGTTATTTTAATTGGAAGCATCGTCATAAAGTTCTCATCTAAATTTTGCATAGGCAAATTTTTAGTGGGTTTGTTCATTAAAATCGATTCAACTGCAACAGTCGAATCGTAGTGGTACATCTCATCAGAATATTTTAACCAATCAACAACATTGTGAGAAGAAGTAACTAAAATATTGTCACATTCAAATTTTTCATAGAAACTAAAACTTTCTTCTGGATGAGGTCTAATAATCAATAGTTGCTTTTTATTGTTTTCTATTTTGTAGGTATCAATAAAACTTTCAAGATTTTCTAGCTTAATTTTATCATTCTTTATGATTTCCTTAATAAATGGCCATCGAGAAGAGTAATTTTTTATAATATATTCATCACCTAGTTTATTATTTCCAAAACCACAATTCATTACAATTAAAACTACTTTAGAGTAGTTTTTAACTAAGTGATTGATAAAAGAATTTGTTCTGTTTTGAAGAAACTCACTAAAGAATCTTGGATGTCCTGTTGTTACACACTTATTAGCATATTTAGGAAATTTATTTAAAATTAATTTTCTTTGGAATTCTCCCCAAAAAAAAATTTTATTAGCGTTTATCAATAAATCTTCTTCATATCTAGAGTAAAGTGTATGATTATCCTCAAAATCAATTGCACCTTCATCATCAAGCGAATAGATTATTCCGCTTCTCGACTTTATAAGCTTATATAGTTTCTGACTAACACCATCATGAAATCCTTTATCTATATATATGTAGTTATTTAAACATTTACACAAAATATGAATAAATCCTTTATATCCTACTATAGCATTAAATCCATTTTGCTTTAATTTTGCTGCCAAAAGCAATTTGTAGTCGTTTTCTCTAACACTAGTTTCAATTGGTATTAATACAATTTTCATTTTCTTCTACCAATTAAATACCTCCAAGGCATATAAATTTCACCTTTAAATATTTTATCATCTACGACTTTTGAGATCCGACTTTCTCTATTCGTTTTATCTTTATAATTACTATAATGATCTTTCACTTTATTAACTTCAAAATCATTCAATACTTCCAAATGATATTCAGGAAACAATTTTTCCAAATACTCTAAACTATAAATATTATTGTGCTGAACGTTTTCCTCAAATAAATTATTGAAGTCAGTTCCAATATTCTTTTTTATCATTACACACTCACTTCCAATAAGCATTCTAAATAATAAAAAATCAAATTGTTCAGAGTCATTTATGTTTTTTGCAAAAAAATCTATATTTGGAACATGAGGAAGTGTGTTAAATGACACACAAATATTATTACTAGTTGAAGGAATTTCATCCGTTAATAAGTTAAATCTTTTAAAATTTACAGCATTATTTTTTTGAAAAAAGGTGTTTCCATTTTTAATGTTTTCTTCTACATATTCCAAGCCTAAGTATTTTGTTTGAGCCCCTAGAAATTTTTCAAATACAGGATAATAATGACCAGGGCCAGAACCAATATCACATATGTTATACTCCTCAAGCTTGAGGTTTTTTAATATCTGTGCAGCTCTAATAGCAGATTGCATTTCAACTTTATTTATTAGTCTCGAATCAAGTTCTATGGAATATGAAACATCGTCACTGAAATAATCCCAATTTTTTTGCATTTTTTTTTAGAGTTTAGTTAAGTATTTAAATAATTTTTCTACAATGAAAATTTCTGTTGAATTAATAGAATCATATGTAGCTCCCCCAATATGAGGTGTAATAATAAAATTTCTATCTTCAGTTAAAGTAATCATTTTCGAAAGTCTATTTTCTCCAGTTTCATTTGAAATCACATCAAGTGCAATACCTTTAAAATGATCTTCTTTAATTTTATCAATTAAATATTCTTCATCAATCAGTTCACCTCTTGACGTATTGATGAAAAATTTATTTTTCATGACATCAATTATTTTATCATTAATAATTGGATAGTCCTTTGGGGTATAGGACGCACATAATAAAATGATATTTGAATCTTGAATTAGACTTTTAATACTATTCTTTTTTGTAAAACTGTTTCCCTTTGGTAACAAAATTTCTTTTGGGTCATAAAAGGAAACTTCTGCACCAAAAGATGATAAATAGCCGGCTAATATCTTACCAATTCTTCCAAGTCCAATAATTCCAAATTTATTTTTAAATATTTCATATCCAAAATGTTTTTCTCTATCCCATGAATTAGAAACATTTGACAAAAAAGA
>TARA_B110000259_G_scaffold62652_1_pt1 | contig 15356 bp, 6 predicted proteins | sample TARA_B110000259 | Tara Oceans TARA_B110000259 (sample SAMEA4397649) | marine metagenome | biome: Polar Biome; feature: [SRF] surface water layer (ENVO:00010504); material: water (ENVO:00002006), including particulate matter (ENVO:01000060) such as... | depth 5 m | reverse complement strand
AGATTCAATCATTGTGTCAGTTTATTCCTTTCCAAATTTTGATTTAGGTTTAGATACAACAATTTGTTCTGGAGATAATATTTTATTGAATGCAGGAGAAGAAGGGGTAAGTTATTTTTGGAGCACAGGATCCACAAACAAAATAATTAACGTTAGTGAAGCTGGAACTTATATTGCCACTGTTACGGATTTAAATGGTTGTGAAAACCGAGATTCAATCACTTTGTCGTTTTATTCTCTTCCAAATTTTGATTTAGGTCCAGATACAACAATTTGTTCTGGAGATAACAAGCTATTAAATGCAGGAGAGGAATGGGAGAGTTATTCTTGGAGCACAGGATCAACAACAAAAACAATTAATGTTAGCGAACCTGGAACTTATACTGTTATTGTTACCGATTCTGACGGTTGTCAAGGCTCTGAAAATGTTAACATCTCAGTTTCAGTACAAGATTTCGATTTAGGCAATGATACAACTGTTTTTAATTTAGATTCTTTTTCATTGGATGCAGGAGAGGGTTGGATTAGTTATGTTTGGGCTAATGAAGAAACAACTCAGGTAATTACTGTTGAATCAGGTGGCGTTTATTATGTTACTGTAACGAATTCATTTGGATGTGAGTTGAGTGATAGTTTAACTGTTACGTTGAGTTCCGAAGGAAATTGTTTTGCCGCTTTTGGTTATGAATCTGATAGTACTCATGTTTCTTTCACCAATAATTCGCAAGGTCTTTACACAGGCGTTCATTATGATTTTGGGGATGGAACTTCATCTAATCTTGATAACCCTGTTAAATCGTATAATCAATCAGGAACATATTCAGTATGTATAAATATTTTTGATAGTCTTACAGGGTGTGTTTCCGACTCTTGTTATTCAATAACAGTTTTGAAAGATACAAGCGAAGCTTTTTGTCAAGCAGACTTTGAATTTACTTCAATAGGAGCTAAAAAGTTTGCTTTTTACAATACATCTATAGGTGATGGCACTGATGTGAAATGGGAATTTAACGGAGGAGAAAATATAGTTAGATCGGATAGTACTGAATTCGAATTTCCGAACTCCGGATATTTTGAAGTTTGTTTAAGTGTTTACGATTCTTTTTCAAATTGTTTTAATTCGATTTGTAAAACAATTGAAGTTGTTGATACAAATAGTGTGAATTGTCGTGCGGATTTTGATTTTTTCATTCAAAATACAGGAGAGGTTTTCTTTAATTCAAAAGCATTAGGTTCTTACAGTTCTGTTTATTTCTCTCTGGGAGACGGGATTTCAAAAGATACCTCAACATTTGGTTACAGTTATCAAAACTCTGGTCATTATGAAGTATGCATGTCTGTTTATGATGCGCCTTCTGGTTGCCAAGATCAATACTGTGAACTAGTTGTCGTTAATTTGGATACATCTTCTCTGTTTTGTGAGGCAAAGATGGATGGTTTTGTAGATTCTGAAAATATTGCACATGCGATAAACCAATCTATCGGAGATTATACTCATGCACATTGGGATTTTGGAGACGGTAGCCAATCCTTTGAAAACAGTCCAACGCATGAATTTCTTGCGTCCGGTTACTACAATATCTGTTTAAACATACACGATTCAGTATCAGGATGTCAATCTTCCATTTGTGAAGAAGTAAACATAGAATTGGATTCATTGGCTGTTAACTGTTTAGCGGATTTTGAATTTATTGTAATAGATGAAGAGGTGACCTTTAAGAACATTTCTTTAGGAGGTAATTCCCACATGCATTGGTCATTTGGCGATGGATCGTACGATGATGGATCACCCGTTTCGTATAATTACAGGGAAACAGGCGTTTATGAAGTATGCTTATCCACTTGGGATAGTATTTCCGGTTGTCAGGCAACAGTTTGTAAACAAGTTTCCATTGTAAAAGACACGAATACTGTGTTTTGCTCGGCTAGCTTCGATTACATTCCGTTATCCAATGGAGAGATACAATTTAAGGATGCATCGATAGGGAACTATACGAATGTTCATTGGGATTTAGGAAATGGTATATTCTCGGATAGTACTTCTCCAAAAGGGATTTATCCAAACAATGGTGTGTACCCTGTAACGGTAATGATTTGGGATAGCATTTCAAATTGTCAATCGTCTTACAAAAAAGAAATAGCGATTGCTATTCATGAAGATTTAGTTGAATGTCATGCGAAATTCGAATTCTTCCCAATAAATGATTCCCTTGTTAAGTTTAAGAGTGTTTCACAAGGAGCTCATACAAATATCAATTGGGATTTTGGCGATGGAACTTTTTCCGAAGGGCAAAGTGAAGTTGAGCATATTTTCCCTCATGGTGGTTTCTTTACTGTTTGTGTTGGTATTTACGACAATCAAACAGGTTGTCATGACTTAGTGTGCGATAATGTAGTCTTGTTAAAAGATACAGCAGTTGTTGATTGTCATGCTAATTTTGAATTTTTCCCAACCAATGGTTCAGAAGTAGTATTCAATAACGTTTCAGAAGGAACGTTTACGAAGTCTTTCTGGAAGTTTAGTACAGGGGTGTCAAGTTATGATGAACACCCAACGGTTAACTTTAAAGCTGGAGGGTTATATGGCGCTTGTTTAACCGTGTTTGACTCCGTTTTAGGATGCCAGGATAAGTATTGTGCAGAAGTACCAATTATTGATGATACTACAAGTTATTGTGATGCACATTATGAATACTATATGGATTCCAGAACGGTTAATTTTTACCCAGAAATAAAGGGTGATATTACAGGCTGGATTTGGGATTATGATGATGGATTCAACTCAAATGATTCCTTTCCATCGCATACTTATGAAGAGGATGGGGTTTATCAAGTTTGTTTAACAGTATACGATTCTTTAACCGGCTGTTTTAATACCTACTGCGATGCGATTTCAGTACTTGGAGATGTTACTCAATTGGATGACTATGTAAATGCAGACTTCACTTACTTCTTAGATCCAATTGATGGTAAGGTGTACTTTAAAGATGAGTCCGTAGGAAATCCAAGTAGTTGGTATTGGGATTTCGGAGATGGAGATTCGGCAGGTGTATATCAAAACCCATCATATGAGTATACTGAGGATGGATTTTATGAAGTGTGTTTAACGGTTAAAAATTCAAATAGTGGACAAGAGTCTAAGTGTGAAGTAATCTCAGTAGGAGATGTTTCAGATGCTTGTTATGCTAAGTTTGATTTTTACGCAAATGCTGTAACAGCTACAGCTCACTTTGATAATAACACACTAGGGAGGATTACGGGTTACGATTGGGATTTTGGGGACTCAATTACATCTTTCCAATATCAGCCCGTCCATTCTTATGCGGACACAGGGTTCTATCCAGTATGTTTAACAGTAAGGAATGATTCAGGTTGTATAAGAACATTCTGTAATGAAATAAGAGTAGGTAATGCTTTAGAAAATAAATGTCTTATTGGATGTGTATGGCCTGGAGATGCTAACTTGGATTTAGAGTCAAATCATTATGACATTTTACCAATGGGATTACATTACGGTGAAACAGGTCCAAATAGAGAAGAGTCATCAAATGATTGGAGAGGTCATGAATCACAAGATTGGTCATCTAATCTTTGGGGTGATGTGAACAATAAACATGGTGATGCAAATGGTGATGGGATAATTAATTTTTCAGATATTGAAATTATCGAAACTAATTTCGCTTATTCTCATCCTTGGCAGCCAAGAGCTCAAGCTGCTAATCAATTATCTATCGATTGGGATGTGGATGACATTGATGTTGGTGAAACAGCTGTTTTAACGGTATCTGTTCCGGATTCAATTAATGTAACAATGTATGGTTTAGGATTTGAAATTGATTTAGATCCAGCAGTATTTGATTACGGAACAATTAGATATGATTTCGAAGGTTCTTGGCTAGGTACTGAGGGTGATGACTTAATTACATTCGGGTTAGAAAACGAAGACCTAGGTCAAATCTATATTGCTGAATCTAGAAACGATCACAATGAGTTAAATGGAAATGGTGAACTAGTTAAGATTTATGTAACCGCAAAAGCGAATTCTTCAAATACTGGAGCAATTTTAACAACTGAAGGTGGAATTACCGCGGAGGGAGATACGGTAAGTTTTGCAGGTGAAGTTGAAGAAGCAAGTGTAAACAGTATTGAAGAAAGAGGTGACTATTTAGTTAAGGATTTAAAAGTTTTTCCAAATCCAACTACTAATCAAATCTTATTTAATTTACCAATAGGAACAACTACAGAATACATAATTGAGTTGTATGATAACGTTGGAGCATTGGTTTACTCAACTTCACAAATGAATGGAGGTTTAGTAACACAGAACCTTAAAGATTACCACTCTGGAGTTTATACAATTCAGGTTTCAAGTGATAAAGTAAAGTATATGCAAAAAGTAATTGTAACGAAATAGCATTAATCAAAACGTTGAAAAGCCTCTTGTCATTTGACAAGAGGCTTTTTTTTTACTCGTAATTTATTAATGCGAGAAATGGTGTTTAAGAGACTTCTGATCGAGTATAAAGTATTTTTAATAAAGTGTGTTTTGGTAAATTAAAAGTGCTCGTAAGTTTATAATATGAAAAAATTTAGGTCAAACATATTGTTCGAAAATGGAATTTTTACGATTTAACATATAAAATATAGGAGGTTTAATAACCTCTCGTTTATGAAACTAATTCCTCGTTTTTCAACTCCGGATAATGGCGGATGTATTCTATTTTAGAATGTACCGTTTATCAATAATCCTTTCAATTATTTACTTTTAATTAAAGGTTTATCAAGTAAACTTTAGTTCAAGCTGTAAAAAAATGGTCAACAGAAGTGTTGGCCATTTTTTTACGGAATTACTTTAAACCAATGTCATTATTTACTTCGTCTAAAACTTCTATCAAGATTGAAGCAGCCTTTTTTAAAATCTCTGGAGTGTGTGCGGCGCTAATAAAGCCAACTTCATAACCTGAAGGACCTAAGTAAACTCCTTTGTTTAACAGTCTACCGAAAATAGCTTTAAAGTATTTTCCAACTTCCGCATCAATTTGATCTGGATTTTGAATTTTACCTTCTTCTCCGTAAGTGATCCAAAAAATAGACCCAACTGTTGGGATTTTAAGCTTGTAACCGTTACTTGAAATGTGATCTTTTAAAATCTGTACAAAATCTAACGTTCTTTTTTCTTGATCTTTATAAAACCCGTCTTGAATTAAAATATCTAAAGTAGCTTTTCCAGCGCTCATAGCAACTGGATTTCCACTTAGTGTACCTGCTTGGTAAACATCTCCATCTGGAGCGATACAACTCATTATCTCAGCTGATGCTCCGTAGCATCCAACTGGCATCCCACCACCAATTATTTTACCATAAGTTACGATGTCGGGCTGAATGTTATATAATCCTGCAGCACCTTCAAACCCAACTCTAAATCCAGAAATTACTTCATCAAAAATAAGTAGAGCGCCATTAGCTTTTGCTGTGTCTTTTAAGAATTGAAGGTATTCTTTATCCTGTAGTAATAAACCATTATTTGCTGGAATAGGTTCAATAATAATACATGCAACCTGATCCTTGTAATCTTCAAAAGCTTTTAGAACAGCTTCTTTGTTATTAATGGTTACTACAAGTGTTTCGTTTACAAATGATTCAGGAACACCTGCAGACGAAGAAGATCCGAAAGTAACTAAACCACTTCCTGCTTTTACTAATAGGTGATCAGCATGACCATGATAGCATCCTTCAAATTTTATTATTTTATCCCTTCCTGTATAGCCTCTTGCTAATCGAATAGCACTCATTACAGCTTCAGTTCCAGAACTAACAAACCTTATCTTTTCAACAAAACGGTTATTATTAATTAGTAATTCGGCCAATTCATTTTCTTGAATTGTTGGCGCTCCAAAAGATAAGCCATGCTCTGCTGCTGCAACAACAGCATCTTTTATTTTTTTATTATTGTGTCCAAGTATAAGTGGGCCCCAAGAAGCACAGAAATCTATATATTCATTTCCATCAGCATCAGTAACAAAAGCTCCATTTCCTTTTGTTATAAAAACAGGAGTTCCGTCAACACTTTTAAAAGCTCTTACTGGAGAGTTAACACCACCAGGGAAATACTTAGAAGATGTTTTATATAATTCGGATGATTTTGATTTGTTCATGATGTTTAATTTTTAAATTAAGAATTAGTTGGAGCTTCTTTTGGGTATTGTAAAATAGGGTTAGTGTTTTTTTCTGCACCTATAGTTGTTTCTCCCATATGTCCAGCGTATATTAAATATTCATCGGGTAATGAGAACAGTTTTTCTTGAATACTTTTTGATAATGTATATACATTTCCTCCAGGTAAATCGTATCGTCCAAAACTTCCTTTAAAAAGAACATCTCCGTTAATTATGAATTTATCTTCATGAGATATAAATGCGATATGGCCTGGTGAATGGCCTGGTACAAAAATAACATCCAAAATAGAATTTCCAAATTTGACTTGATCACCTTCATTTAAAAACACTTCTATTTCGGGAGATAAATCCCCTTTTATTCCATATTGTAATCCCCATGTAGGACTTTGCTCCAATACAGGGACTTCCAATTTATTAGCTTCTAGCTTTAAATTAAATTCTTTGGAAATAATATAATTTCCTTGAATGTGATCGATGTGGCAATGTGTATTAAGAAGTTTAACGGGCTTGAAACCGTTTTCTTTTATAAAATTAACAAGGTGAGATTTTTCTTCAGGACCATAACATCCTGGATCAATTACAACACATTCCTTCGTTTCATCGTAAAGAAGGTAAGTGTTTTCTTGAAAAGGATTAAATGTGAATTTTTCAATAGTAATCATACTCTAAAGTTAATTCTTAATTACACGAATTGGTAACAATATTTGTAAAACATATTTGTTACTTTAGATTTTGTTATGCAGAGGTCAAAAGGGTATATAATTATCATACTTATTCTTTTAGGGAATTTATCGAAGGGTCAGTTTTATAATGGATCTCAGGTTGATTTTGGAAAAAACCGCGTGCAGTTTAATGATTACTTATGGAGTCATTATAAATATGAGCAATTCAATATTTATTTTTATGAGGAAGGAAAGAATATAGCAGACTATCTGGCTCGATCAGCTCATTTGCAACTTTCTTCACTAGAAGCTCAATTCGAGCATAGATTAAAACGAAAAATTCAGTTTGTAATTTATAATACACAGAATCAATCTAGAGAAAGTAACATCGGAAACTATCCAGATGAAAATTTAAACCCTGGGGGCTTCGCTCGGATATTAGGAAATAAGGTGTTTGTTTATTTTGATGGAAATCATAAGAATTTTGATAAACAAATAAGAAGTGGGGTTGCCAAAGTTTTAGTAGATGAGATTGTTTACGGAGATGAGTTATCTGATGAGATAAAAAATGGAGTAATTATAAATTTTCCGTCCTGGTTTAAAGATGGATTAATATCCTACTTAAGTGAAAAGTGGAGTATAGAGACTGAAAATAAAGTAAAGTCTTATATGAAGTTGAATAAGTTTAAGAACTTCAGTTGGCTTGCTGGTGAAGAGGCTATTTATGCGGGACACTCAATTTGGTATTACATTGCAGATGTTTACGGGAAGCAAGCAGTTTCCGATGTTTTGTATATGTCAAAAGTGAGTAGAAACACCTCGGATGGCTTGCTTTTTATACTTGGAAAAAGTACTGATAATTTAGTGACGGATTGGGAAAACTATTTTAAATCAAGATTTATATCAGATAATAAAGGAAAAGAGATCATTCAAAACGATAAGAGTGCTCTTGTTCGAGTAAAAAAATCAAAACGATATGATAGACTTTGTCTTAACTCAAAAGAAAGCCACCTTGCTTTCACAACCAATAAATTAAGTCAGCAAAAAGTTATTGTTTCTGAATTTGGAAATAAAAAAAACCAAAAGGTAATATTAACACTTGGTCAAAAATTAGATGTCGTTCCCGATTATTCTTTTCCTGTATTATGTTGGCATCCGATTGGAGATGTTTTAAGTGTTTTTTACGAGTATAGAGGCGATTTGTATTGGATGACTTACAACATAGTAACCAAAGAGAAAATCAAAACGAAACTCTTTCAATTCGAAAAAATATTGGATGCAAACTATTCAGGTAATGGACGGAAAATTGCTTTGTCTGCTGTTGTTAAGGGTAAAACAGATATTTATGTTTTGGATGTAAGCAGTCGTTCGCAAGAGCAAATAACTAATGATTATTACGATGATCGATATCCTATATTTATTAATAACTCAAAAGATATTGTGTTTTCGAGTAATCGAGAGGATAATTCAATGGAAGTAGGTGGGGATAGGAATGTAGTTTATGCACATCCTAGTGATTTATTTATGTATTCCTATAGCAACAAGAAAAACTTTTATTACTCACCGCAGATTCTTCGTAGGGTAACCAAAACACCTTTGGCTAATGAGAAAATGCCAGTGGAGTTAAGTGAAAATAAAATCAGGTATTTAAGTGATGCGAATGGTATTTACAATGAATGGGAAGCTATTTTGGACAGTGGAGTAGCATTTGTTGATACGGTAATTCATTATCGTTATTTCTCAAGATTAAAGGCGACTTCTAATGTAAATTCAAATATATTATGGCATTCATCGAATGGAAAAAAAATTGCTCGAATATTTAAGGATGGAGATCGAAATCAACTTAATGTTAACTCCTTTGGGGAGTTAGAATACAACTTAGTTCCAACTCAGTTTAAGAAAACTTTGGGTGCCGAAAAAGTTGAAGTTGATAAAGGAAGTGAAAGTTTAAAAGTGATTACTATTGATAGTATCCGTAATAGAATTAAGAAAAATCCAGACTTTGTTTACACGGATTTTTATTTATTTCAAGATGAAATGGAAGGGCGTTTAAAAGATTCGGTAATTCAGGTAGATAAGCCAAATCGAAGTTCATCTTTTCAATTACTATCTAAGTTTGGATTTCCAACATCAGACTCCATAGCTCGGAAGGTGAAAATGAGAAATTATGAGCTTTCATTTAAAACAGCAGAGGTTTCCTTAGATTTGGATAATCGTTTTTTAAACCCTCAATATCAAAGGTACTCAGGAGGAACAGCTTATCCAATGCCAGGTATGAATGGTTTTATGAAGTATTCTGTGATTGATTTACTGGAAGATCATTTAATTACTGGAGGAATCCGAATGGCTGATTTATTGAGCAATGAGTTGTTTTTGAGCTATAGTGATCGGGAAAAGCGATTGGATAAGCAGTATTTGTTATACCGAGGGACGAATACAGACGTAAGCGAATCGACCAATTATATTAAAAATATAACGTACGAAGGTATTTATAGGCTTACTTACCCTTTATCTATTGTTGACAGGTTTTCTACAACATTTTCTTTACGATATGATCAATTTATTCCATTAAGTGCAAGTAAAGAGTTATTGTTAACTCCAATAGTAAACGAGTTTTGGCCAAGTATACGAGCTGACTATATATTTGACAACACAAGATACCTTGGTAAGAATATATTCACGGGTTTGAGGTTTAAACTATTCTCTGAGGTTTATCAAGAAGCTCCTCAATGGAATAATCAAATGTTAACATATGGAGCTGATTTTAGATATTACCTTAAGTTACATCGATCTTTAATCTTGGCGAACCGGTTTTCAGGGGGATCGTCTTTAGGGAGTCAAAGGTTAATATATTATATGGGAGGTGTGGACTCTTGGGCGACTCCTCAGTTTAACCAAGAATTAGATCCAGGTGAACTTCCAAATCAATCAGACTATGCTTTTCAAACTTTAGCAACTAATATGAGAGGTTTTACTCAAAATATAAGAAACGGTACTTCTTTTATGTTGTTAAGTTCTGAGATTAGATGGCCAATTGCTTCTTATTTATTTTCAAGACCATTTTCATCTGACTTCATAAATCATTTTCAGTTGAATTTTTTCGGGGACCTTGGAACAGCTTGGTCAGGAAGTAATCCATTTTCGGAGCAAAATTCGCTGAATACAAATGAATTGATAATTGGAGGAGAAGCACGGACTGGAGAGATTACGTTAAGGCTCAATAAAGAGCCTATCATTGGAGGTTATGGAGTTGGGGTTAGAAGCTCATTACTGGGATACTTTATTCGTATTGATTGGGCGTGGGGAATTGAAGATGGTATAAATCAAGGTAGACAGTTTTATTTGTCCTTGGTCACTGATTTTTAATTAATTAAATTGTGCCATACTTCAATTAATTTTTATGAATAAGTTTGGACTTTATTTACTTTTCTTTCTTTTTATTACGGCGACTTTTGGACAAGGTCCTTTTAATATAGAGTTTAATAATCTAACAATTAGGAAAGACTTAAAAGTCGAGTTGAATCAGCCTTCAGGCCAATTACAAATCCGATCGTATGGTGATATATGGTTTAGTCTTGCTTCTGATTTAGTTGAGATTGGCGAAATTCCAACTGGATCTTTATTTCCAGTTTCTATTTTCCCAGACTCAACAATAATTTGGGGTTTCGATCAACTTTCTGATCAACCTATATTTGCCGGTATTCATGGTTTAGCCGATGTGATTAACCCTTCCAGAACACCAAGTGGTTGGTTAGATGAATGGGGGAATACAGTAGTAGATTCGATTCTAATCCCCTATCTGTATCTGCGAAATTCTAACACTTCTGTTGTTGATACGATTTTAATAGACTTTTTAAAAAATGAACCTTTATCTTCTTATTTCGATATTAACGGAAATGGAGAGTACGATGATGGAGAGTTTGCTCATATGTCGATTAAGCATACCGGAACAACAGACGCTATTGTGAGTGATCAGATTTTTAGAACTGATACAGTACTGTTAACGGTTAATGATTCTACTTATGATGTAAATATTAAAGAGTTAATTATTGATGTAAATGATTCGGTAGATGGAGGCGATAGATATGGTGTTTATATTCGGTTTAATCCAGGTTATGAATGGAAACCCAATGATGATACACTGTCGAATTATAACGATTTTATGATGTTAGCAAGAGAACAAGTTACGGGAGAATCACCTAAAATGATTTGGTCTGAAGATGCAGGGTTTTGTTCATATATAAATGATATTTCAACAAGATATAATTTTGGTTCATTTGCTTCAAATTTGATTCCTGGGGTAATTCAATTTCCAAGCTACCCTATCGAACACATTCAAGTGGCTTATAAATTAACAACAACAGTTTTGTCAGTTAATGAAATAGATGGGTTTATAGAAGGCGTTGCAATCTTTCCTAACCCTGCTAAGAAATCAACTCAGTTAAATTTCAAACTAATAAAGACTAATCAAGTTGACTTGAAAATTTACAATTCGTTAGGTACCTTAGTATTACAAAACGATTTAGGATTGTTAAATACCGGATCTCATATTCACGAGGTAAATGTTTCTCAATTATCAGATGGATTTTATATCCTTAGAATTAATAATGTTAGTCAGAAACTAGTGGTCAAATAGTAAAATTAATATTTTATCTTGATTATTGTCATTCTATCCTTTTTTAACCTTCGTTAGATTTGCTTAAATGTAAAATCTATTTTTAAGATGAATAAAATATAGGAATTGGAGATAGCATTTTAAGAATAGTTATTGGTCTTGTAGTGATTATTTGTAGCTAAAACTTTAACAGGATTTATTAATTTAGCATTTGTCTCTGGATGAACAATCTTTTCACGAACAGCTTTTGTTAATATTTGTTCTATTTATAGGTTAATTGGAGTTGAAACTTATAATTACTAGTGTTATTATCCTCCAACGTATTTTTTAATTTCATTTAGCTTCATCAACGCCTCTACTGGTGTAAGCGTATTGATATCTAAATTTTTTATTTCATCTCTGATTTGCTCCAAAACAGGGTCGTCTAACTGAAAAAAGCTTAATTGAACACCTTTGTCGGATGTTTTAGCGCGCGCTTTTCCATCTGTTTTGATTTCTTTGTTTTTCTGTTGCGACTCATTTTCTCCTCTGCTATTGTTTTCAAGAACGGCCAATACTTCATTCGCTCTATTAACAACGCTATTTGGCATTCCAGCAAGTTTCGCAACATGAATTCCAAAAGAGTGTTCACTGCCACCTTCTACAAGTTTCCGCATGAATAAGATTTTGTTAGCGACCTCTTTCACGGAAACATTAAAGTTTTTAATTCTAGGGAATTGCTCCGTCATTTTATTTAACTCATGGTAATGAGTCGCAAATAGTGTTTTTGCCTTAAATAAAGGGTGCTCATGCAGGTGCTCGCTAATTGCCCAAGCAATTGAAACACCATCATAAGTACTGGTTCCTCTACCAATCTCATCTAGTAAGATTAAACTTCTTTCAGAAAGATTATTTAATATATTGGAGGTTTCATTCATCTCTACCATAAAAGTAGATTCTCCTGTAGAAATATTATCAGAGGCTCCAACTCTTGTGAAAACACGATCAACATAACCCAATACTGCTTTTTTAGCTGGAACGAAACTACCCATTTGAGCCATTAACGTTATTAATGCTGTCTGTCGTAAAAGAGCTGATTTACCAGACATATTGGGTCCAGTAACCATTATTATTTGCTGGGTAGAACTATCTAGATATAAATCATTCGCAACATACTCTTGTCCGATGGGTAAATTTCTTTCAATAACCGGATGTCTTCCTTCTTTAATATCAATGATAAGCGAATCGTTAATTATCGGTCTAGAATAGTTAAAATCATTAGCTATTTGAGCAAATGAAAGTAAGCAATCTAACTCGGCAATTTTCTTAGCATTATGTTGTAGTTGAGGTAAGAATTCACAAATAAATTCTATAATAGCTTTAAATGCTTTAGCTTCAAGTATACTGATACTATCTTCTGCGGATAAAATTTTAGTTTCTAATTCCTTTAATTCTTGGGTGATATATCTCTCCGCATTTACTAAAGTTTGTTTTCTTATCCACTCCTCAGGAACTTTGTCCTTATGTGCATTTCGAACCTCTAAATAATATCCGAAAACATTGTTAAAAGCAATTTTTAAAGAAGGAATCGCTGTTCTTTCACTTTCAGTTTTTTGGAGATTTAGAAGAATGCTTTTTCCGTTATTAGAAATTTCTCTAAACTCATCAAGTTTAGCATCAACTCCATCAGCAATTAAACGTCCTTTCCCAATTACAGCTGGGGCATCTGGATATATCTCATCTTCAATTTTTTGAATAACTTGATCCAAAGAGAAAATGTCTTTTGTAAGAACATTTACGACTTTGTCGGTTTTTGCTATTTCAACAATTTTATTGGCTGCAATAATTGAATCTTTTAATACAATTAGTTCTTTTGGAGAGACTTTCCCAACTGCAATTTTTGAAATTATTCGCTCGATATCACCAAATTCAGAAAGTAATTCCTGAATAGGACACATTGTTTTTTCGTTGTTAAGAAAGCCTTCTACAATATTATGTCTGTTTTCAATCCCTTTAATGTCTTTTAAAGGTAGTATTAACCACTTTCTTAACATTCTCCCACCCATTGGAGTGATCGTTTGATCAATCACATTTAACAGCGTTATTGCATCAGGATGATCAGACGACACTAATTCTAAACTCTTTATCGTGAAGTTATCAAGCCATACGTAATCGTCTTGTTCAATTCGAGCTATTCCACGTATGTGAGAAGTTTTGTTGTTTAATGTTTCCCCAAGGTAATGAAGAATCACTCCTGCTGCTGTAGTGGCTAAGTTTAACTTTTCAATACCAAAACCTTTTAGCGATTTAAGATCAAATTGACCTTGTATTTTATCTTTTGCAAAGTCGAGGTTAAATACCCATTCATCTAAACCATAAGTATAGAATTTGGATCCAAAACTTTCCGAAAATAAATCGTATTTCGATTTATCAAAAAGAACTTCAGTAGGTGAGAAGTTGTCAATGATCTTTTTAACATATTCTATTGTTCCTTCTGCTACTAAAAACTCTCCTGTTGAAATGTCTAAAAGTGCTATACCTGCTCTTTTATTTCCAAAATGGATAGAACCTAAAAAATTATTCTCTTTTCGTTCTAATACTTGGTCATGCATCGCAATTCCTGGAGTTACCAAATCAGTAACACCTCTTTTTACAATACCTTTAGTTGCTTTTGGATCTTCAAGCTGATCGCATACAGCTACTCTGACACCAGCTCTAACTAATTTAGGTAGATACGTGTCTAATGAATGATGTGGAAAGCCTGCTAATGCATCATCTGCAGATCCATTTGCACGCTTAGTAAGAACAATGCCTAGTATCTTTGAGGCTTTACGGGCATCGTCATTAAAGGTCTCGTAAAAATCCCCAACGCGAAACAATAACATAGCATCAGGATACTTTGCTTTGATTTCGTTGAATTGACGCATCAATGGCGTATCTTTAGACTTTGTTTTATTTGATTTTATAGCCACAAAAAAGAGTTTGTTTTAAAGGTAATAAATGCCATGATTAAGCTAGTTAATTAAGTCGAATAGATATGCACAGCTGTTGAAAACACGTTGCAGAGTAAGTGGATACGTAAAAACCTTATGATGAGAAAGTTAAAACTAGATGAGTTAAATAGAGTTTCTGTTTCTGAGTTTAAAGTACAAGAAAAGATTCCCTTAATTGTTGTGCTAGAGAATATCAGAAGCTTAAATAATGTAGGAACTATTTTTAGAACCTCTGACGCTTTTAAAGTGGAAGCTATTTACCTAATTGGTATAACTGCAAAACCACCGCATAGAGAAATACAAAAAACAGCTTTAGGTGCAACTGAATCTGTTGCTTGGGAGTATTTTGATACTTCTCAAGAAATGATAGACAAATTGAAAGCAAATGATTTCTTTATCGGCTCAATAGAACAAACAGAAGGTTCTACTGATATCCATAAAATAGCAAGTTTACCGATTGAAAAACTGGCTATTATTATGGGGAATGAAGTTTCTGGAGTAGAACAAACAACAATTGATCAGAGTGATGCTTGTATTGAAATTCCGCAATTTGGCACTAAACATTCTTTAAATGTAGGCGTTTGTGCCGGTATTGTAATTTGGGAATCATTTAAACTATTAAACCAACGCTAAAAAGGGTTTGAAAAAAGATACCCATTAACTGGGAATTCCTTTAGTGTTGTATTCTGTTATCATTAAAAGCTAATGTGGGCTTATTAAAATCGTACGCTTTTTTAATTTATTTTGGTTGCGCCAATTTTTTTGGATTTTTACACAAAGCTTTCAAAAAGTAAAGATCCATTTCATAAACTTATGGGAATTTTATAGAACAATGTCTTTAAGATAAATAGCCTTTCCATGTAGAATATTTAGAGGTGAAAATGTTTAAACTATTAAGACTCTTCCTTTTTTGTTTCAAAAAAGTTAAATA
>TARA_B110000259_G_scaffold138822_1_pt1 | contig 15378 bp, 9 predicted proteins | sample TARA_B110000259 | Tara Oceans TARA_B110000259 (sample SAMEA4397649) | marine metagenome | biome: Polar Biome; feature: [SRF] surface water layer (ENVO:00010504); material: water (ENVO:00002006), including particulate matter (ENVO:01000060) such as... | depth 5 m | reverse complement strand
TTTAGTTAATAAGTTAATTTTTTTTGGATCTGGCATAACGGGCTGGTTTATTTTCATCAAAATCATCAGGAACTACAAAATCTGGATGAAGTTGCCAATCACCCTTAAAATCTTCTTCAATAGTTACTTTAATTTTAGGGCGATGTTTTTTTAACTGAAGGCTCAACTGGTTCATATCAGATGTTTTTAATGTGTAAAGTAATGCCGCAATACCTCCCTTTTTATTGAGTTTTTAAAAATATTTAGAAAGGGTTGATCAATAACTGGTTGTATTTGATTCAATACAAATATTTTTATATGACTTTCTTTAGCTAATGCACTCCAAAATCTCCATATAACCCCGGGCCATTTTACTCAAATACTACAATATCATCTCCTTCTTTTTTTAGATAGCCTCTTCCATCAGAATTAGCATGCCAATCAATATATTTTTGATTGTTATTATCATATATAGACATTCTATCATAACTTGAAAAAGATCCCGAAAGCTCTTTTTCTTTTGGAATAGTAGCCAAATACTCTAGATCAGAAATCCTATTGATTAATTTAAGATAATTAAGCGTATCTGTTTTAGTTTGAGCTAGAGATAATGAAAATGTCATTACTACGAAAAGAAAAATTGTTTTTCTAAAAACCACCTTTTTGTTTAAAAATATCTTAATAAATACTTTTCATTTGATAGGATTCAAAGGAAATTAATTCGCTATCACTTCCTTGGGATCGAAGGGAAACTCCAACACTATCTTCCCTTCCTGGAAAAACTCTTACTGCCACGACTTGTTTTCCATTTGCAAAAACCTCTAGAACGCTTTTATCAATAAAAATTCTGAGTTTTAAGTTTTCACCATCTTCTAAAACTAATGGAGCTATTTCTGGAGGACGACTTCTAACCTCTGGCAGAATTGATGAATGAGAGGAGTCTATGCTTAAAAGGCTGTTGTAGGCTCTTTTAATGCCAGAATAAGGGCCGTCATAAAATCTTTTAGTTGTTAGCCGAGTACCTCTCTCTTTATAGAATGATATTCTAGTGTATTCTTCTTTATTTTTAGATCTCAATACATTTATTTCAAACATTTGAGAATTCTTAGAATCAATTTCGGCAACAATTTCCATTGTATTGCCATTAATGTTCTCTAATACAATTTCTTTATTAGCTGGTATTGTCATTTTTTCAACTGTTTTCTTATTATATCTTAATGATTCAATATCACCTGCTGGTTCTTGCAATAAATTATTTTTATCTTCAATTGAAGTGTCTTCGGACAATGTTAAAAGCCTTGGCAATGACATGATTTGAACATTACCATTTTTAAGCTGATTCCAACCATCTTTTTTTCCTGGATTCATATTCCATATACAAATTAATCCACCCTCTACATCTGGAGAAGGAGTTGCAGATGGGGCATGAACTCCAGATGGACCAGAGGCTCCGAAATTAAATTTACCATGATTGGTCACAAAAAATTTATCTCTTTTTTTATCATATTCTCCAATGTGATATTGACCTCCTCTAGTATGGCTATAAAAAGGCATAATATATTTGTCTCCGATAGGCCAAAAATAAGGGCATGCGTTATCATCTCCTATTTCTGTATACCTGTCTCCTTCAATAAAAGGATGCATAAATTCCCAATTTGCAAGATCCTCAGAACGAAATAAATAAGTTTGAGGTAAGAGCTGACCTAATTTTTTATCATATTCTACACTTCCGGATAATGCATAATAAATTTCATCTTTTTTCCAGATAGCCGGATCAAATATTGTGTAGGGCAAGTCTTTTGCGTACTGCCACCTATCACCTTCAATTTTATGAATAGGTATTACGGCTCCTTCAGTAACTTTTTCCCAATTTAATAGTAATGGATCACTAGAAGTTGCTACCATGTTCCCTAGTCTAGTGCCATGGTAAATAGCTATTACACGATCCTTTTCAACTAAAGCTGAACCAGAATAAACTTGATATTCAGGATTTGGATAAATTGCTATAGGAAGATCTTTCCAATGTATTAAATCTTTACTTACAGCATGACCCCAATGCTGCCTTGGGTCTTCAGGAGGATAAGCTTGATAAAACATATGCCAATTACCTTTCCAATAAGAAAGACCATTAGGATCATTTAACTTATTTTCAGGACTTGTAAAATGGTAAATTGGATGATGAGGATCTTTAATTTGTTTATTTCTCGATTCAACAAATCTATCAAGTAATTTATCTGATCGTAATACTTCTATTTGTTCTTCTAAATTAGTAGGATAAGGTCCGTAATTTGGAACCTTTGAAGTATAATCTTTATGCTCATTTTTTTCTGTAATTATTAATTTATTATTTTTATTGTGTTCGGTACACCCTACTAAAATAAAAACAGTTATTAGTATTATAACTTTTTTCATGATTGATTATTTATTTTTTCCAAGATGATTGTAACTCATTAATTGATAAATCTATTTTTAAGTTTCTTTTAGAACTAAAAAATATTTTATTATTATTTTTATCAGATATAGCGTAAGTGGTCATCACTGAAGCTCCATCGTTTACGAAAATTTCCACTGAAGGCCTATCAAGAAGTACTCTTATTTTTACTTCTCCATTGATTAAAGGAGCAGGAATATTTGTGTCTTGAAAAAGAAAACTACCTGTTTTATAAATAATCTCCTGTCCTCTTATATTAATAACTAACTCATCTTTTTGAAGTGGAGAAAAGCTGAGTGATAAATCTATTAACTCTGGACTTAAGTATTTAGTTTTTTTATTTATATAATTAATGCTTTTATTAACATATACGTGTGTTTTCGTATACAAATCCTTTATCTCTTTAATGGGGTTTCTAAATAGTTTAATTCCATTTTGAGTAGTTCTTAATTCTATAGTTGAAGGAAATGACATTTGTTGATTCCATGGCATATCATTTTCTATAAAAATATTCTTATCCCTAGTTGGCATCCAACCTATTATAACCGCTCTTCCGTCTGGGCTATTATTAAAAGTTTGAGCAGCATAATAATGTTTTCCATAATCGCCCTTCCCTACTACTTTATCGGAAACAAATTTTGATCCATCAAAGTCTCCAATTTCATAATCGAAACTTGCATCATATATTAACCATTTTTTATTTGATTCATCTCCATCAACAGCTAATTCAACTAAATCCATGCACTCGAAAACCCAGTTTCTATCAAAATCGAAAAGTTTTCTCCAATTAATAAGATCTTTAGATTCAAAAAAACGAACTCTACCCATTTTTTTAGCATCACCAGGTCCAGTATCTGGTCCGCTAAAAGTATCATCTCCTCTTTTAATCCATAGAATCAAAATCCATTTTTTACTTTTCTCATGCCACATAATCTTAGGATCTCTTTCTCCTCGATCATAACCCTGATTTGGAATAATACCATGTCCATCATTAATTAAATTGAACGTTCTACCTTTGTCTATGCTATATCCTGCAGATTGATAATACCAATTTTCTTTTGAACTTTGAGCATGAGTATAAAAAGCAACAATAGCTTTATTCTCTTGAGTATTTTTTCCTAATGTGTTGTTATGATCAACAATAGCTGTGCCTGAAAAAATAGTTCCATCACGATAAGGAAGTATAGCATGATTTAACTGATTCCAGTGAACCATATCTTTGCTAACTGCATGCCCCCAAGTCATATTACCCCATTTAACACTCTCAGGGTTATGTTGAAAATATAAATGATATTCCCCAGCATAATAAACCATTCCATTTGGATCATTATTCCATCCCTTAATTGAAGAAAAATGAAATTGAGATCTTAAATCTTGATCGTAACCTGTATCAGAATACGAAGGAAAAGTTTGAAATTTTTGAATCTGGAGATTCTCCTGTGCATTTAAAATCAGAGAGAATAAAACTGGAATTATAAATTGAACTTTCATTGTTTGAAAAGTATTTGTTTGAAAAGTATTTACTTAAAAAAGCTAATTAATAGAATCTATTTTAGTAATACATTACAAATTGATTCAAAAAGTTAAGATGTTGTACTATAAATTATTTTTAATAATAATGATTTAAAAGTCCATGTTTAAGTACTAATGTTTTAATTATTTAATAATGTAACATATACGTTTGATTTTGATTCACATAAATTAATTATGTTTTTTAAATGAGATTAATCCCTGAAAATCAATACCTTATTATTCCTTAAGCAAAATGAAATGAAAATTTATTATTTTTTTGTTATCGTGTTAATAGTGTTTTCATGTAATGTGAATAATAAAAACCATGTAGGTTTTTCTCAAGCATATGGTTCTGATGAATGGCGATTGAAAATGAATAACTCATTATTAATACATTCTCAAATAAATAATATTGATCTTACAATTTATGATGCAGGAAATAATATTTCTAAACAAATAGAGCATATAGAAAGATTTATATCAGATAGTGTTGACTTAATAATAGTTTCTCCAATTGAGTCAAAACCAATTACAAAAGTTATTCAAAAAGCCCTTGATTTAAAAATTCCAGTGATTGCAGTTGATAGAAAAACAGAAAATGAAACATATACCACCTATATAGGAGGGGATAATCATGAAATAGGAGTACTTGCTGGCAATATAATTAATTCAAATAATAAGAGTAATAAACAACTTAATATACTTGAAATTTCCGGTAGAAAGGGATCTACTCCTGCATATGAAAGAAGTAAGGGCTTTAGAGAAGTTGTTGACAATGCTAATAATTTAAAACTAATTAAAACATTCTATGAGGAGAATGGAGATCACCAAAATTTAATTATCTCTTTAAAGGAATTTTTTGAATCTAAAATAAGGATTGACTTTATTTTTGCTCATAATGATAGATCGGCTCACTCTGCATGGAAACTATCAAAAGAATATAATCTTGAAAATAAAATAAAATTTATTGGAGTAGATGGATTAATTGGAGAAGAAGGAGGTATTGATTTGGTTGAAAAGGGTATTCTGTTCTCAACAATTTTATACAAATCAGGGTCTAAAGAGATAATTGATCATGTTTTAGGAATTCTGAATGGGGAAAAAATAATAAAAGAAAATATTCTTGAAACAGCAGTTATTGATTTATATAATGCTAAAATTATGAAGGTTCAGCTAGAGGAAATTCAAAATCAAGAATTAAGAATTAAAATTCAAAATCAATTAATTATTGATAAGGATCGTCAATCAAATATTGAACAAATATTTTTATTCATTATAATTTTCCTTTTAATTCTTTCATTAATTCATTCTGCTTATAGCATATACAATATAATGTTAATTAGAGGTAGTAAACTAGCTTTAGAGGATATAAATATTGAGATAATTCAACAAAAAAATAAAATTGAAAAAGTTTCAAGAAAACTTAAAAATACTATTGAAGGTCAGTCAAGATTTTTCATGAATATTTCCCATGAATTTAAAACGCCTTTAACTTTAATTTTAAGTTCAATTGATTCTTTAAAAGAAAAAATGGGGCCTACAGAAAAAAGTGAAGTTTTTTTAATAAAAAATAACTCAAGAAGATTAATTAGGTTGATAAATGAATTAGTTGATTTCAGAAAAATTAAAGACAAAAAGAGTTCAATAAAAGTTTGTAAAACAAATCTTTATTATTTTTTAAGTGAGGTATTAGATAATTTTAGATTAGAAACAAGAAAAAGAAATATCGATCTAACCTTTATAGGTTCTAAATCAAAATGTAATGTATACATAGATCATGATTTAATTGAAAAAGTATTTTTTAATTTATTGTCTAATGCTTTCAAATTTACTCCTGACAATGGAAAAATTAGTGTCGAAATAGTTAAATCTAAATTAGAAGAAAATAAATTTATTGAAATTAAAATTATTGATTCCGGAATTGGAATACCTCCTAGTGAAATTAAATATGTTTTTAAACCATTTTTCAAAGCTTCTAATAATAAAAACGCTAGCACAGGCGTTGGCTTATATTTATCATATCAGTTTGCTAGGTTAAACAAAGGATCTCTTTCTCTTATTTCTCGTCCTCATGGGACTGAATTCAGTTTAAAATTACCTATTGATGAATCAATATTTAACCCAATTAATGTTATTAAAGAATCTGAAGCATTTCTAAAAAAGACTATTTCAGACTTCAATGTCAATCTACTAGAAAATAAAGTTGATTTATTAACTGATAATTTAATAACTGCTGGAGAAAGCATTTTAATTATAGAAGACAATGAGGATCTATCTCAATTCCTTGAAAGTAAATTTGAAGGAACTTATAATGTTTATTTATCTAATGGACATGATGCAATAGAGAAAGCATTTGAATTGATTCCAGACATAACAATATGCGATGTAAATTTGCCGGATAAAAACGGTTTTGAAATTTGTCAGATACTCAAAAATGATTTAAGAACTTCTCATATTCCAATAATTATTTTAACCGGAAGATCTAGTAAAAAAAATAAAATTAAAGGATTAAATTCTGGAGCAGATCTTTATCTAACAAAACCTTTTAGTTTTTCTGTTCTTTCTCAATCTATTAAATCTTTATTAAAAAATAGAGAACAATTAAGGTATTATTATACAAATAACATCAATAATTTCGATAAAGAAAGCTCCTTTGAAGATCCAGAACAGAAATTCTTTATTAAACTAAATGAATTAATAAAAAATAATTTAGATAACTCTAATTTTGGTGTCCAAGAACTTGCTTCAGAAATTGGCCTTTCAAGAGTTCAACTATATCGTAAAGTTAAATCATTACTTAAAATTAATATTAGCGACTACATGGTTAACTTTAAGCTTAAAAAAGCAAAATATCTGATAGAACGAACAAGCCTTAATATTTCAGAAATCGCCTATACCGCAGGATTTTCATCTCCAAATTATTTTTCTACTGCTTTCAAGCATAAATATGGGGTTTCTCCTGCTAAAAACAGAAACATCTATAAAAATGAATTTACAAATAACTAAACATAACTTGATTTTAATGTATCATTTTTAAAACTAAAAGTTACATTTTAATAATAAAAATAAATTCAATAAATACTTAATACCACTATAAATCAATCTATTAAATAGAAAAATGAGGCGTTGATCATAATTGAAGCAAATTGATACATACTTACCTTTATTTTTAGAGAGTTTAGTCTTTCTTGAGAAAGAATTAAACTTAAAGAATTATGAAATTTAAATTAGCATTGTTACTATTAACACTTCTTCCATTTATCGTATTTTCTCAGCAAACTATTACGGGAGTAGTCTTATCAGAAGCTGATGGCCTTCCACTACCTGGAGCGACTATAATAGTTTCTGGAGAAAATATTGGAGTTACAAGTGATTTTGATGGGAAATTTACACTTGAAAACATAAACTCAGAAGCAACTATAACTATTAGTTACGTTGGATTTGAAACTACCACTTTAACTCTTTCGGGTGAAACGTCACTTAACATATTACTAACTGAAAGCCTTGAAGCTCTAAGTGAAGTAATTATTACAGGATATTCTTCTGAGAGAAGAGTTGACTTGACCGGAGCAATAAGCGTAGTTGAGCTGGACGCTATTGAAGGTCAAGCTAGAACTTCAGGAAATCCGATGCAAGCCCTTCAAGGAAGAGTTCCTGGATTATATTTTAGATCTGGAGGAGATATGGCTGGATCTACCGGTAACGACTTAGCTGACAGGAAAAATGGTCCACCTTCAGTAATAATACGAGGGCTTTCTACTTTAGGAGATAATAGTCCTTTATATGTAATTGATGGAATACCAACAAAAAGACAAGAAGTTTTCGCTAGTCTTAGTCCTGATTCTATTGAATCTGTTCAAGTTTTAAAAGATGCATCCGCGTCTTCAATTTACGGATCTAGAGCTGCTAATGGAGTTATAGTAGTTTCAACAAAAAATAAAATTAAAGGGGTTAAAGGAATTAAAGTACGTTTTAATTCAAGTATTTCTTCTCAATCGGAGAAAAATACAAGATATGAAATGGCAAATGCTGTTGAAAGAGGTCAATCACTATGGCAGGCTTCTGTCAATGATAGTCAGAATCCTACAGATGCCTATGGAAAAATATATGACTTTAACTGGAATAATGACTTTAATAATCCAATACTTTCAAGTGTTGTCCCAAAAGCTCTAGTTGGAGGAGTCGCTAACATGCCAAGTGGTGATACTGACTGGCAAAAAGAGCTCTATCAAACTGGCTTTATATATAATAATGAAATCTCCATAGTTGCTGATAATGAAAATTCAACTGTCTTCATGAACGTTGGACATTTTAAAAACTCAGGAATATTAAAGTTCACTAAATATGAAAGAATTTCGGCAAAATTAAATGGAAGTTTTCGATTATTTAATGACAAAGTAAGAGTTGGGATGAACACTCTATTGACTAATTCAAATGAACGTTTAGGCGCTAGAGATGTAGGTGGATCTCCTACTACTTTTTTAGCTTATCGCCTTGTTCCAACAATACCTCTTTACGACATAAGTGGTGTAAAATACGGAGGGCCAATTGGTGCAGGTTATTCAGATAGGAATAATCCTGTTTTAATGCAATCCTTAAATAAATGGGATAATACTTCAAAAAATCAGTTTTTTGGTAACATTTTTGTAGAAGTTGATATTCTTAACAATCTTCAATTTAAATCTAATGTAGGTTTAGATTACGCAGCAAATGAGTTTAAAGATATTGAACTAAAAGTTGATAATGGATTTGTTAATAGAGGACAAAATAGACTTGTTCATAATAATTCCAAAACATCCAATGTAACTTGGAGTAATACTCTTAACTATAATCTTGAAATAAATAATCATCGAATCGGAGCATTGCTTGGAATAGAAGCTATTCAAAACCAATATGAAAGACTTAATTCTGAAGGTAAAGATTTTGCGGTTGAAATTGAAGACTATTTCGTAATGAGTGCTAGTACTGGTCAGAAAACAACTAATGGATATAACCTTGGAAGTTCTTTATACGCACAATTTGCGAAACTAAATTATGGTTATTCAGATAAATATCTAGCATCCTTAACTGTCAGAAGAGACGGTTCTTCCAAGTTTGGTGAAAACTTCAGGTATGGTATTTTTCCTGCTGCCACTATTGGTTGGAGAGTAACAAATGAAGATTTCTTTAATGAAAATAAAATCATAAATGATCTTAAAATTAGAGCTGGTTATGGTATTGTTGGAAATCAAGAAATAGGAGAAATTGCCCGATTTGGTCTTTATGAAACCAGATATGGAACAAACTTGAATCAACTTCAACCAGGTTTTTGGGAACAATATTATAATATTGGAACAGCCTATGATATTGCCGGGAATGATGGTGGTGCCCTCCCTTCAGGTTTTGTTCAAATTCAAGCGCCAAACCCTAACTTAAAATGGGAAGAAACTAGTGAAATTAATATAGGTTTTGATTTTGCTTTACTTGATAATTTTATATCAGGATCCTTTGATTTATTTAATAGAGAAACAAAAGACATCTTAACTACCCCTCCATACCCTTCAGTGCTTGGAGAGGGGCAAGATAAGGTTCAGAATGGTGCAACTACAGAAACTAAAGGTTGGGAGCTTCAAATGGGGCATTACTCAAAGCCAAACAGCAGCGGTTTAAATTATAATATAATAACTACTTTTGGCTCTTTTAAAGATAAAATAACATTTTTGCCCCAAAAAGTAATATCTGCATATCCAGGGACAGTGGACAATTCTATTCTGGGTCAATCTCAAACTGCAGTATATGGTTTCACTGCTTTAGGACTATTTGAAAGTCAAGCCGATGTTGATTCTTCTCCAACCCAAACAACCGCTCGCCCTGGAGGAATTAAATTTAAAGACTTAAATGGGGATGGCTTAATTACTGATGCTGGAGATCAAGATTTCATAGGTAATACATTAGCTTCTATGGAATATGGAATTAGAGTTGATCTAGACTATAAAAACTTTGACTTATCAATATTTGGATCAGGAGTTACTGGTAGAATTGGTTCAAATCAATATGAAATGTGGCTATCTACAAGTTCAAATAATGCTAAAATACTCAGTAATAATGCATGGTCAGTAGCAAATACAAATACCGAAATTCCTTCTCTATCACTTGTAAATAATGAAACCAGAACATCAACATATGGCCTGAGAAATAATAGCTTTTTTAAGCTACGGAATTTTCAATTAGGATATAATTTTCCTTCAAACTCACTTAATCAATTAGGAGGAATGCAATCTCTTAGATTATATTTTCAAGGAGAGAATCTTGCGGTTTTCACTAACAAAGACTTTTTTGGAGTAGATCCTGAAAGATCTAACAATTCTAGTCTTCCCATACCTAGAACAATGTCTCTTGGACTTAATGTTACATTCTAAATTAATCAAAAATATTTTAAAATAAAATGAAATGAAAAAAAATAAAACATATTTAATCTTACTGATAACTACAATTTTTATTAGTTCATGTTCCGAAGAATTTCTTGATTACGTTCCAACAGGAGTATTATCAACTGAAAATGTGGCTACTGCTGAAAATGCAGAAGCACTTGTTATTGCTTCTTATGCAGGAGTTATGAATGATGATATGAGAGGGATTTTGACAAGTCAATGGATGTATGGCAGCGTTCGTTCAGATGACGCCTATAAAGGAGGTGGAGGCGTTGGAGATGTTAGTTTTGGACATGATTTTGAAGTGTATTTCAAAACTCTTCCATCTTATGGTGCTGATTTTTTTATGCCAAAGACATGGAAGAATTATTATAACGCTATTTCCCGGATTAATTTCGCTCTTAATGTAATTAATTCAATTCCTGATTATACTGAAAAAACGACACGACTTGGTGAATTAAGATTTCTACGTGCACATTGTCATTTTATGATGAAATTAATTTTCAAAAAAATTCCATATATAACTGAAGATTTAGATGATGAAGCTAAATTAAAAGTTACTAATGATATTGATAATGATGAATTATGGGAAAAAATTGCCGCCGATTTTCTTTTTGCTTATAATAATCTTCCTGCTACTCAAACAGAGGTTGGAAGAGCAAACAAAAATACAGCAGCAGCATATCTTGCAAAACTAAGATTATATCAAGCTTATGTACAAAACGATACACATCAAGTTACTTCAATAACAGTTTCAAAGCTAGAGGAGGTAATTAAATATGCGGATGAAGTTGTCGGGACATTAGAAACTGATTTTGGAAAAAATTTCATGGATGGATATGAAAATGGTGGTGAGTCTATTTGGGCTGCACAATTTTCTATCAACGATGGAACAAATGTTGGAAGACTTAGTTATGCAACAGGCTTAAACTCTCCTCATGGAAATCCATTATATGGCTGTTGTGGTTTTCACCTTGCTAGTCAAAATATGGCTAATGCTTTTCGAACGGATAATAACGGATTACCATTTTTAGACACGTTTAACGATGTAAATATATTTGATACTGATGCTGGAGATGGGACTACTCCTCCTGCTGTTGGATTAACGGTAGATCCAAGAATAGATCACACAATGGCTATTCCTGGAAGACCATTTAAGTATAGAAATACAGTTAACAATCCTGGAGATATGATTGCTAATATTTCATGGGCAAGAGTTCCAGGGGTATATGGGTATATGTACAATATGAAAGAGCAACAAGCTCCTGACTGTTCCTGTTATTATAAAAATGGACCATTTATGGGTACTTCTAGAAACATTGAATTTATTAGATACGCAGATGTATTGCTATGGAAAGCAGAAGCTTTAATTCAATTAGGAAGAAAAGATGAAGCTCTTCCTATAATTAATAAAATTAGAACAAGAGCCACTAATAGCACCTCTTGGCTTAAAGATGCAGGAGCATCAGATATTTGGAAAATGGGATTATACACTTCTTTTCCTAGTAAAGAATATGCTTGGAAGGCGTTAAAATTTGAAAGAAGATTAGAATTTGCCATGGAAGGTCAACGATGGTACGATCTTGTTAGATGGGGAGAAGCTGCTACTGTATTAAATGCATATCTAGCAGTAGAAAAGGTTAGAAGGCCATTTCTTGGAGCAGCATTTTTTACAGCTGGAAGAGATGAATATTATCCAATTCCTCAAAAAGAAATAGATTTTACGGGTGGAAGTTTGTATAAACAAAATCCTGGTTATTAATTACATATTTAAAATTGTTTTTACATGAATTAAATGTTTTGGTGTTTGTTAGTCATCATTAATTTTCAATTAAAAATAAATATGTATTTATAGCACGGACTATTAATAGTTCGTGCTTTTTTATAAAGTAATTAAGTAAATTTAAATAATGATGATAAAATTTATTCCATTCTATTTTGTGGCTATTTTATTAAGTCAATTAGCTTATTCAAATAAAATCGTTAAAAATGATACGATAACTGATATTGACATACAATCAACACAAAAAGTTCATCTTGAGCAATTAAAGGACCCCTATAGAGCTCTATGGCACTTAAATGTTTCAGAAGGAAAAGCTATGCCTTTTGATCCAAATGGGGCTATTTTTCATAAAGGCGTATATCATTTATGGTATATTTTTCAATCAAAAAACAGTAACGCTATAAATTATAAAGGAGAAAAAACAGATTATCAACACGAGTGGCAACATATATCTAGTCTTGATTTATTTCATTGGCGGTGGCATTCAAACTCATTAACTCCTAATAGTGAACATTCAGAAATTGGTGTGTTTAGTGGAAATGCATTTAAAGCTAAAGATGGAAATATAGTAATAGCTTATCATGGATTGGGTTCTGATGGAAACAGTATAGCATATAGTAACGATGATGAATTAAATCTTTGGACTAAATCTAAAAATAATCCAACAGCAAATCCTGGGTGGGATCCTCACATGTGGTATCAATCAGATACTGATCTTTACTATCAAATATCAGGTAGTAAACCAAAAAGCGGCAAAAAACCAATAGTCTATACAGCTAAAAACTATATGGATCCAATGAATAAAATAGGGGATTTTATGGCTTTTGATATGCCTGATGTAGAATGGCATGAAGACATTTCATGTCCCGATTTTTTTAAACTTGAAGATAAGTGGGTTTTAGTTTTAATAAGTCATTCTAGAGGAGCCAGATATTATATTGGTCAATGGGATGGGAAACAATTTAAGCCTGAGTCTCATAAAAGAATAAATTTCCCGGGAGGCCCTGTCTTTGCCCCTGAAACTTTACTCGATGATAAAGGAAGGAGAATCTTTTGGGCCTGGTTATATGATGGTTATCAAAGAAAACAAATTAGTCAAAAGGGTTATTCCGATGGTGTAATGACTATGCCTCGAGTTCTTAAGCTTTCTAAAGATAAACTTTCGCTTAATATAACTCCAGTAAAAGAAATAGAGAATTTGAGGTATGACCCAAAGAAATTAAAAGGGTTTCAAGTAAAGTCTAATGAATCTTATAGATTAAAAGAAATTTATGGTAATTCACTTGAAATAAAGATTACTATAGATCCAAAAAAATCCAAAATATTTGGAGTTAAAGTTCTAACATCTGAAGATAGTCAAGAACAAACAAAAATTTTAATAGATAAAAATCAAAATGTATTAGCCATTGATATTAGTAAATCAAGTGTTCAAAATCCAAAATATTCTCAATATTCGATGATTAAGGAATATGAAAATAAAATAACTACAGTTCAAAAAGCACCATTTAAATTAATTGAAGACGAATTAATTACTCTTAGAATTTTTATAGATAAATCTATAATTGAAGTTTTTGTAAATGATGGAGCTCAAAGTATAACTCAAGTAGTATATCCTTCACTAAAGAGCTCTAATAGAATTGAAGTTTTTAGCGATGATACTGATATAGAAATTAAAAAAATAAATGCATGGAAGCTATTCCCTACAATGCAATGGTAAATAAAACTAATATATAACTTTGTGGATAAAATAAAACTAAACGGAAATATAAATTATAATTTATCAAGATTATTTAGGTGGTCTATTATCGCGGGTTTAGCGGGTTTTTTATTTGGATTTGATACTGTAGTTATTTCGGGAGCTGACAAAACACTTCAATCTCTTTGGAGTTCCTCAGATTTATATCATGGAATAATAGTTATGTCGATGGCTCTTTGGGGAACTGTTATTGGTGCAATTTTTGGAGGAATCCCAAACGATAAACTTGGTCGAAAAAAAACATTAATATTAATTGGCGTTTTATATTCAATCTCAGCTATTGGCTCCTCTTTAGCTGTTAGTGCAGAAATATTTTCTTTATTTAGATTTATAGGTGGAATTGGAATAGGCATCTCAACAATAGCGGTTCCTTCATATATTACTGAAATCTCTCCACCTGAAAATAGAGGAACATTAGTTAGTTTATATCAATTTAATGTTGTTTTTGGAATGCTGTTTGCATTTCTTTCTAATTATATTTTAAACGATTTTGGAATTTCATGGCGAGTGATGATTGGAATCGAAATAATTCCTGCAATAATTTATACAATTTTCACTTTTTCAATTCCAAATAGTCCTAGATGGTTAATTGCTAATAAAAGAAGTGAAGAAGCTGAAATTGTCTTAAATGAGATTAATTCAAAAAAGATAACTAAACAATTAATGACTGAAATAATTCTTGATGTAGATGCGAAAAAATTAGAAGAAAATATTTTTTTAAAAAAATATCGTTTTATTTTATACTTAACTTTCTTGATTGCTTTTTTTAATCAATTTTCAGGAATAAATGCTATTTTATATTACGCTCCTAGAATTTTTGAAGAAACTGGCTTAGGATACAATGATGCTCTTTTAAGCTCTGTTTTAATTGGGATAGTAATGGTTGCATTTACTTTAATAGGCGTTTTTTTAATTGATAGAATAGGTAGAAAAAATTTAATGTACTTTGGTAGTATAGGTTATATAATTTCTTTAAGTTTAATATCTTTTGGGCTTGCTGCTGAATGGGGAGGGGTTTCTGTTCCTATACTTATACTTATATTTATCGCATCTCACGGAATTGGACAAGGCACTGTTATTTGGGTTTTTATTTCTGAAATTTTCCCTAATCACTTAAGAAGTAGCGGACAATCATTTGGAAGTTCTGTTCACTGGATTTTAGCGGCTATAATCCCCTCAATGATACCCTATTTGTTTTCCACTATAGGCTCAGAAATAGTATTTTCATTTTTTACCTTAATGATGATTTTCCAACTCTTATTTGTAAAGTATTTAATGCCAGAAACAAAAGGAGTGTCAATAGAAGAATTATTCAAAAAATTAATTTCTTAAATAATTTTAAATCATCCATGAAGTGTTTTAAAGATTAGAGGTTTTATTCTTTAATTTTTCTTATAATCCTGTATTTATTGTATTATTAAAATCAGATCCGAAAGTTTAAAGAACCACCCCCACTAGGTCTAAATAAATCCACTTTTCCCTTTAGGGTGGCGCGTGTATAATGGTA
>TARA_B110000259_G_scaffold182305_1_pt1 | contig 15466 bp, 13 predicted proteins | sample TARA_B110000259 | Tara Oceans TARA_B110000259 (sample SAMEA4397649) | marine metagenome | biome: Polar Biome; feature: [SRF] surface water layer (ENVO:00010504); material: water (ENVO:00002006), including particulate matter (ENVO:01000060) such as... | depth 5 m | reverse complement strand
TTTTGAGGTTTAGAATGTTATAATATATAATAAAAGGACTTAAAGAGGCTCGGGTTATGTGTCGGGTTGATTATAACAAATTAGTCGCGTGCTTAATCCCCGCAATAAATTTACTAAAATATATCTAATTTATTTAAAATTGATTATATTATTTAATAAATAATATAATAAATAATAAAACAAATATATATATTATGTCTAAATCAAAAAACGGTTCATCTCCTCTACCGTTAAAAACGGTGATTGAATCAAGTGATGATAGCGATATTACGAAGCAATTTAAGCGTTTAATCAATCTCTATTTACAAAATATTAATAAATTACCCGAAAATACAGAACCCGAGTTAGAAGTCAGGTTCGCTACAAAAAAAATCAAACCTCTATATAAAATTGATTTTTACAATGTTATCAAAAGTTTATTAAACAATAATTTCAAATGCACTAATGAAAATTATGCTTTGAAAATCACACTTGATAATGAAACATCTAATATTAGAACACAAGTTAGTGGATTATCAAATATTCAGCATTATTGTAAATATAATAATGTTACCAATATTACTGACCCAACAAATGTGGAGTTTGTTGAAAAAGAATACATTATTCATAATGGCGTTAAAATGGCCCCATTAGATTTTGACGATTACAATTTTAGGATTGCGTATCAAACAGAAAAGAAATATGATATTAACGACCCTACAATTCTAAATATTACAAGTAAATGGAGCACCACCAAAAAAGTATTTCGATACATTAAACGGTTTGAATATACTCATCCCGATTTTCCATTTCGCATTCATTGTAGTATTGTTAAAACTTCTAAAACAAATAATTACAATAAATATATTCCTCAATACACCGTTAAAGACGCCGATGTATTTAATTCCACCGAACATTATGAAATTGAAATTGAATTAGATAATAGCAAAATTGGCGTTGATAGTGAGTTTTCAACTGGATTAATTATCTATAAAAAACTCAAGGAAACTATTAAATATGTATTAATTGGTATTCAACAGACAAATTACCCAGTATCATTAACCGAACAAAGCAATATTATCAGCAACTATCTTAAAATTACAAAAGGCAATGACTATAATCCAAATAAAAAACACATAAATAAGGATTTCATTGGACCGTCGTCCGCCACACTACAAATGCATAATATTATCAATATCACGGATATAAATGATACTAATAAATCAATCCCCAATATTCGTACTAATTATACAGTAACAGATAAAGCCGATGGCTCAAGAAAATTATTATTTGTAAATGATGATGGTAAAATTTACTTAATCAATACATTAATGAATATTGAATTCACTGGTTCATTCACCGATGCTACGGACCTATATAATACTATTATTGATGGAGAGCATATTTTACACGGTAAAAAGGGAGAATATATTAATCTTTTCGCAGCATTTGATATTTATCATTGTAATGGTAAAAATGTTACGGGTCTCGCGTTTATCAATGTTGATGATGAAACCAACAAACAAGAGACAAATTTTAGATTGGTTATTTTAAAAAGCGTAATCAAGAAACTAAATCCGCAATCTATTATTCCAAAACATAAAAGTGCTATTGAGATTGTTAATAAAAAGTTTTATGCCAAAAATGTATTCAGTGGATCGCAAAAGATCCTGGCTAATATTGAACTATTACCATACACTACCGATGGTTTAATCTTTACACCCGCTAATACCGGTGTCGCAAGTAATAAAGCGGGTTTCGCTGCCCCCAACCAGAAGGTTACATGGATGGAATCGTTCAAATGGAAACCACCGATATTTAATACAATTGATTTCTTGGTTACTTTCAAAAAAAATGATTTTGGTGTAAAAAAACAAACACACATTCATAGCGATGGAACCAATTTAACATCATCCAGTCAATTCCAAACATATAACACATTAATTCTACAAGTGGGGTATGACGAGAAAAAACATGGATACATTAATCCCTGTAATGATATGCTGAACGATTATGTTGTTAAAAAACAACAATACAGCAACAATGATTATAAACCCGCGCGATTTTACCCAACTAATCCATCCGATGAAAACGCTGGAATATGCAATATTATTGGGTCTATGGACGAATCGGCCAATCTTAAAATTTTCACAGAAGAAGGCGAGGAAATTGAAGATAATACCATCGTTGAATTTAGATATGATGAAACCAGACCATCTCTATGGAAATGGGTACCACTGCGCATGCGATATGATAAAACATCTGAATTAAGAAGTGGTGGCAAAAATTTTGGTAATGCTTATCATGTAGCAAATTCTAATTGGCAATCTATCCATCACCCAATTACAAATGCTATCATTAGTACAGGCGATAATGTTGTGCTCGATAATAAGGATGATGAAATATATTACAACAAAACTGATTCGGTCTCTGAAACACGCGGTTTAAGGGATTTCCACAATTTATATGTTAAAAATATACTAATTAATAGATTAGCTGATGCTGGAACAACTATTATTGATTATGCGTGTGGTAAAGCGGGTGATTTACCCAAATGGATTAATGCGAATGTACCATTTGTATTCGGTCTTGATTTAAGCAAAGACAATATTGAAAACAGGTTAGACGGTGCCTGTGCCAGATATTTGAATTACGCAAAACAATATGCTACTATACCAAAAGCTCTATTTGTTAATGGTAATAGTTCAAAAAATATTAGAAATGGCGACGCATTTATTACTGAAAAAAATAAGCAAATAGTTAAAGCTATTTTCGGTGAAGGCTCCAAAAATGAAGTCGTTTTAGGTAAAGGTGTATATAATAATTATGGGATAGCTCAAAATGGTTTTAAAATCAGTTCCATCCAATTTGCGTTGCATTATATGTTTGAAAACGAAACAATTCTTAATGATTTCCTCAAGAATATATCTCAATGTACTGCTCTCGAAGGTTATTTCATTGGAACCTGTTATGACGGACAGAAAGTATTCAATTTATTGAATGATATTGAGACCGGTAAATCTAAAAGTTTATCTAAAAACAATAAGAAAATTTGGGAAGTTACTAAAAAATACAGCGAAACTACTTATGCTGACGACGAGACTTGTATTGGATACCCAATTGATGTTTATCAGGAAACCATTAACAAGACTTTCAGGGAGTATTTAGTAAATTTCAGTTATTTAACCCGCTTATTAGAAAATTACGGATTTGTTCCATTAAATCGCTCCGAGCTTTCGGCTTTAAATTTACCCAGTTCGGTTGGATATTTTGACGAACTGTATAATGCTATGCAAGAAGATATTAACAAAAATAAATCTTTATCATCTAAATTCGGCAAGGCTCTCAATATGTCTGGTGAAGAAAAAAGCATTTCGTTCCTGAATAAATATTTCGTATTCAAAAAAGTTAGAAATGTAGATACAGATTCCGTTGTCCCACTTAAACAAAATGATGATAAAACCGATGAGAAACTTACTCAAGATTTCGACGAGGTAGATAAAAAATTAGACGCATTAGAAAAAGAGTCGGTCGATGATAAATTCAAAAATCTTGCACTAAAAGCAATTGAAGAAGATGAGGTTGTAGTTGAACCTCCTAAACCATCTATCACTAAAAAACAACAGGAAAAACTGGACAAATCCGAACTAAAAAAAGCAGAGAAAGAGAAAGCAAAACAAGAAAAAGCTGAAATTAAAAAACAAGAAAAAGAGAAAGCTAAACTTGATAAAGCCGCGCAAAAAAAAGCCGACAAAGAAGCATTGAAAAACGCATAAACAGTATAAATAAATTTATTTACAAAAAGAAGTTAAACTTATTATATTAGTTATTATAGTAAAAATAACTAATATGGCTTATATTAATATTCCTTCATTAAACTATACAAATCTGACTTTTTCTTTTGCGTTGAAAACAAACGGCGAAGAAGAGCAAATCTTTATGTCTAACTCATTACATCATTATTTATCGAATATAAAACAGCAGATAGACCAATATAATACTTATTGGGATTATTATAAAAAAATAACCAATCCATATGAATTTATCCATACACATGTTCCAGAATTGAAAATGGCTATTTGTAAGCACAAGCCTCTATCTCGTTCATTTTTCAAAATGATAGAAATTATAAACACATTCTCTTTTTTAACCGAAACAAAAGACCTCAATTGCTTTCATTTGGCGGAAGGTCCAGGTGGTTTTATCGAGGCATTTAATTACAGGCGCAATAATAAAAACGATAAACTCTATGGCATGACTTTAATATCACAAGATGTTAATATTCCATCCTGGAAAAAAAGTTCGCATTATCTTAATAATAATAAAAATATTATCATCGAATATGGTTCATCTAATACAGGCGACCTTTTTCTAAAAGAAAATCTAATTTATTGCAACAAAAAGTATGCGGGAACTATGGACTATATTACTGGTGATGGTGGATTTGACTTTTCCGTTGATTTTAATAAACAAGAAGAACTATCTATGAAATTGGTAATGGCTCAAATCTTTTTTGCTATAATTATGCAGAAAACCGGAGGAAATTTTGTCTTAAAAATATTTGATATTTTTAAATTTAAAACAGTAGAAATAATATTTTTACTATCTAATTTATATGATTATGTTTATATTTATAAGCCATACACAAGTAGAGTAGCAAATTCTGAAAAATATATCATATGTAAAAATTATAAAAATGACAATCCAAGAATCAAGACCGAAATAATCAATAACTTTGATTATGTTATGGATAATATAGATAATATCTATTCACTATTTAATATCACATTACCTAAACTATTTCTTAAAAAGATTGAAGAAATTAATGCTATTTACGGACAACAACAAATTGAAAATATCAATACTACATTAAATTTAATCAGGGAGTATATTAATATTAAACATCGCTCTTATTCCAGTTCAGACGATGACGATGAGAATAATTGTGAAATCAAGCAAAATTCAACTCAAACAGATGAATATCATTCAGCTAACATAACAATTATTAAAGATGATAGTGAATTAGTAAGTGATTTGCTCGATTCAAACGATAATACACATTCAAGTCCTTTAATTTTGAATTCCGAAACAAGATTTTCATTTCTTCGTTCTGATAAATTTAATCTTTATATCAAAGAAAAACAAGAAAGCGATAGCGATAATAAAAGTTCTTCAAGTAATGATGGTGAAGAAATTTTATGTTGTAAATTAAAAAAAATAAAATTCAATCATTTATCTTATTCTGATAAATTCACAAATAAAATCAGCACTCTTAAAAATATTAATATTCAAAAAAGTGTAAATTGGTGTAATAAATATAATTTCCCTATGAACAAACATTTTGTTAATAATTAATTTTAAAATTTATTTTTTTTGAGTTCTCTTATGTTTGCGTTTTTTGCCTCTCCCTTTTCTGGATTTAAATGATTTAGCATTTCTATTTAAAACCAATTTTTTCGCTAATTTTAAAATCTCAGGAGCAAAATCACGTGATTTATTCAGAATAGCCCTCGACGAAGAAGAAGTTGGAGTATTCGTCAATAGTTCAAATACGGGTAGTCGTTTTCTTGAACCACCTAAAAGTCTCGAACGTCTTGTTCTTGCCATATATATATATATGTTATAAAATAAAATTTTTGATATAATTTTATTTTATTGAAATAATTAAGCCATACCTGGAACAAATAATCGGAGACCATATCGTTTTTTACCTGATGCAATAGGCAAACAGTGTTCGGTTTTACAAGGTACGTTCCATGTTGAAGAAAGACCGTCTGCGTATTGTTGAGTAAGTGAATAATTCGTCGCTGGTAAATAACATCTACGGCTCAACGCACTTAAACCATTTACACTCGAACTATATTCAATATCATCTCCATCCTGAGTACAATATCGTAATGCCGCTGTTCGTGCAGATGAAGATAATGCTCCTTGTACTTGGTATCTTTTATTAGACGGTACAAATGTTGTTCTACAATTATTCGTTGTCGTACATTCTTCTATTTCGGCATCCGATAAATTCATCTTTGTTGAAGTAGATGGTAAATTTTGATTTATGGTTTTACACCTTTTATGTAATAATGCTTTATGTGATTGGGCGTAATCAGAATTTATTACTGTAGTCGCTGGTTTCGTAACAAAGCATTTTGTTTTACAAGTAGGGGGCTCTCTCATATCAATTATATATTTGCTTCCAGATTGATGTAAAGTATCACAATCTACTGATGTAATATTTTCCGAACCAGGTTTATCTAAACTCCCTATATAAGAAAGATTACTAAATCCACTCGATGTGCCGTTTAAATTTACATACTGTTTTCTTGGATGTTTTATTGGATTAGCAATAAACCCGCAATTTGTAGTAGCGTTTTTTATATTATCAGGTAAAGAATTTTGAACCGATTTAGATACTACGATAGTTTTACTGTTTGCAATGTCTTTCCACGAAACATATTTTTGACCGTTAGGAACCCATTTATAATATGCGTTTTGTTCATTTTCACCCGTTTTGAATAGCCTCATTATTATAATATTATATTTTATTTTATTAATATATAATATTCTAAAGTATGGTTTCTAAATCATTTCAGAGAAAAAATATCCAATTTCCCATTTTAAATGGGTTCAATATTTTTTTATTAACAATTATTGGTTGTATGTTTTTATATGCTATAAATGGCGAATTTAAAGTGATTGAGGCAAATACGTTAAAAGAGATAGGCGAGGATACTGATGGGGCTAAAAATGAAGCAGAAGCACCATTTGCCATAACAGATTCAGCACTACCCCCAGCCGATCATGTAACAGAACGGTAGTCTGTGGTTAATTTAATATTATATATATTTAGTAATTATATATAATATCATCATATTATAATTAAAATATGGCTAATGAAAAATGTATTGTTGATAATTTCGGTGGTTCAAAACATCCATATGGCTATTGCATAAAACCTTTAGAAGAAATGATTGATTATGATAAAATACGCAGAGAGAGTGGTTCTTCTAATATGGTTGGGATAGAAGAGGGAACAGCGGGAATTGTAAATTATGCAACAGCTCTGGTTTCAGACCCAAGAAACGCACTAGCAGAAGAATGTAAAGGTATGCTTGGTAATAAATACGTCTTGAAAAGCCAGATGAAGTGTAAAAATATGGATGAAAATGTTCATTCTTATATTAATAATGTAGTTGAAAACAACGTTTTGACTGGAAGAAAAGACAATACTCTTGGTATTATTCCAGCTACCATTGGTTCAGCACTCTCAATAAATGGTGCTCCTTTAATACGGGCTATGTATGAAGACCCGAACCAAAATTGCATAAAAGTCACTCTACCTTGTCATATGATTTTTTCGAAGAAACCGGAAAATAATTATACGGGTCCTGTAAATGATGTTCCGATCTCCGTTGCTGATTATGATAGATTAATTGATACCGATGATATAAATCCAACCGCAGAACAAAAAGCATTTAGAGAAAATATAAGACGCGAGGCCGAGACTGAAACATATGCCAATTTACACGAAACTATATATGGTTATTTAAATGAAAATCCACAATTACTTAATAAAAATACGGATGTAGATGACCCTGACGATAACCAGATTACAGAAGAAAAGGTTGATGATGACGATGATGTATTATCCAATTTATATTATTTAATGTTATCAATATTTTTATTATATCTTATTTTTAAATTAATGAGTAAAAAATAAATCACATATTTAAGTAATTATATACCAAATTATCGCTATTAATATTATTAACTTCACCCGATAAAACACTTCCTTTGTAAAGTGTTCGAATAACATCATTGGGAGCATCACTGCCTGCCTTTATTAAATTTTTCTTTCTTAAATGATTTTTTATTTCTTTTATCGATTTTTGTTCCAACGCCGTGATTTCTCTCTTTATATTTTTTTGAGTTTGATTATTTTTAATCAATACACCTACTGTTCGTTTATCTTTCTGTTTACCCAATTTATATGTTGATGTTCTTGTAACTTTATTGATTTTAGGTATTTGTTTAATAGGTAGTGGTTGTTGACCTACAATATCAATGACTGGTTCTACAATATCAATGGTTTGTTCAATCGGTCTTGCTATAACTGGAATCGTTGGTCCTTCTATAATTTCAATATCATTTATTGTATCTAATTCGCTTGTAAATCCCACATTTTTAATAGGTTTATTGATTTTTAAATCATCGTCTTCTGGGTATGATATAATTTCGGTCGGTAAAACTTTATCAACTGGAATAGAGGGATGAGGCATAACTATTTTATCTGGTATTATTTCTACTTTATTAGTAGAATTTGGACCATCATATTTGTTATTTTCCAAAACGATTTTAACTGATGGCTTATATGCGAGTGGATTTTTTTGAGTTTTATTTAATTCTCTGTATGTCGGGCGAGAACCGTTTTTTAAACTGCTGTAACCATGTGAAACAACGGTATCCGTTTTTTCTAAATTAGACGGGAGATCTAAATTAATTTCTACTCCAACAGACTTATTTTTAATAGTCTGTTTATTTTTCTTTTTGTATTTATTTTTTACCGACAAATCTTGTAAAAAATTGAGAGATTTATCAAATTCTCTCTCAAAATCTATATTTTCATATTTATTTTTATTTTTTTCAAATAATTCGTTTACTACTGGTTTGTTCGAATCCTTCTCATCTTTTATTGCTTCTATTTCTTTATTTTTTTGAAAGTCTTTTACCTTGTTAATGAGTGCTTTTTGTAAATGTTTTGATTTTGAAGAATTTTCTTCATCTATGGGTTGTTTATCCCGTGCTTTTAAAGTTCGAGTTTTCCTTTCCTTTTTGGATTTCCCATTCATTAAAAATAAATTCGGGTTTATTTTCAATGTTCTATTTGTTCCGGACATATTAATATTGAGATATAAATAATAAAAAAATTATACTTATTAAAATTTTATTTAAATATTAATTTAATTAAATAAAATTGATTACATTATCACAATAAATACATTTATAATACAACCGTATTGTCAATATGAATAGTGCGAACAGATTAAACGATTTTAATGACGAAATTAATGAACCGGAAACCGAAATCCAGAAAACAAATGATCCAAAAATCAGCGAAGACGAAGAACCATGGGTTCTAATTGAATCTCATTTCAAAAATCGGCATTTAAAGCAGCTCATTCGTCATCAAATTGAAAGTTTCAATTATATGGTTAATACTCAATTAGAACAGACAATTGCGATGTTCAATCCTATTCGCATTTGCTCGGAACACGATTACATCAAGGAACTAAATCTTCACCGTCTCGTCGCACATGTGACACTTGAGAATTTCAATATTCACAGACCTCAAGTATATGAAAACAACGGAGCAACCAAAATCATGTTTCCTCAAGAAGCCCGTCTTAGGAATTTTACATATGCTGGTGCGATGACGGTTGATTTAAATATCAAATATACTGTCCGCAACGGTGAAAACTACAAAAATACACAAATTTACAACAAGGTTCTTAAAAATATTCATATTGGTAAGTTACCAATTATGCTTCAGTCGGACATCTGTGTTCTCAGTCAATATAATCACTTGAATACCGACCAAACTGGCGAATGTAAGATGGACCCAGGAGGCTATTTTATCATCAACGGTTCAGAAAAGACATGTCTCGCTCAAGAGCGTGCTGCAGAAAACCAAATTGCTTGTTTCAATATTTCCAAAAATAATACCAAATGGACTTGGAACGCTGAAATGAAATGTATCCCTCACTGGAAATGTATCTCCCCTAAGCAAATTAATCTTTATCGGAGCACAAAAAATAACGGATTTGGTAATTCAATCTACTTGCAAATTCCTCGTCTTAAGAACCCAATCCCACTTTTCATTATCTTTCGGGCGTTTAATATTATCAGCGACAAGGATGTATGCGAAAAGGTAATTCTTGGTATTGATGATAAAAAGCAGCGGAAAATGTTATATGGTCTACAGGGATCTATCGTAGATGCTAATACTTGTCTTACATATGATGACGCACTCCATTATATTACTTCAAATGTAATTTACACTCCTCTTAATGTAGATAAAGATACCGGATACAAGCGCAAGCGGGATTTTGCTATTGAAGTTATTAATAACGACATATTCCCACATTGTAGCACTAACGAGCAAAAAGTATATATGCTTGGATATATGACAAATAAGTTGCTTCAAACATCATTCGGTTGGATGGAACCCACCGATAGGGATTCGTATCTTAATAAGCGTGTAGATTTAACGGGTTCGCTTATTAATAATCTCTTCCGTAATTATCTCAATAAACTAGTTAAAGATATGCAAAAGCAGATTGTCCGCGAAATCAATTCTGGTTCGTGGAAATCCAACGAAGATTACGAAAATATTGTTAATAATACTAATATTTATAAAATTATCAAATCAGTAACTATTGAAAACGGTATCAAGCGGGCACTTGCTACTGGTGATTTCGGCATCAAGCAAATCAATAGCAATAAGGTTGGTGTCGCTCAAGTTGTTAATCGACTTACTTATCTTTCAAGCATTAGTCATCTGCGCCGTGTTAATACTCCTATTGATAAAAGCGGTAAATTAGTCCCCCCTCGCCGTCTTCATAATTCATCTTGGGGATTTCTTTGTCCCGCTGAAACTCCGGAGGGAGCATCTGTTGGTATTGTTAAAAATCTAAGTTATATGACACATGTTACAATCCCATCCAATACAATTCTACTATATGATTATATTATGCCACTAATTACGACGATTGAATCGTTTGGTGATTCTGCTAAATCATTATATGACAAAGTTAAAGTATTTATCAACGGTGTATGGGTTGGTATTACCGATGAACCACTTGAACTTTTCAAAAATATTAAAGAGAAGAAATATAAGGGAATCATTAATATTTATACATCGGTTATTTTCGATTGTAAATTACTTGAAATCAGAGTGTGCAACGATCCAGGTAGGCTTACTCGTCCAGTTTTAAAAGTTCAGGACAATTCAATCGTTTATACAAAAGAGACAGTTGCGAAGGTTAGGTCAGGCGAACTTAATTGGAATGACCTATTATATAGTGGTAAGATCCCTGACTCGGCAATTGAATACGTTGACTCATACGAACAAAATAATACAATGATTGCGATGGACAGGCAACAACTTAACCAAACTAACACCAAATATGTATATCATTATAGTCATTGTGAAATTCATCCGAGCACTATCTTCGGTGTAGTGGCTTCGTGTATTCCTTTCCCGGAAAACAATCAGTCTCCCAGAAATACATATCAGAGTGCTATGGGAAAACAGGCACTCGGTATGTATGCTACTAATTATGATAACCGAATGGATAAAACGGCATATGTTTTATCTTACCCGATGAGACCACTTGTTGATACTCGCCTAATGGATATTATTAAACTCAACGATATCCCATCTGGAGAACAAGTTATTGTAGCCATTATGAGCCATTCTGGTTATAACCAAGAGGATAGTCTGTTATTCAATAAGGGTTCGATTGATCGTGGTCTATTTCTGGCTACGATTTATCATACTGAAAAAGATGAGGACAAAAAGTTATACGGTAACGAGGAGATGCGTTGTAAGCCAGATAAGACAAAGACTAAAAATATGAAGTTCGCTAACTATGAAAAAATCAATTCACAAGGATTAGTTCCAGAAAACACTCTGGTAGAAGACCGTGATATTATTATCGCCAAAGTGCTACCAATTAAAGAAAACAAAAATGATTATACCAAAACCATCAAATATACAGATGAAAGCCACGTCCATCGCACGGCAGAAGAAACTTTCATCGATAAAAATTACAGCGAAAGCAACGGTGACGGTTATAACTTTTGCAAGGTTCGCCTTCGCAGTGTCCGCCGTCCCGTTATTGGTGATAAGTTTAGTTCGAGACACGGACAGAAGGGAACTATTGGAAACATTATTGAGGAAAAAGATATGCCCTTTACGGCAGATGGTCTGAAACCCGACATCATTATCAATCCCCATGCTATTCCCAGCCGTATGACTATTGCTCAATTGAAAGAAACACTTTTAGGGAAGGTATTAATTCAAATGGGTCTATATGGGGACGGAACGAGTTTTAGCAAATTTAAAGTCGGTGATATTGCTTCAAAATTACAAAAACTTGGTTATGAATCCAACGGAAACGAAGTAATGTATAATGCGCTCACAGGCGAACAAATGCCGTCCAGCATCTTTATTGGACCTGTATTCTATCAACGTCTTAAGCATATGGTAAATGATAAAACTCACAGTAGAGCGATTGGTCCAATGGTTAATCTTACTCGTCAGCCAGCAGAGGGTAGGGCACGTGATGGTGGTCTTCGTTTTGGAGAAATGGAACGAGATTGTATGATTTCACACGGTGCGTCTCGATTTACGAAAGGACGGATTTATGATGCATCTGACGCTTACAGCGTCCATGTGTGTAATAAATGTGGACTCATCGCATCTTATAATGCAACCCAGCAAATTCATATCTGTAATACATGTGAAAATAGAACCGATTTCAAATATGTAGAGATTCCATATGCTTGCAAACTAATGTTTCAAGAATTGTATACTATGAATATCGCACCACGCATTATTTGCCAGTAAATAAATAACTAATTAAAAACCAAACAAAATAAATTTTTTTATATATTTTTAAATAAAAATATATTGTATATAATAATTACTATGTCGTCTACAAATAACAATATGGGACAACAGACGGAAAATAATGGAAATAACTACTCTATGTGGAGAAAACATTTGATAAAAGCATTCGATACCACGCCCAATAAGGTAGGTCCGTTTAAAGTGGCTTTTAATCCAGGTAATCCAACTGTCGTAAATGATAGTTCTGATTATACCCGTTTCAAGAAATTGGCGGCTATAAATAACAATTTTTTCGGAAAAGGTGTTCCTGTATAGATAAAGAGATACATACTATATATTTAGCAAAATCGTTCAATAATATTTATACAATTATCCTATTTTATTTATTATAATATTTATAATAAATAATTATGAATATATCCATTATAGAAAATCATATACCCAATACGAATTTTCCAAAATTAAATTTATCTGGTGATACTCAAGACCAAAAAATTTTAAATATTTTAGCGATAGATGGTTCGTATAATTTATTAAGAGATTTCAATCATATCCAGTCTATTAATAGAATTCCAAAAACAAGCAGAGGCTTATATGGTAAAAAACCAGGTGATGAAAATTTTAGTATCAGTTCCCATATCAGTTTTTTACAAAAATTAAAAAAAACAAAAGGTGCGATTAATCAATATCTCTATAAATGTCGAGATATATTGAAAATAGATATTCAGGAATATATAAAAAAATTGAAAGATGTTTATTATTACGATATTTTTTCTCTGTTATCAAATTGATTTAAACATAATTTTATATATTTTTATAATGAACGGAGAGAATAAGGTATGTTTATCAATAAATCCTATTGATAATAGCAAATATAATCTGGTATGTAATATGTGCGAGAGATCAATATATAGACACGAATACAAAACCGTTATTAATAATAAATATAAAACTGCACCAGAATTTTATAAAAAATGTTTGGAAAATGACTTCGTAAATGGCTATAATTATATAAATAATTCAAATCTACCAATAAATAAATTACCATATAGAATAAATATGAAAAGTTGGGCGACTATAAAAAATGATAGCAATTTTATAAAAAATATGACTAATGGATTGAAGACTTTAATTGGTAATGAAGCATATAATTATACTGATAAAGATGAAAAAAAATTTAATGATGAATTAGAAGAATTAAAAATTATTTTTTTAATGAATAGAGAGAATTCAATCGCACAAAACGAACATTCTCACCATCACGAACATTATCATTAAATTTTGTATATTATAAAATGATTTAGAAATAATATAAATATATATTATAATGCCGAAAAAAAATAAAAAAATCATTGAACCAGTAATAGAAGAACCAGAGCCCGAACCCGTAGTAGAGCCAGAGCCCGAACCCGTGGTAGAGCCAGAGCCAGTAGTTGAGCCAGAACCTGAACCCGAACCTGTGTCCGTAATTCCTGAACCTGAACCCGAACCCGAGGTAGTTCCAGAGCCAGTAGTTGAGCCCGAACCAGAGGTAGTTCCTGAACACGTGGTAGAACCAGAGCCTGAGCCCGTAGTAGAACCAGAGCCTGAGCCCGTGGTAGAGCCTGAACCAGAGGCAGTTCCAGAGGTAGAATCCGAACCCGATCTCGAAGTAGAGCCATCGCCGCCACGCTCGAGAAGCACGAGAAGCACGAGGCCGCCGCCGTCTCCGCCGCCTCCGCCATCGCCATCGCCTGAGATAGTTCCAATCTCCCTGTTTGTCGCAGCTACTCCAACTCCAACTCCAACGCCAATTATTGCGAGACCAAGAATTAAAAAAATGACTATGAAATTTTAAATAAAATAATAATAATATTTCAATTTTTAAATATTATTATAATTATAATGTCTAACACGCCGATAATATCAAAAAATATGCCTCAAAAATTCGGATTTGCCGACGGAGGGAATAGTTTTGCTATGGGAAGGAAAGCATTCGCAAATGCTACTCATATATCTCATTTAAACCAAAATTTAGCAAAAAATAACAGTTCGATGAGCAATCCAAAACCATTACCAAGTAAAAGTTCAGATCTGAGAACCCAGAGATTAAGAATGAGTGCAATTGGCGGTGGTTCAACGAAATTATCTGATAATAATGATAGTGTTTCATTTAAACAATCGATTCATGTCAATGTCGTTAATAACGCACGTACACGAGTACGAGGTGCTGGCGGAGGCAGTGTACCAAAGAAAAATTCTATAACACATTAAACAAAAATAATTATCTTATTTTTTTAAAATTGATTTAAATTTCAAATTAATTTTAAATAAAATTATAAAGATGCCGATTATATGTAAATTTATTGATTGTAAAAAGTATGCCAGTTTTGGTTTTCCAAATGGGAAAATAGAGAGATGTAAAACGCATAGTGAAAAAGATATGGAAAATGTAACAGATAAAAAATGTAAATGTGGAAAAGCATTTCCAGTCTATAATTATATCGGACTTCCTGGTAAATTTTGTAGTTCTTGTAAGGAAGGGGATATGGACAACGTAAGAGATAAAAAATGCAAATGCGGTGAAGCACGACCAAGTTTTAATTATGTTGGACTTAAAGCAGAATTTTGTAGTTCGTGTAAAAGCGATGATATGGATAATGTTAAAAGTAAAAAATGTAAATGTGGAAAATCACAGCCATATTTTAATTATATTGGACTTAAAGCCAATTTTTGTAATTCGTGCAAAGAAGAGGATATGGATAATGTAGTAAGTAATAAATGTAAATTAGAAAATTGTGACGTACGAGCAAATCCAAAATACAAAGGTTATTGTGCACGATGCTTTGGTTTCACGTTTCCAAATGACCCGTTGTC
>TARA_B110000259_G_scaffold182275_1_pt1 | contig 15531 bp, 17 predicted proteins | sample TARA_B110000259 | Tara Oceans TARA_B110000259 (sample SAMEA4397649) | marine metagenome | biome: Polar Biome; feature: [SRF] surface water layer (ENVO:00010504); material: water (ENVO:00002006), including particulate matter (ENVO:01000060) such as... | depth 5 m | reverse complement strand
TACAACGTATTAAGAATATTATCTGGTATGGGTGGCATTGCTTACTCAAACTAGATATTTTTTCTGTTTTTTTTTCTATTATTATAGTATAAGATACATATAATATGGGTGGCGGTTTATTACAATTAGTTGCTTATGGTGCTCAAGATGTTTATCTAACTGGTAATCCACAAATAACATTCTTTAAAGTTGTTTATAGAAGACATACAAACTTCGCTTTAGAATCTATACAACAAACTTTCAATGGTTCTGTTGGTTATGGCAGTAGAGTAACTAGTACTATAGCTAGAAATGGTGATTTAATATCTAGAGCTTATTTAGTTATAAAATCGTCTGCGAAAAATTTATGCCCGTATTTTGGTTTACGGGTCATAAAGCATGCTGAAGTCGAAATTGGTGGTCAAAAAATGGACAAACATTATTCGGATTGGATGTATATCTGGAATGAATTATCATTGCCAGTATCAAAAAAAGAAGGTTATTTCAAAATGGTTGGTGGTTCAGGAAGCAAAGGTGATTCATCATTAACAGGCACACCTTTGCTTGATACAACTAATTTTAAAACAGTAAAAGATGGCGATTATTACCCATTAGTACTTGGAGGTAGTGGCTTTGGACTACAATTAAAAGTTGTTGTTGACGCAAACGGCGACCTTACTTCAACAATATTTAAGAGCGGTGCTGGATATAAAACTGGAGATACATATAAATTAGACCTTAGTGTTTTTAAAGCGAAATTGAAAGTTGACGAAACCCTCCTCACAAATAGTAGTGATATTGAAATTACTTTAGTAACAATAACTGATTTGACTTTAATTGAATTATCTAGTGCAAATGAATTAGATACATTATATGTACCTTTAGAATTTTGGTTTTGTAGAAATATTGGTTTAGCTTTACCTTTAATCGCTCTACAATATCATGAAGTTAAAATTAATATTCAATTTGAAGATGCTAAAAAATGTACAAATGGTGATGGTAATTCACCCCCAAGTACTACGGATTTATCTGCTCATTTGTGGGTAGATTATGTATATTTAGATACAGATGAAAGAAGAAAATTTGCACAAACATCACACGAATATTTAATCGAACAATTACAATTTACAGGATTTGAATCATTAAGTAATAAAGTAAGACTAAATTTCAATCATCCTGTTAAAGAATTGATATGGACTATAACAAGTAATAAAACCGAAAGACCTAATGAAAATTGGTTTAATTATACAAATAATGAAACTGTAGTAAATGTATTAGATATAGATGATTATAATGATATTAAACAATTATTAGGACCAAATAGTAAAACAGAAAATCCAGTTCAGCATGCTAAATTATTATTAAATGGCAATGATAGATTTACACAAAGAGATGGAATGTATTTTAATATGATACAACCTTTCCAACATCATGAAAATATACCAAATAATACAGGTATAAATGTATATTCTTTTGCATTAAAACCGGAAGAACATCAACCATCTGGTACATTAAACATGTCTCGTATTGATACATCTTTCATTTCTCTAGATTATGATTCTGAAAAATATAATAACAATAGCGTTTTTGCAATATATGCAATAAATTATAATGTATTAAGAATATTATCCGGTATGGGTGGTATTGCATATAGTAATTAAATTATTGAAATTTATATAAGACTATTTTTTTTCTCCTATTATAGTATAAAGATATTATATGGCTGGCGGTCTATTACAATTAGTAGCATATGGTGCTCAAGATGTTTATCTAACTGGTAATCCTCAAATTACATTTTTCAAAGTTGTATATAGACGTCATACTAATTTTGCTATAGAATCTATTGAACAAACTTTTAATGGAACTTCTAGTATTGGTTCTAGAGTAAGTGTTTTGGTTACTAGAAATGGGGATTTGATAAATAGAATATATTATAAAGGTAAAATAACAAATAACCATACATCCAATGCATGTGCTTTAGTGCCATATTTTGGATTAAGATTATTAAAAAATATTGAATTAGAAATTGGTGGCCAGCGTATAGATAAACATTATTCTGAATGGATGTATATCTGGAATGAATTAAGTATGCCTGTTGGCAAAAAAGATGGTTATGATAAAATGGTTGGTGGCAATAAACGCAATAGTTCAATATTACTACCATCTGGAAAATCATATACTCTATATGTTCCTTTAGAGTTTTGGTTTTGCAGAAATGTAGGATTGGCTTTACCATTAATTGCGTTACAATATCATGAAGTTAAAATTAATATTGAATATGCTCAATTGAGTGATATGGTTGATGCAACTCCTGGAAACTGGTCTTATGATAATGATACCCAAGCGGATGAAGATAATTCACATTCAACTAATTTTTCTAGAACAATTGAATTAGAAGATTCTGAATTATGGGTTGATTATATTTTCTTAGACACAGATGAAAGAAGAAGATTTGCACAATTATCTCATGAATATTTAATTGAACAATTACAATTTACAGGTTCTGAAAGAATAACATCTGGTGTTACACAAGGGGGTCAAACATCTTTAAAAAGTGTTAAATTAAATTTCAATCATCCTTGTAAAGAAATTGTATGGGTTGTAAAACCTGATTCTATGCCTTCAGGAAGTGTATCTGCCGACACATCATATAGATTAAATGCAAGCCCAAGTAAACCATATTGGAATAATTATTCTAATAATCAATATAATGAATATAATCATTATGAATCTATTGTGACAGGGAATGAACCTATTAATTATAATTGTGAGAATCCTGTAAAAGCAGTAAAATTACAATTAAATGGAAATGAAAGATTCAGCGAAAGAGAAGGTGAATATTTTTCTGTTGTACAACCATATCAACATCATGAGAATACTCCTGGTGATTATAAAAAAGGAATTAATTTATATTCTTTTGCGTTAAAACCCGAAGAACATCAACCATCAGGAACTTTAAATATGTCAAGAATTGATAGTTCTCATTTACAAATTGCAACAGAAAAATCTGGTTTAATAAATATATTTGCAGTTAATTATAATGTTCTTAGAATATTATCTGGAATGGGTGGTTTGGCGTATTCTAATTAAAAAATGATAATTTTATTATTTATTATTTATTTTTTTAATATTATGTTTAGAACAAACTTAGTACTTATTTTATTTATGTTATTTATAAATTATAACATATATGGTTTTGTAATGACGCCGATTATTAAAGAATATAAGTTAATTAAATTAAATCATAATAAAGTAACAAGAATAAATTTATTTAATTTAAGCAATAATTTAGAATATAAAGATAGTTTGGATACGGATAATAAATTTGAAATTATTGGAGAAAAATTCTTATTATTCTTCAAAACTTTTAGTGATGTTTTATTACTATATATCAATGTATTTAATATATTTTATATTTTATACATTATTAAACATATGTAATAATATATAAAATAATAATAATATATATTTATTAATATTATGAAATTTATATATTTTTTATTATTAATTAACATTTATGATGTATTTACTTTTAATTATTTTAAATTTAATAACAAGTTAAGACTCAGAAGGAACGTTTTATTTTCAAATAAAAATAATATTTATTTAAATAAAAATAATTCCCGTGTTTTACAAACATCAACTTATTTAGAATCATTAGAAAAAAAATTAGCATTTAATAATCCAAAAATTATTAGAAATATTTCATTTGATAATATAATCTTATATAATAATTATATTGAAACTATTTATGATAATAAAAAAAAATATCTAATTATCGAATTCAAAAATAATACAAAACATGTATATTATTATATTAATAATTATTTACATATAAATGAAATAATAAAAAATTCAAATATTTTTTATATTAATTTAAATGATTATCCTAGATATATAATAAATAGTCCTTTTGGTTTTTTTACATTTGAAAAAAAATAATAATAATTAGTAAGAATGATTAAAAATATTAAAATTATATTATTTATATTATTAATTATGATAATATCTGTAATATTTATAATAATTATTAATAAATATACAGAGGAGGAGAAATTTACAGAATTATCAGATACATTAGCAATACCGGAAGTACAAAAAAAGGCTAATTTAATTGATAATGAAGATGCTATTATTGCATCTGATGATAAAACATTAAATGAACAAATAAAAAATATTTCTGGTCCAACTGGTCCTCGTGGTGATAGAGGTCCAATTGGACCTCAAGGAGGAGAATGTAAATGTAAAATGCCATTGTTAAAATTCATAGATGAAGAAGGTAATATATTAGCAAAATATCCAGAAAATAATTATCCATCAATTGATGAAATAATTGAAGATGACTTAGTAGAATTGACAATACCGGTACCAAGTGGTAATAAGGGAGAAACGGGAAGTCCCGGAGTAATAGGACCTGGTGGTTTTGGTTATCCAAGTGATATATAATATGTATTATATATATTATGATAATACCTAAATATCTTCCTGATGATATAGTTGATTATATATATTCTTTAATATTATATGAAAACCCCAAAGTATTATTAGATGATATAAAAAATTATTATTCAACAATACAAAAAATTAAATATTTAGAAAATAATTTAATTATTAATAAATTATTTGAATATAATTTTATAGATTTTACAGTACCAAAACCAATTTCTACATTATATAGAAATAATCATAAAAAAAATACAAAATTATTAATTAATTTGTGTTTTGCAAAAAAAAATCTTAAAGAAAGACATAAAATGTTAGAAAAAATATTTACGACATCTCTTTATAATATATTATTATTAGAGTAATTTAGCTTCATTCATTACTCTAATTAGTCTAGTTAGACCAATACCACCACCGGATCTTTCAAAAAAATCGAATTCTAAAAATTCTTCTAATTCTCTATCAACTCTTTCTTTGGTAAAATTACTGTATAAAATATTGGCATAACTCCCATCACTAATTTCGTGAAATTGTTTTCTCATTTCTTCTCTATCTGTTGATCTTTGTGCACTACCAATTGTTTCAATGCCATTAATAATAACATCGATTTTTTTTGCATATCCACCAAACTCTCCACTACCATCTGCTTGTTTCATATTCCAAAAGGGCGAACTATAATTTGGGAAATGTTTTAAGAAAAATACGGGTCCATTGTCTTTATAGAGTTTTTCTTCATGTTCGTGCTCTAATTCTCTAACACCATATTTACGCGCAACATCCATATAATCTCCTTCTGGATATTCTTTGTCGTCATAAAATTTACCGAAACCAAGATGATTTAGAAGTTCTACTTCAACTTTTTTCATTGCTTCCATATCACCTTTCATTTCAAATTCGAACATGGGAAAGATTTTATCATGTCTTCCAGGAACTGGATTTGGTTCATTTCTATAACTTGTACTTACGCAATAAAAACCTTTAGCTTCTGGATTGGATAATAGTTCATATTCTAACCACATTTGACCAGTTTGTGGTAAAGGCCAAACCTGACCAGCATAGTTATATGTTGAAATTGTAGTAGGATCTTCACATGCCGCAAGAATACTTAATCTACTTTGCGTATGAACTTCAAGAAACCCTTTTGAATCAAAAAATTCTCGTAGTTTTTTAACTACATTAGTATAATCACAATTATTTACAATCCCGATTTTACTAGTCATTTTTTCTTTATAATATGACCTGTTTTCTTTTTAAGTAATTTTTAAAAAATGAAAATTATATTATTTATATTTAAATATATGAATAACTTCCAACAACATACATTTTATTTTAATGTATTAAAAACAAATAATGTTGATAATTATTTAATAAATGTATTAAATAATAATGATTGGAATGAAAAAAATATCGTAATAAATTTTCAAATGTATGTTGTATATTTTATTGTATATCATAATAGATTATTTATAAAACCTATTAATAATTATAATACTGAAATATTTAAACAAATGTTCAATTTTAATTTTATAAATTGGTTTTGTACTGATAAAATTGTAGAAATTGTTGAATATAAATAAAAATTGATTTTTTATATATGGAATTATATATATATATTAAATAGAGAAAACTATAAATATGGAATTTAAAAATGATTCCGAATTAATAAGAATTATTAATAGTATTTTAGAACTCAAAGAAGATAGTTTTAAAATATCTGTTAATAATAACGATTTAAATTGGACTGAATATGAATTTAATAATTTTGTAAATTCTATTTCTAATACCGATTATGAAGAAGTTGTTAATAATGAAATATTAGAAGTAGAAGATGAAAATGGTAATATATTAGTTATTAGTGATATTTCAAATATATTGAAATATTGTAATAGCAATGTTTATAGTAATATCAATAATTATAAATGGATTAGTAAAAATTCAGTATATAATAATTTAGAAAAAGATTTATTTGATTATCATATTTACTTTGATATAATTAAAGAAAGTAATATTGAAAAAGAACCTGAAAATTGGAAAATTAATAAAAAAAAATTTAAAATAACTAAAAAATTTTCATATTTTGATAAAAAAAATAATATTGAATATTCCGCTATACTTGAAAGAAGTGAAAATGAATATTCTACAAACTTAAAAGATTCTAATATTTTTAAAAAAAAACAGGATTATAAATTTGAAATAACAATTACTAATGATAGTAAAGAATATATTATTCAATCTTTACTTAATTTATTACATTATATTACTCAATATCCTAAAATTATAACAAAAGAAACGCAAAATAATGTTTTGAAAAAATATTATGATTTGATTAAAGATGATGTTAAAATTATGTCATATAATAAAAAAGGTTCTATTCCATTATTAACACCAAAACCTATTACATTAGAAAAAGTTAATTTAATTGACCCAAAAGAATATGGGTCAGTAAGTATATTAGAAGGTTATACTGTTACAGAGAAGGCAGATGGAGAAAGATTATTAATGTATATTGATGATATTGGTGATATATATATGATTAATAATACATATAATGTTATTAATACTGGTTTGAAATCTTTATCAAATTTATATAATAGTTTAATTGATGGCGAATATGTTACATGTGATAAAAGAAAGGATAATTCTTCAAAACATTTATTTGCAGCATTTGATATGTATTACATTAAAGGAAAAAATATTACAAATTTACCTTTAATAGGTGATTTATCAAGGTTAACACATTTAAATTTTACAAAATCATATATTGAAAACTCTAAAACAAATGTTGATTTTACTGTTAAAAAATTTTTATATAATGATAAAGATTCTTCTATCTATGAAAAATGTAAAGATATTTTGACAAATCATAAAGCATATCCTTATGAAATTGATGGTTTGATTTTTACTCCAGCAAAATTACCATTATATTCATATTATGCTAATAAACCCGCTCAGATTACTGATAATGTTCGATGGGATAGATTATTTAAATGGAAACCACCTGAACAAAATACTATTGACTTTTTAGTTAAATATGGCAAAATTGTAAAAGAAAATGGTGAAAAATATAGAGAATTAAAATTATTTGTTGGTTATAATTCATCTCAATGGGAAGATATTGGTCCTACAAAAGGTTTACGATTAAGATATGATCATAAATATGCCAAAGAGCAAAGAAATAATTTGGTATCTTATATCCCGACATTATTCAAACCTACTATTTATTATGAAACAGGTATAGAAATTGCATTAGTTAAAATTAATAGTAAAGGAACTATATTAACACACGATAATCAATTAATTGAAAATAATTCAATTATTGAATTTAGTTATGATGTTAATGATAAAATTTCAATAAATCATAGATGGAATCCTCTCCGTGTTAGAGATGATAAAACAAGACTTTATAGTAAAGGTGAAATTAGTAAAACAATGAATGATTTAAATATTGCAATTAATGTTTGGAGATCAATACATAATAGTATTACAAATGCTATGATTATTGGTAATCAGGATACAAATATAAATAAAGTATATAACAATACAACTGATAAAATTTTAGAATCGGATGATGTATATTATAGTAGAAATATTCCTAGAGATTCATTATTATCAATTCATATGTTAAATTTTCATAATCAAGCAATTAAGAAAAAATTATATGAATATTCTAAAGATAGAAATTCTTTATTAGAATTATGTGGTGGTGAAGGTGGTGATATGAATAGATGGATTGAATATAATTATTCATTCATATTATCAATTGATTTAGTTAAACGAAATATTTATAATCCTAGAAGTGGTGGATATTCTAGATTAATTAAAAAGAAAAATCAAGCAAGGCGTATTAATAAAGATGAAAAAGTTTATTTTCCAGATATTGTATTTGTTGCAGGAGATTGTGCAGAGTCTATAAATAATGGCACTGCAGCAAAAGTTATTAATGATAATGAAAGTTATGAAATATTAAATATTGTAATGAATAGAAATGTCAATAATAACTATCATTTGAGACATATTGCCGGTAAAGGTGTTAATAAATTTTCTGTATGTAGTTGTCAGTTTGCAATTCATTATTTCTTTGAAAATGAGAAAAAATTAAATGGATTCTTTACAAATGTTGCTAATAATTTAAAACAAAATGGTATATTCTTTGCAACATTTATGGATGGTAATATTATTGATAATATGTTTAAAACAAATAATACTACTACATTAAAAGGAATTAAAAATTTAGAAAGAGATACTGAAGTCATTACATGGGCAATTACTAAAAATTATGTAGATAATGATGAAAAATATGGTAAACAAATAGGAGTATTTATTGAAAATACGCAAAAAATAATTCCTGAATATTTAGTCAATTTAGATTTATTAATAGAAAAAGCAGCTGAATATAATTTAGAGTTTTTAGAAACTAATACATTTGAAAAAGATTTTAATGATATTAAGAATAAAATTGATGAAAAGAATCATAAATTAAATAGACTGGAAATTGATATTCAAGAATTAGATAAAGATTCTGTTCAAAAACAGTTTTCATTTTTAAATAGATATATCATATTCAAGAAAAAATAATTATTCATAATTAAATAGAGAGTGAAAATAATTTTAATGGATACCGAAATATTGTATGTTATTTTATTATTCGTTTTTATCGGTTTAATAGCATATGTTTTTTTAAATTGCAATTGTAGGTGTGATGGTGGTGGTGATGTAAGAGAAGGATTTAGTAATAGGTGTGCGTGTGCTAATGGTACAGGGAGCACATCACGATGGTATTGCGGTCCTGGAAACCAGTACGGCGCGAGGACGTTTGGAAATAATGATTATTGCATTTCTTGTAATCAAGGTGACCTTAAACAGTGGTACAAGAAAGATGGCAAGTGGGCGAGAGAATGTCCTGGAACTCCTCCATCTGCTGCCGCTGCCGCTGCCGCTGAGAAAGCTGCTGCTGATAAGGCCGCTGCTGATAAGGCCGCTGCTGATAAGGCTGCTGCTGATGCTGCTGCTTCCTGCAGGGACTGTGAAGATGAATCAAGAGAACAGTATGGGGAATGTCAAAGTAGTGGATATCCTACATGTCAAGATGACCCAGATACATATACTAAAAGTCATGGTCATGTAAATTATACATTAGAAAGTGGTATTGAAGTACAAAAACAAGGATGTAAATGGGATGAACAAAACGATGGGGATAAAATAAAAAGATTTGATGATAAAATATGTTCTAATGCTACAGATAATATACAAATTGGCACAAACCGTAGCAGTGCTCAGCAATATACTATTAAAGAGTTAAGCAACCATTGTAATTCAGTTCCTGGTTGCTATGGATGGGCGAGAGATACTCAGCAAGGGGATCATAAGGTAAAATTATGTAAAAAAGAAAAGGCTAGCACCACATCATTAAATAATAGCAATAATTACGATGTTTATACATGTAATTCTAATTATGTATGTCCTGATGGTTCTGAATTAAAGTCAAGTAATAATGGAAATAATAAAACAAATTATTGCAATCCTTGTCCTGCTGGTAAATATAAATCTGGTATAAATGCAAATAATTGTGTTCCTTGTAAGTCTTCTTGTCCTTCTGGACAAGCACTAAATGGTTCATGTCCAAAAGGAAGTATGAGTGATACAAAAACTTGTACAAAAATTGAAACTGGACAAAATAATTCTTGGGAAATAATAAAGAATGAAGTAACGTACGATGGTGAAAAAAATTATGGTTATTATCCAAAAAGAATAAGAGGATTGCAAGGTAATTTAAACGACTCTAAAACAAAGTGTGTGGAGATGGGCACGGAGTGTGCCGCAATATATGAATATCAATACACTTGGAATGGGGCAAAAAGTCTATATTATTATGCCGTTAACGTGGATTCGGAAAAAGAAGCAATGGATGATATTAATAATGGTACAGTTACAAGTCTTGATAATATAACATTAAATGGCGGCATGAAATATAAATATTTGAAGTAAATAATTTATTAATTATTTTTTTATATTTAAAAATATATTAATATATTTAAATATAAATGATTACAATATTATTACCATTATATAATGGTATTGAATATTTAAATTATTCTTTAAATTCAATTAAAAATCAAACATATACTAATTGGGAATTAATAATAGGAATAAATGGACATTATAATAGTAAAGATTTTTATGATAATGTTAAAAAAATAGTTGATAATATTTTTGATAAAAATGATAAAGTAAATATTTTAAATTTAAATTTATTTAATAAAATTGATACCTTAAACCACTTAACTAAAATAGCAAAATATCATTATATTGCATTAATAGATGTTGATGATGTTTGGTCCAAAGATAAATTAGAATTGCAAGTTCCTTATTTAAATACTTATGATGTTGTTGGAACACATTGTTATTATATAAATAAAGATGGATATAACTTGTCATTCTCTCCAACATTACCAGTTGGTGATATTACCGAATATAATTTTTTTGATGGTAATCCAATAATTAATTCAAGTGTTATTTTAAAAAAATCAGATGCTGTATGGCAATTAGATGATATTAATATAAATGGTGTTGAAGATTATGATTTATGGTTTAAATTAAAATTTCAAAAAAAAAAATTTTACAATATTGAAAAAAAAATTTGTTTTCATAGATTGCATGATAAATCATCTTTTAATAATAAAAATAATAATTATGTAAATATTCTTATAAATAAATGGAGAAATATGTTTAATTTAATAGATTATTAAGTGTCACTAAGCACATTAATGAACGCTCGTTAATTTCGTAACCAGTAGTACTGGTAAGTAATTGTATAATTTGTTTTAAATCATTTGTACGAAGACAATGACATAAATAATAGTAAACATCTCTAGAACCAACCGTATTACCAATATAAACAGTAATTTGTCTTCTTCTTAATTTTGCAAGATGAAATCTGATAAGTGGAGCGAAATCTTTATCAATTTCTTTATTCATTTTAAATAAATTTTTCCGTGTATTATATGTTGTTGTGGCGCTATATAGTTTAAATAAAACATCTTTAATTGTACAAATTGATGTATGAATTAAATATGTTGGATCGATTTCTTTTCCATTTGTATCATATAATTTTTCAATACTTGGATTATAATCTCTAATATAATCATTAATATGATATTCTACACGATTTTTCATATATGTTGAAAGAATATTATACCATGGATTAGGATTACATGGATCAGTATCTTCTCTATATTTTACTTCATGTGGTGAAATTTTCGCAAGATGTGTATATCCATTAGAGTTTCTTTTAATAATGCATCCATAACTATTATTTTCCTTATTATTCATATGATTAAATGCTTCTTCGCTATTATTGAATTGTTTTGGATAAGTAATATTATATTTTAATAGAGGCATATCATCTAAATTTACATCCTCACATGTTGCTATTTTTTTACTATTAATATGTATGATTTTTTTGTAATTATCACCTAAAATCATTTTATAATTGATAATATGGGTATTATCATGATGAATTAATGTAAATACATATGATTGTTCTTTATCTAAAAATTCGCTGAAATAATTTCTAACTGTATTTTCATCTTCATAAGCTAGAATTTCACATAATGTTTCATCAAACATTTTCCCATGTGTTTTTGTTGGATGAGAATACCACGACGTATTAATATCAGGACAACTTGTAGTTCCGTAATTCCACTTATTATTATAATAGTAACTAGTAATTGTAGTACCATCATATGCTTCATAGTATTTATCATTTGTATTAATTGTACTTTGATAATCCTCGATATTAATTCTTAAAGGAATACTACTAGAATAAGAAACAACAACCTTATTATTATTATTAGGCGCTTCAAAATCTAGAATAATACTTCTACATTGATCATATAATTCTTTAAAATCATCAATATCTTCACGTATATATGTATTGTGTAGGAGTACTTGATTTTTAATTCCTTTGAATTTTTTAACTTGTAGAGCGGGCCAATAATTATATTTTTTAAGAACACTTACTAAAGATTTTGCATAGTCTTTATCTTCATTCATATTTTTAGAGTAGTCATTATATGTTTCAGAAATAATATTATCTAGAGTAACTGATGTGGAGGAATTAGTATTTTGCATATTTGGAACTATTATTGTGTCTATTTATATGATAGACTTTAAATTTTATATCATTTTTTATTTTTTCTATTTATTTTTTTAAATTTCTCATGCAATTTCTTGTATTTATCTTTTATAATTTTAAATTCTTTTTTAAATTTTTTTTTAATTATCTTATGTTTTTTAACTTTCTTTTTATCTTTTTCTACTTTTTTTATTATACTATTTTGATTTTCAATTTTTTTTAATATTTTTTCTTTCATTAAATATAATTTAAAAAGTTCCTTTTCAATATTCATCAATATTTATCTATTAATTAATTAGATAAATAATTTATAATGGACGAATAAGAACCAGACATAGATCAAATTAAAGTATTAATATAAGATGTAGATAGTAAACTCCTCTTACCCGAGTACGTAGATTTAAATTATATACCATTTTTTTATTTTCTAATTGATCTGCTTTTTATTAGATCTAATTTTGTTTTTAGTAATAAAACTTCTTTGCCACTTTGAGCACGATTTAATGTATAACTATTATCAATTACTTTAAAATTATCAATTATTTCGTTCATTGATCTTTTGTATTCTCTATTTTTAGAAGTATTAGATATTAATTTACTTAGTTCTTTATTAGTATTTTTTTTAGGAGATGAACTTTTAGATTTTAAATATTTTACATCTGGTGGTAATATAATTGAAGATCTTAATGTATATTTTTTAAATAATTTTACATTGTCTAAAAAGTTTTTTCCATTTTTTAATGTACTTTTTATATTAGATTTAAAATATTTTTGCTTTGATTTTTTTTTAATAGATTTTAACTTTGAAATACTATATACACCACCGTGTGCTAAATCCTCTACACGTAAATGTCCGAATTGTCTAGCATGTTGTATACCGGGTCTCAATACAGGTGCTGCTCTCAATTTAAAGTGTCTTAAAGTTTTATAGTATCTTAATGAAACCCGATTTACAAATAAATGAAATTGACTCTTAAAAATTCTAAAGAAAAGTCCGGTGCCATCTGGTAATACACTTCTACCATCAAATGGATGTATATAATTTGCGTCGTGCATATTGTCTGGTACACATGCAATTGCCTCTTCAGTCATAATATTAATTAGATGTATATCATAGTTGGTAAAATTTTGATTTTGTTGATATATTATATTTCCAGCATTTACATGTTGAAATATATCATTTGGTTCCTCTTGATATATAGGACCAATTTCATCTCTTTGTGCAATTTTGTGTATTCTGCTCATATTGTATAAAAACAAAAATTTTAATGCATATCTAAAACCATCAATACCACGAGGTGTTCTTTCATAAATTAAATTTACCATTTCTTGATTATCATCTAATAATCTTGATAAATATTCTAAACCATTGGTGTCCCGCCATAATTCGTCAATATCTCTTAAACTACCATTACTATCTACTAGTATTGAAAAAGGTGTATTTTCTCTTCTACGACCTTGCCATTCCCAACCATATAATCTATTATAATTTCTTAAATATTGTACAAAACGCGCTTCGTCAATCGTTTCATCTTCTATTATAACTTCTAATGCAATGTCATCAACAGCATTTTCCATATTCCTATTAAATAATTATAAAAAAAATAATATAAGAATTTAATTATATATATAATATAATATAATATAATATGTTTTCTTCTTCAAAAAAATCAACAAATGAATGTCATCAATCTTCGGTATTAGATAATGTCGAAAAAGGTATTCCTAAACTACCTTCTCTTCTAATGACTCCTATTTTTAGTACAAATTCAACATGGCCTTCTTATTTAATCAAACCAGTATATAATGAAAATGAAATTAATACACCTGTTGATAATCACTATTATGATGCTGTTAATAATCTTGCTAATAATATTACAACATATGGTCATACAACACATGTAACACAAAATGGAACACAAATGTTTCCCGTAATGCCATATTATTTACAGACAACGCCTAAAAATGGGGGAACAGTTCATCCAATAATGTATCAACATCAAGGAGGTGTTTATAATACTCAAAATGTAAGCGTTCCAATTGTTCCTACAACTCCCAAAATGGTATCAAATGATGAACAAAGAAAACAACAATTATGGTATTATCAACATTATCAACCGACTGTTTATGATAATGTAGTATAATTTTTTTACATAATTTTTTTTACTTTTCTTATATTATAATAGAATGAAATTAAAAGGTGGTGCGTATGAAATGTCCTCACAATGTTTGACAATGTTTAGAGACCCGCAAAGTTTTGGATTAAATGCAGATGAATTTAGTAATTTAAATTTTGAACAATTTGCTAGAGATAAAGTAGGAGGAAGATATAAAAAAAAAGTAACTAAAAAAAAAGTAACTAAAAAAGAAGTAACTAAAAAAAAAGTAACTAAAAAAGAAGTAACTAAAAAAGAAGTAACTAAAAAAAAAGTAACTAAAAAAAAAATAACTAAAAAAGAAAATTCTAAAAAAAAAGTAACTAAAAAAAAAGTAACTAGAAAAAAAAAAACTAAAAGGGGTGGTGGTTTATTAACTAATTATGTTACAAGTTTACAATAACAATTTTCATAACTTATTTTTATCCATGTAATACAATTTCCATTATTATCAAATTTACCTAAATATTTATTTCTACATTTTTCACAAACTTCAAAATATTTATAATTATTATCATCTTCTTTATTTGTTATATTAATTATAAAATTTTTTGATTTCATCATAATATAAATTATAAAATAATTTTTAAATATATTATTCATCATTACTATTCTCCCATACTAAAACTAAATAATGAATTATTATTACCACTACCACTTTTATTAGGTATATAACTACCTAAAGTAACAGCAAAATTACTTATATTTTTAGATTGAATATATAAAGTTCCTGGACCAACAAATTTCATACCAAAACCTTCTCCACCCAAAAAAGCACTTGTTAATGTTTTACCCATGTTTTCTATTGTGTAGTCCATT
>TARA_B110000259_G_scaffold188217_1_pt1 | contig 15596 bp, 13 predicted proteins | sample TARA_B110000259 | Tara Oceans TARA_B110000259 (sample SAMEA4397649) | marine metagenome | biome: Polar Biome; feature: [SRF] surface water layer (ENVO:00010504); material: water (ENVO:00002006), including particulate matter (ENVO:01000060) such as... | depth 5 m | reverse complement strand
ATATATACTATGAAATCACAATATATATAATAAAAGAACTTAAAGAGCCTATTATATGCGTTGGAGAGATTTTAAATTTTTTATCTAACCGATAGTAGGTCTCTGTCGCTCATTAAATACTAATGGATACGGCATAATAACCGCTTGTGGGCGTTCGAACCAAGGTTTGAACTCTACATTTTTAAAACTTGGGGTTACGGGTTCTACTGCTTCTACTAAATTGGATGAACCAATTCCCCTCAAAGATGATTCAATATCTATACCATTATTGGAGAGAGTTTGATGCGCCATTTGAGATGGCATATATCCAACTTCGGGAAAGCACTCTGTCGTCGGACGACCCGCGGAAGAATGAATATATAAATTACGTTCTAAATGATCGCTATTTTTATTGTTTTCAATATTATAATCCTCTTGAGTATTACGGTTTCTTGTGCTAGCCATTTTATTATATATAAAACATATTTTTAAATATATTAATTAGTGATTATTAATTGTTTAATTTGGGAAAAATGATTTGGTTTGAGAGATTTATCGCTAATATAGTTTGAAAATAATTTATGAAACAGATGAAAGTATTCAAACGAAAACAACATAGGAAATACAAATGTATTATCTAATTCTTTGTTATTATTTTTGAAAAATTGAAACAATACTAACTTTTCAGAGAGAATGTCTAAAATTTCAAGTATCTCCTCATTATCCTTTAATAAATTGTATATTTTTCCAGTAATAACACTAATTTTATCATCATCATATTCTGTTTGTTTTAGTGCCTGTAGTAATTGTGCCTGATAACATATAATAGAACCCTCTTCATCATCAATCAAATTATAAGTGCATATAAAACTACAGTCATAATCTATCTCGTTCATATTATAATATTTAGTTTGGTTATTATTATATTATTTTTTTTAATATAATAATTTTGGATAGAGAGATTATCTATTTTTTAGCATTATCCCTCGCAAAATTACGAGCACTTACACCTGACCTATTCCAACCATTCATCGCATCTTCTTCAATTAAATAAGAAGGATTTGTAATTGTCTGTTGGATAGAGTCAATTAATGGATAATTTTTATGTTCTGTAAAATTATTTTCCATTAATGGATTGACTGTCTTTTTATTTAACGCGTTCTCTCCGGCTCTTAACATAAACTCGGTATCAGTATCGCCCATTCCTCTCCCTAAATAGGGAACTGTTAAATATGGCCTGGCTACTAAAGATAATTTGCAAGCAGGCTTGGTTATGTGTGTATATTTTAACTCGTTATTAGCGTCCATTTCACAACCTTTCATGCCACCTTCATGACCACCTTTGTAGAATACCTGAGGTTGTTTTGTTGCGAAGTCAATTGCACTGTTCATTGGGCAATTTGGGTAAAAATTTTCTAATCTGTGATTGGCATTATTCATATTCTGAATATTTCTCTGATCAATAGCAACATTATCATTCCCGATTCTGGAAGTCGAATCAAATGTATAAGGATAAGTTGTTGTAGCCGACATATATAATAATTTAATATAATATTATATTTAATATTATATGTAATTAATAAATAAGATAATTGATTAGGGTCAATTTATTACATATTACCCCCCGCTATATTGCCTTGTAATACTTTGTTTACATGACCGTCTTTACACGACGCCATATTACCGTAGCAAAATTTTGCGAAGTCTTTCTGGTTATTAGGGACGCTGGTATTTGCTGTAGTATGGAATTGTCTCATTGATTGTTCAAATTCAAATTTATCTCCTAAATCATTAAATAATTTTTCATCTATACGTTGGTCGTCAAAATTTTGTTTGATAAAATCTTTGGTAGAATCATTAATTTGCTTTTCAACCGCCTTATTATATGCCGGTGCTGCTGGAGGTCTATTCGGGTTTTCTTGTATTTCGGGCAATTGTATATTCATAAGTGGGTTTATGGGTTGAGGATTAGTGTAATTATGTTTAAACTTTTCATACATTTGAATATCACCAAACGCCTCTTTCAGTTTATTATTCTGCTTTTTATTTAAAATATAATAAGTCGCAATCAACATTACTAAAGTAATAATACCTGTAAATAAAAGTTTTACATTACCTGTAAAAAAAAAACCAATACTTGTAGAATAAATAACAAACTTACTAATAGCATTTAATTTTTCTTCTCTCGTCATATGAACCATAGGCCACAAATCAAAGACAGCATCCTTATTTAATAACACGTATGGATTGTGTATCCAAAATTTAGTATTAGGTTCTTCTTTAGTATTATCTTTATCCATTTTATATATATATCCATAGTTATTTTTATTAATTAATTTCACTTTAAATTAATTTTTCAATCATCTCCATGTATTTCTCCAAATCTGGTTTAACTAACTTACTGTAATCAATCATCTTGGATGCGTCGCCATAAGTTTGTGGCTGTTTGCTATTTACATTAATAGGACATGGCCAGTGAGATGTAGTTCGCAATTCGTTGAAATATTTGCGACGCTTCTCAATTTGAGTTTTGGTGTTTTTGATATGTGATTTCGGCAAATAACACAAATACTGGACAATTCTCTCCTCGGAATTCTCCTTGCCGTACTGGTTTTGGTGAAAGGTGCGTGAATCCCAAATAACTAAATCTCCAGGGTTAACATCCATAACCGTTTTGGTGTCTTTAATTTGTTCTAAATATAAAGGGTCGATTAGTTCCCAATTTTTTGCTCCTGTCATGTTTCGGCTCTTAAAATATTCTTGGTGTAGGTCTTGCGAGTGCCTGTATAATACAAGAGTTCTCTCTGAATTTTTGGTAAGGCTCACAAAACTTTGGTAGCAATGCACTCCAACCGAATTAGGCGCTTGATCTGTATGCGTCCAGCACTTGTCTTTTTTGGTACAGTTTTGTGGAATATAACAGGAGCCATCAAATGAAACATTTAACTCGTCAGTATCCCAAATTTGCTTGAAAATATCAATAATGCTTTTGCGCGTCCTTAAAAACCAGGCGTGTTCTTGGTGTCCTGCCTCGTGAAATTTGTAAATGCCGTGTGGATCGATTGTTGCATGTTGTTTGTCGTGATCTGGAATGGATTTTTGCCACTTATAAAACATATTTTTTGCGATATCTACTTCTTCAGTCGTCAAAACACTCGGAATTACCACAAAACCATCAGTCTTTAAATTTTCAATATATTTATTAATAATTATATTGGAAATCTGCTTCTCCAAATCTTCAATTCGCTTCTGAATGTCGTCCATTTTATCTCTGTTTTATGTATGATAATTTTTTAATACATATCTATTATTTAGATAAATTTATTTCAATTTATTTTATATCAAACGAAAAATTTACTTTTTTTTCAATAAAAAATTTATAAATCTCTCAAAGTTATATTCAATCTTCGTCATAAAATAACTTAATAGTTGTAATCATTTTATCGGGTTCATTATTTATCCAATAATTTATTTCCGTATCAAGAATGCTTAAACGCTCCGCCCATTCTTTGGTTTTATTTTTTTTAACAACACAGTATCCGCATTTATCTAAACCCCAACAAGAAGTAATTTTTTCAGTTCCTTTTTTATAATTATCTGGATTGAAACGAATAAACACTATTGGGCGATGACCAACATCTTGAGATAATTGCATAATTCGTTTATTTTCACAAATAGTATCGTAATCTTCGTGTTTATTTTCATCAATTTCAGTAATTACAATATGCGTACCCATATCCACTAACATATCTGGTCGTTTAGAAGAACAACCATCTTGAATTTTTTTATCAGTAATCCAAGACAAATGTGGGTATTTAGTTTTAATATATTGGGATACGGTATTTTCTTTCGTTTTGTAATTTCTAACCACTGGTTCGTCTGGAAACTCATTCATAAAACATGGAATACAATAACCTCTATATTTTAGCGTTGATTTAAACTCATCGCAATGGTCGTTGATGCATTTTTTAGATTTAACATCTATCATATCGCCTTTTCTGTGTTTTCCGCAGTAAATACCTATTTTCTCTCCTACTTTATTAAAATGGGGTTGGGTATTACAACCATCTTCTATACACGTTTTATTAATAACATTTACCATATCGCCTTTTTTGTGATTACCGCAATAAATACCTGTTTTCTCTCCTACTTTATTAAAATGGGGTCGGGTATTACAACCATTTTCTATACACGTTTTATTAATAACATTTAGCATATCGCTTTTTCTGTGTTTTCCGCAATATATACCTGTTTTCTCTCCTTCTTTATTGAAACTGGGTAGGGTATTACAACCAACTTCTATACAATTTTTTTTAAAAATATTTACCATATCGCCTTTTTTGTGTTTTTCGCAATATATACCTGTTTTCTCTCCTTCTTTATTAAAATTGGGTCGGGTATTACAACCAACTTCTATACATTTTTGTTGTTTTTTTACTTTCCGAGCAAATGTAAGAATATTATCCTGACTGCATTCGATATCCTCACCACAATCGGTTTTATCACAACAATCCATTATATTATAAAATTAATTTCTGTTTATATTTTTTCAATTTTTTATAAATTAATATAATCTACTTCTTTTTTCCCTTGTTCTTTTTCTTTTTGTTATTTGGTCTGCATTCGCCTGATCCAACTGCAGGAACGGTTTTATTGATAGCATTGTCACCACCAAACATACCCGGATTATTTTTCATCTGTTCCATTAATGCGGCCAGATTATCATTAATGTCGGTTAGATTTGGTGCAGTTTCGGTATTATTAGCACTTTCAGGTTGAGAAGCAGATGATTTGGCTTTATTGTCTTGAGCCTTCTTTCGCATTCTCTCTTTAGTCCTACTGGATTTAATATTTTGATCCATCATATTTTGGAATGCGTTATTATTCATCTTTCCGCCACCTTTGGGCATAAACTGATCCATATTCATAGATTTAAATATATCTTGGAAACTGCCCATTCCCGGCATTGATTGCATATTTTTGAATATATCAGATGCTTCTTCTAAAATCTCACTCTCTTTTAACGAACCGTCCTTCATTTTAGAATCCAGTTTCCCACTAATTTTATTAACGATGCCCATTAGTTTGGTTGGGTCTTTAAATAGATTTTTAAATAGATCATCAACACCTGAGATATTTTCAACATCTAAATCAAGATCTTTTGCTGTCTCTTCTGCTAATTCCTTGGCTAAATTACCTAATTTACCATTAATTAGTTTATTAATATGGTCATGTATTGTGTCTGTATCGGGAATATTACCAATATTAGATGGGTCAAAGTTCATAGAACCGAACAAATTCTCGAATGGATTAGCGTTTGATACATCGGTAGGTTCTGAACCATCGGTTTCGGTTGTAGTTTTTTGAGAAAATAAACTCTCCATGTTCTTGACAGTCTCTTGGAGTTTATCTTTAAATTGGTCGCCGTTGATGGCTTCAAATAATTTCTCATTATTACCAAGCGACTCTTTATCATGGACATTTGTAATAATAGAAAATAGTATGAGCTGTAAATATTTCCATAGTGTCTCTTTAGTTGTAACAGTAATTGTATCAAAATATAAATCCGAAAAATTAATATCGGGTAAGAAACATAGCTCTGTATCCACAGTAAAAATTTCCTCGTTTTGATACAGAATATCTAAAAATTTAAGTGGAAAGACTTTTTTACAGTAATTAAATAGATTAGTCATACTAACAACTAATTCGCTGTCTTGTGTTAAATCGTCGTCGGTAGCATCAAATGTATGGTTGATAATATTAGTGAAATCGGTATTTTTAAGTATGATTGCTTCTGTTTTGTCTGGGAATGTACTAATTAGATCATTTAATAGGTCTTTAATTATTTTGGAAAATTCAACCAAATTAGATATGTCTATATTTTCTGTATTATTCATATATTTATGTGTTAGATAAGTATATTATATTTAAATATATAATTTTACTATATATTTAAAAAATTTATATGTGTTTGTTTTATTTTATATTATTTCGTGCCTCTTCATAATTTTTCAAACTATTTTCATCTACTTTGTCTGGTGCATAATCCTCTTCTGGTGTTTCTATTTTATCCGAGTTATTAATAGATGAATAATTGTAAAGTTGTCTCAAGCCACCGTCTCCTTTAGCCGAAAGTTCTTCGTCGTTTTGGTCTAAAAAACTAAAATTATCAGAATGAACGTCGTTTAATCCAGAACCCATATTGAATGCCGATGGTTCTCCATTAAAATTTGTTGCAACATTCACTTTGACTTGTTCTACAGGTTTTAAATAATTAAGGATGTCATCACCAAACAAAACGTTAAAATCACCATTTAATATCATTAGTGCCGGGACCTTATTAACAGTTTCGGGTAATAGTAAATCCTGGCTATTTTCTAATACAACATAGGTGGCGTTATTTTTTTGTACCCTTTTATCTATACATACATAGTGTAAATCATTTTTAATAGATGATTTAGATAAATGCCCTATTATTTTTTTACAATTATCGCAAAAATTACTATAATATAAAACGGTTCCCATTTATTAATATCTTTTTGGTAATTTATTTATATTAATATTTAAACTAAATATAAATAATTTTATTATAATTTAATTAAAATTGAAAAGAATATTATAAATAATAAATAAATTACATAGTATAAATATAATGAGCAATCAGCCTAAAATAATCGACGTAGAGGAAACTAATGATGTGTTGAAATTCACATTAAGCAATACAAATATTAGCATCGCTAATGGTATTAGGCGAGTTCTACTATCAGAGATCCCAACCGTCGTATTTAAGACTACTCCATATACCGAAAATAGAGTGCTAATCAAAGTGAATAAGTCCAGACTAAATAACGAACTGGTTAAACAGCGTGTAAGTTGTATTCCAATTCATATTACTAATGTATATGATTTTCCGTATCAAAATTATCTTGTAGAATTAGATGTTATTAACGACACTAACGCTAATATTTATGCGACCACGGGTGATTTTAAGGTAAAAAACACAGAAACCAATAAATATCTGGAACGGGGAGAAGTCAAGAAACTATTTCCACCAGACCCAATTACCGGAGACTATATTAATATTCTCCGCCTACGACCCAGACTGACTGATACAAGTGAGCGGGAGCAAATTAAATTTGAAGCCACTCTAAAGATTGGAACTGCTGGTGAAGACAGCACATTTAATGTTGTAAGCACTTGTGCGTATGGTAATACATTAGACCCCGTGAAGATTAAAGATGGCTGGGATGCTAAGGAAACTACTCTCAAAGCCAAGTCGGCTACAAGCGAAGAGATTGAGTTTGCTAAAAAGGATTGGATGCTATTAGATGCCAAGCGTTTATTCAAAAGTGATAGTTATGATTTTGTAGTTGAGACAGTTGGTATTTATACAAATTTTGAACTCATGGATAGTGCTGCTGGTATTCTTATTCAAAAACTATATACTACTCTGCAATCTCTAAAAAATGAGCCCGATTTAATCGATGATTCCGTTGATACAATTGAAAACTCTTATACTATCGTATTAAAGAATGAGGATTATACAGTTGGTAAGATTATTGAATATATGCTATACAGTAAATACTTTCAAGATAGGAAAGAATTAACTTATGCTGGGTTCCTCAAAAAGCACCCACACGATAAAGATAGTTTTATCAAAATCGGCGCTAAAAAGACGCTATCCAAAGATGAAATTATTAGTGTAATTGAAGACTGTGTTAATTCAAGCATCGAGTTAATTCTTGTAATCAAAAAATATTTCGCAAGTGTATAAAAGATGGGTAATATATATTCAGTCAGTGACTGTGAAAATAATAGACAAATTATAACACCAGATTTTATTATAAATAATTTGCCTCCAATAAAAAATGTTAATATATCACCACCACACATAATAGAAGATTATTATGGGGATAATAATTTATGAAAATTCATTTTTTTTATGTAGAAAAATGAATTTTTTGGATAGTTAGAAAGACTTACATCACGATGTCGGTCTCACCGGTCTCACCAGTCTCACCAGTCTCACCAGTCTCACCAGTCTCACCAGTCTCACCGGTCTCATCGGTCTCTGTAGAATTATATTTATGATTTACAGCATGCATTTGCTGTGCGGGATGTAGGTCATTCACGTAATTAATAACAACTTTCTTATCAACGATTTTTCCGGAGACCTTAAGTTCTGTCTTATACAGTTGATGTAGCTTATACATATGGGTTTTGTATTGGAACCCATAATCTTTGAGTGGCTTCTCCTTCTTGATAAAGCAATTTACATAATTAGTATGTAATTGATGTGTATATTCGAACATAGCCAGTTTAAATTTATTGAATAGAATCATGTGTTCTGGATAATAATGTAGGAACTCTTTGATTTTCCCCTCCTTCTTTAGAGCGTAATAATTAAACTGTAGTTTTGGCTGATTTCCACGAAGCTTACGAACATCCTCATAATTTACATTCCTAATTTTAGTCCTGGTTCCATCAACATTATAAATAATAGAACCCACACAGTGAAATGGGGCAAGCCGGTTGTTAAAATGTGTATAAATATCTTCATATGATGTTGTGATTGGATATTTGTTAATTAGTTGAATTCCTGTATCAGCAAAAACACAAGGCGGTGCCGAAACAAATTCTCCGATGTTTTTTTCAACAATAGAAACAATTGGGAAATTAGTATTATCAATATGATAAACCTTAATAAGATATAGAAGCGGTGTTTGGACTGGGGTAACAATCCTATTGAACGGGTGTTGCATTACAAAGGAATACGAATATTTCTTATCAAGACCGTTAATATCAAAATTACAAAATTTACAACTTTCAAAGAACATAGTTCTAAATGTAATATTGTTTGTTTGCTCCTCGTTGGTTTCATTATTGAATAGTTCGTAGTTTTTGATATCATTGAAAAACACAATATTACCACCAACAGTAGATTTTGTCGCCATCTCCCATGTTTCATTCACATTATCATAAAATACATTAATCATTGTTCCATCGACAAAATCTTCCGCCCAGCAATCATTCGTATCTGGATACTTTGCTGTGAATTTTTCAAAATCAAGCGATTTTTCAGGGCTATATACAACTACCTTATTAGCACGCACAATTACCGAGCGAAATTTAGAAATTGTATCATAATGTTCGTCGTTCAATTCAGCATATGCTTTTAAACAATCTTTTTTATATTTTATAACAGTATATTCATTATTATTGAATGTATAATTTTTTTGGTTATAAGCAACGTTGTTTTCATTTACAATATTAGTCAGGTTTAACACTTTGGTTATTTCATTATTATTAGCACTCGTCATGACGGGTTATTGATATTATACAAATATTTATCTTTAACTTATTATTTTTAATATTTAAAATTAGAACAAAATAACATATTATAATTTCATCATATTTTCTATTATAAATATAATATTATATATAATATAATTACGATGACCGAGAAAAATTCTAATTTTATTTTACAATATGGTGATATAATCCGTATTATCGCTCCCACAAATAATTCAATGGACGAGCAAATTTTTTTCGTAAAATTTATTGATAACACGAAAATCATATTATTGAACGATGATTTAACAACAACACTGGATATTGATGAGGAAAATGGGAAATTAATGGACGACACAATAGACAATATAGTATTGCTTCATAGGGAAAACACCGCAAGTTTTATTATACAAAATAACATAACTATTGGAAAAAGTATCTCTATTACTTTTGCTGGTTCTTTACCAAAAATAATAAACGGTGTAATCACAAACACAGAAGAGGATATGATTGAAATATCTGTTTTACCTATTACTAATCCCCCCAACATCATATATATTGATTTCGCTTATTCAGGCATCCCAGAGAAATACAATATTGAAAAAATCGTGGTTAAAGATTTAAATGATATATTGTCCCCTCTAAAACCTGAAGTCGAAGATATTCCAGGTGAATATATTAATTTAGAAAATGAAGACGATATGGATTATGATATGAACCAACCGATAGATGATACTGAATTTAATCAAATATTATTAGATGACTTCGAATTAGAAGATGATTATGAAGAATTTTACCATAATGTAAATGTTCCCGATAATGAAAAAAGATATACTTTAGATACACAGTTGAGCGATTATATGGATGCTCGATTGAATAAATTTAAACCCGGAGAACGAAACGAATCATTAATAGCCGAAGTCAATTTAGAATTAAACAGATACAAAGAATTGAGAGAATTGTATTCGGTTTTTGACGATAACAATAATCCACACATGCCGGAAAAAAAAGGGGAATTTTATAAACCATTAAAGGAAACATTGTATAATTTAAATAAAAAATTATACTGGCTTGTTCCGGTAGTTTATAATTCAAAATCATTAATTTACAATGAAGAAAACGAGGACACCGAAGATATAGATGAAGAGCACACCAATACACTTAAGATGGGTGAATTCATCCAGAAAATTAATTCGGTCATTAGCAAATGGAGTAAATCCAGTTCCAAAGAACAATTGAATGACTACAAAACATATATCAATAATCTACTATCTATTATAGACAATACTACAAATATACACTCTCCTGGTGCGAATCCCGATAGTATTACTCGCAATAAATTGGATGTAAATACTCAGATGCACGCTATCACGGATATATATGATGATTTTTACAGTTTCGTTGTTAAAGATGGTTCTATTGATAAAAATAGATTCTCAATTGAAGTTTATGATCAAGGTACGAAAATGTTACAATCTGATTATGTAAATAATAAGCGTGTGCATAAATTCAGCGATTTAACACCTAAAGAGAAAATAACCATTATTTCATTTATTACATTACCATTGCCTATTTTTAACTTCTCTAAAATAAATTTAGACTATACTAATATCTATACCAAATCCAACTTAAATACTAAATTTTTTAATTATTACCAAGCATTAAATAATGATACTGTTATTAATAGTAATGTTTTAACCGAGACCGATGCCGACAAATATGTAAATACACACAATACGATACATGACAATACCTTATTTAATAATATCAACAGTTTTTCGATTGAAGATAATAATAACAAAACAGCAGAAGAAAAATTACACCTATTAATGGAGTCGTTTATACCCACCAATAGTTCGGTAATTAAATATTTATCCGATACAAAAAAATATGTTAATTTCAAGTCATTAATTCTTGATACACAAGCATTAAATATTGATATGTATTCGTTAAATAATAAAGACCACAAACTTATCAACAAATTATTCAATGAAAATATTGCTAATTATAAAAAGGAATACAACACAAACAAAGAGCTAATGAGCGAGTTAATAAATATTATCAATAAAGAACCAAACAAAAACAAAGGTAAATATAATTTTGACTTTGAAATCATTAATAAAGATCTTAAAGAGGCACTATACGAAACATATAATATAGACCCCAAATTATATAATGATAAATCTGAATTGATGAATTCGTTCATAGAAATTGATAGTGGTAAATTCTTTACTGCTACTTTAAATAAAACCATTATGGATTTAATAGTATCTAATTTACTGGATAATTTCATTACGCAAGCAAATAAATCAAAACAACCCATCCCATCAGAGGATAATGATGATAATTGTGAAAAATACTACCTATCTAAAAAATATACATTAATGGAAGATATGATGGACGACAATAACAAGGAGATATTTGTCGACGCCATATATGATAATACCATGTATAGTATGGTAAATGAATATCCTAATGAAAAAGCAAGCATGGACACTAATACTTTCTTTCTGTTTTTAACCGATAAAATTATGGATGTTATGAAATTAACAAAACAGAATGCTCTTCGGGAAGCGAAGGCGATAGTTGAAGAGAAGAAAGAAGTAATTGATGGTGATTATGCTTTATTTTTAGACACCGAAACTAAAAAAAATTATATTTATGTTCGCGCGAATTCAGGATGGGTTTTGGATGAAAAATTCAAGAATGATTTCCATATTGACACCAATAAAATATTATGCGATGTTAATAAAGATTGTATATCAATTGGCGATAAGTGTATGAATGGTGATAAATTAGATAGGAAGAATATGAAAGAAGATGTTGATAAAATATTGGATAGTTTTCAAGCAAAATATAATTTGAGCGTTGAAGAAATTAAAGGAAAACTCAACATAAACTATGATAATGCTAAAAATTATTTGATTAATGTTATTAAAATTAAAAACGAGAGCGATAGGTATATAAATAATATAATACGCAGTAATTATGTAGAACTGTCATATGATATTGTGGAGTCTCCATACAATGGTTTAAAAGACAAAGTTTTGGGTATTCCTGATTTTATAAAACGCCAAGAATATATCAAGAAATTCTGTCTTAAATTTACAAGAGATGCTATACGCGATGAGAACATATATTGGTTATATTGTAATGCTACGGGAGTTAAATTGATGCCGAAGTTTTTATTAAAATTAGCAAACGCATTCTCCAGCAAGCAAAATTATATCAGGGTGCTCGATACTATATGTGCAGAGCAAGGCACTATTAGTGATGATAATAATAACTGGGTTGATAAACATTCTGGTTATATTATTAAGAATATTGATTTTTCCACTGATGAGGGCTACGATGACGCAGGATTTAAATTAAATACAAAAGATGTATTAGAAAACGAATACAATATTAACTTAAATAAAACAAATTTATCCAGTAATCCTCATGTGAAAACAATCACCAATATAATTACAACCCTAACAAAAATGATTGGAGTTAATATAGATTCGCAGTATGAATTTATAATTAATAATGTCGTTGCTATGCTAAATACCAATATGCCGTCTAAAGATAAATATGAAAAAACGGTAGCTAAAGCATTAGCGATGAATAAAAAGGATACCAAAAGTAAAAATATTCTTTCATATGAGGATATGTATAATCAAACACTTTTATTCTTCGTGTTATCATATTTGATTGTTACAATTCAAATAAATATCCCCAGTTTGAAAACAAAAAAAACATTTCCAGGGTGTATCAAATCATTTTCTGGTTATCCTATGGAAGGAGATCAAGATAAAACTACCGTAGTTTATATCGCGTGTATAGCGAGCAAACTCAAAGCAAACATAAAACCTTGGAATACAATATTGAAAGTATCAGCGGGAACTATTGCCAAGAAAATAGAAGGATTACTGGATACGATTATCTTAAAAGATAAAACCGTAATTGAATTGATTAAAACGAAAACCGAATATTTAGTATTGAATAAAGACGAAATTGTACCCGATGAATTATCTATAGGCAACTGGCATCAATTTTTACCACCATTAAGTGATTTCAAAATTTCTAAAAATAATAATATGCCATTGGGCGATACATTTGAGAGCGATTTATATGACGCCTACAGAAAAAGTAAAAAAAATAATATGCTCGAAACATTATTGGGTAAAAATATTTATTTGAGTAATTCTATTATTGAAAGTATTCAAAAGGTAGTAAATGAAAATGCTATTATATTAGAAAATTCTGCTGGTGTTCCATTCTTGGAAAATACTTGTTGTAATTCCAGTATAAATGCTATAAACTATTTTATGAAAAATGATAAAACCATATCTGAAAATAATAACTTAATAAAGAATTATAATAATCTTATTGAAAAAATCAATAACTTGAATTCTCCGTCAATTTTGTATCACTCCGAGAGTACCAAGATTATATTACCAAAAATAAAAACTGGTTATAATGATGAAACCATTTATAAAGCGTTTATATATTATTGTAATTTTAACAATAAATTACCAATTGATGATGAATTGAAAAATATATGTTCAAACAAACCACTTGAATATGATGGGACAAAAGATACAACAGACATTATTGAATATTTGAAACAAGATGGTAAAACATATACAAAAGAAATGCTTGATGGACTACTTGATATTATTAATAAAAGAAATATTGTAATTATTGATACTAATTATCCAATAATAAATAATGTAGAAAAATTAAGAAACATGGTGAAAAAATATAATACTACCGAGAGCGTTGATGAAAATCTATTTGAAAAATTAGAGATATTATTAGACACATTTAGCATACAAAATAAAGATACAAAAGAATTGGATGATATTAAAAATTATATGTCTCGTTCGAATATTATAATGAAAAAGAATGTTATGGAATTCGTAAGAAAGTCTCCCAATACGAGCAAAAAAATAAGCGATAATATGGAAAAATTATTAAATTTTGAAATAAATATCAATACATCTGAGTTTTATGAAAATTATCTATACAATCTACTTAATATATTCCCCAATATCATTTTGAATAAAAATATGAATATTAATAAAATACCCGCACATTGGCAATTATCAGAGTTGCACAACAATGATATTGTAAATATTTTAGATAAATATTACAAGAACTTGAATTCGTTTTCCAATAAGCCCGGATTAGATTTGGTATTTAAATTGATAAAAAACAAATTTGCGATATTTTTAAAGTTGATTAAAATCATAAAATATAATTCCCCAATAAAAATAAGCAATTCTTCAACTGATACTGAAATACCAAGCATTTTCGATAAAGAATTTATAACATATATATATAGTTATTTTTTATACAGCGTTATTAATGAATACATAAACATAACAAATGACGACCAGTTCAATTTAGAAATACAAGATACAGACAATTATGATGAAGATGATATAAAAACCAATATTATAAATTACATATCTGAGTTTTTAAATATAATGAATAATCATACAAAATTAATTTACGATAGCCACAAAAAAATCAAGGAGAAAATTTCACATTCGAAAGAAAAAGAGAAAGATTTGATGACTGATTATTTAAAAAATTTAACCGACGAAGAGAGAGCGGTTGAAAATGTATTCAAAAATAACAAATTAGAAAGTTGGGGGGCTGGATTACAAAAAGGTTTAACCAAGTATGTGGCCGAAAATTATGACGAGGAACGAAAAAAATTAGAAAAACAAGCAATTATTGAAAGAAAATTAAATCAAACCAACAATGTGACGGATATGAACAAAGAGATTTACAAACTGGATTTAGAAAGCGAAGAACAAACCGCAAATGATATTGATGACGAAGAATATAATATGAACAACATACCCGATGATGACGACAATAATAGCGACGACGATGAGGATTATTGAAAAATAAATTATATTAATGGTTTAAATAAATATAATTTATAAAAAATATTATATTGATTTTATATAATATAAAATATGTTCTCAACATTCGTCAAAAATAATATTCCTCTCGTATCAATAATTATACTTTCGGTTATATTTATATTTATAATACTAACCAAACCAGATTTAATGTTTAATAAACATGGCAAGCCGAGAGAATTTGGTCTTGGTTATAAACAAAAAACCATTTGTCCGATTTGGCTAGCTATAATACTCTCTGGTATTTTCTCGTATTTAGCGGTTCTCTATTTTGCCAATTATAAAAGACTAATGTATTAAATCTCTCTATCATAATGCGGGGATTAAGCACGCGACTTATTTTTTAGGGAATTAGTGTAATCCTCTTTAAGTTCTTTTATTATATATATTGTGATTTCATAGTAT
>TARA_B110000259_G_scaffold36508_1_pt1 | contig 15601 bp, 13 predicted proteins | sample TARA_B110000259 | Tara Oceans TARA_B110000259 (sample SAMEA4397649) | marine metagenome | biome: Polar Biome; feature: [SRF] surface water layer (ENVO:00010504); material: water (ENVO:00002006), including particulate matter (ENVO:01000060) such as... | depth 5 m | reverse complement strand
GTAATGGCGGCGTGACGCCGCTGTTGATCACCGCTCAAAACGGCTACGAGACGGTGGTGCAGGCGCTTATCGAGTTGGGTGCAAACATCAACAAGGCGGAGGAAAAATCGCCGCTCGTCGTGGCCACAAGGCGGTAGTGCAGGCGCTGATCGATGTGTTTTTGAAAAACAAAAAGTAGTCTGAAAATTACCGGTACCGCGGTTTCGACGCGTCTTGCTTGTTTGTGTTTCCATCGCGTCGATCGTCATATGCATCCCTCCCGCGGTCGCGGCTTCGGCTGCGACTTCTTCGCCGGTCATCGCGTCCGGCTTGGTACGGGTGGTATCTACCTCGGTCTCGGTCGTCGCGATCGTATCCGCCCCTGTTCCTATCCCCGTCCCTACCTCCGTGCCCCCTATCGTCCCTACCTCCGTATCCCCGGTCCAAGTTCCCGTCCCGCCCCGGTTGCCCGTTACCACCTTTAAATCCCCGGTGCGTGTCGTGCGTATCCCGAGAATTGCGTTCTCGCCCTGATTGGTCCGTCCCCGAAACCGCGTTCGGCGCTCGCCGGTTCAAATTCGCCGAGAGCGCCGCGTTCACCGATTGAGGCGCTTGTCTTTTCTCGCCCCGCCGCGAATGACCCCCTGTTCCACCGCACCCCACCGGGATCGAACCGAAGCCCTGTTGTTCAACAGTCTTAACCAGCTCACGTCTTGTGACTTCGGGAATTCGCGGAAAAATAGTCCCGAAGTAACTCTGGTCGCAAATCAAGTCTCTTACGAAAGCGCCCATTGATACCGTCTTAGTCTCGTCCCGGGTTGGCGCGAAGATCTCGTCATCTGCGAAGTACGTCGCGAAGTACTTTTGCAACTCCTTGTGAGGACAGACGTACCGCAAATAGAGGAAACCTATCGCGCGTATGTACGGCGAGTCTCCGTGTCTCAGGAGGTGGTTTATCTGGCTCTCGTCCAGCAAACCGCAGTCGCCACTCAACGTGAAGAGCCGGTACAAAATGCAAAACGCAGTCGAAGGCCCGTTGCGCGCCCCGCCGCGCATCCACGGCTCCACGTGCGTGACTTCGTTGTACATCTCGTCCACCAAAACGTAAAAGTCGTCCAGCCCGCACAGCTGGCGGTAGTAGTCGCTGTAAACGATGTTGCTCCGAAGCACCTTCTCCACGTTGTACGACTCGCCGTTGTCCACCGTGCCGGCGGTGGCCATTTTAAATCTCGTTTCGATGCACACGAAGGGAGAGCAGGGCGGGTCGTTGCAACTCGGTCAAAGTCGTTCGCAGTGGATGGATGTGTTCACAGACCACTCAGGCACTGCGTAGAGAGGCAGGTGGAGGCCTTGCAGGCGGCAGTCGCCAGTCTCGGTGCGGAGAAGTGTGGCAGATTCGGTGGCAGACAGCTCTTTGTTTCGTGTTTTCCTTGGACGCGCCACGAGCCACTAAAGGCGGCGATAAAGAATTCCGATCGCGCGTGTCGGCGCCACTTCCGTGTCCGCGTCTCCGTCGGACACCAACATGGCGACCGCCAGACGCGACACGCTTTTGGAGCTGCAAGCCAGCGCGCAGAAGAAGTGGGCGGATGAGAAAACCTTCGAGGTTAGCGCGCCGAGGGACGGTACGTACACGATCAACCGTGTTTCAACAAATCTACGCAGTCGGAGATCGGACACAGAACGATTTCTGCACCCGACCGAAGTCGCGGCACACGCGTCTTTGCCGCCTTCCACTTCGTGTCATCCGCGAGCTTACATGACTGACCTAACCTCAACCTTACCCCCCCACAACACTCAAATTACATGACAGGCAGCAAACCCCCCAAGTTCTTCGGCAACTTCCCGTACCCGTACATGAACGGGATGTTGCATTTGGGGCATGCGTTTTCTTTATCGAAACTGGAGTTCGCATCCGCGTACCACCGGCTGAAAGGCGACGAAACGTTGTTTCCGTTTGCGTTTCACTGCACTGGGATGCCCATTAAAGCCAGTGCGGACAAGATACGGAACGAGATTGCGAATTTTGGCAACCCGCCCGTGTTTCCAGTGATTGACGAAGCGGAACGTGAGCGCTTGGCGACGACGAAAGCGGCGGAAGCGGCGAAGGACGCGGCGCTTCGGGACCCCACCAAGTTCGTGGCGAAAAAAAGCAAAGCCACCGCGAAAGCGGGGACGCAGGCGTACCAGTGGCAGATCATGCAAGCCAGCGGGGTGGAGGACAGCGAAATCCCACCCTTCGCGGACCCCAAACACTGGCTCGAGTACTTCCCTCCCCTCGCGAAAAGGGACGTGCTCGCGATGGGGTGCCAGGTGGACTGGCGCCGGTACGTGTTGGGGCTTGTCCAAATCCGCCACACACTGTTTACAGCCCCGTTCGTGACTGTTCACGGAGTGCACCACGGCCGTAAAATTTACCGAAACAAGACTCAAGACTGACCCTTTTCTTGTTGACAATCAGGTCCTTCATCACCACTGACGCGAACCCGTTTTACGACGCCTTCGTGCGGTGGCAGTTCAACACGCTGAAGCGGATCGGGAAGGTAATAAAAGCCAAGCGGATGGCGGTTTACTCGCCGTTGGATGGCCAGCCGTGCGCGGACCACGACCGGTCGTCAGGCGAAGGTGTGGGGCCGCAGGAGTACACGCTCGTCAAGATGGAGGTGTACCAGGAATCGCTGGTGGGCGCTTTGGTTTCGTTAGCGGGAAAACAAGTGTTCCTCGCCGCCGCGACGCTGCGCCCTGAAACCATGTACGGCCAAACCAACTGCTGGGTGCTCCCGGAAGGCGACTACGGCGCGTTCGAGATGGGGAACGGCGAGGTGCTCGTGATGTGCGACCGAGCGGCGAGGAACCTGGCGTACCAGGAACACACCGCCGCGCCGGGGGTTTCCGTGAAGCTTGTGGGGTTCAAGGGTAGTGATTTGATCGGGTGCGCCGTGAAGTCGCCTCTTGCGGTTTTGCAAAAAATCTACTGCCTGCCCATGCTCACGATTTTGATGAACAAAGGCACCGGTGTTGTGACCTCAGTGCCGTCCGACTCCCCCGCGGATTTCATGGCCATGTCTGATTTGAAAGCCAAACCCCCGATGCGGGAAAAGTTTGGAGTGAAGGATGAGTGGATCATGCCCTTCGACGTCGTCGCCTGCGTGCACATCCCCGAGTTCGGGGACGCGTGCGCCCCAGTCGTGTGCGAGCAGCTGAAAATCAAGTCGCAAAACGACAAAGTCAAGCTGGAGGAAGCCAAGCACCTGACGTACCTGAAAGGGTTCACCGATGGGGTGATGCTTTTGGGCGAGTTCAAGGGCCGGGCCGTGAAGGAAGTCAAGCCGTTAATCAAAGACGCGATGCTCGCCAGCGGAGACGCCATCGTGTACAGCGAACCCGAAAAGGCGGTGATGTCCCGGTCCGGGGACGAGTGCGTCGTCGCCCTGACCGACCAGTGGTACCTGGAGTACGGCGAAGCTACGTGGCTTGAAAAAAGCAGGAAGTGCTTGGCGAACATGAACACGTACCACGACGAGTCGCGACGGGCGTTTGAGGGAACCCTGGGGTGGCTGCGGCAATGGGCGTGTTCGCGGAGTTTCGGGTTAGGCACGCGCGTGCCGTGGGACGAGGAGTTCCTCATCGAATCCCTTTCCGATTCCACGATCTACATGGCGTACTACACCGTCGCGCACCTGTTACAAGGGGGGGACATGTACGGCAAGGCCAGACCGAGCGTGGAGCCGGGGTTGATGACGGACGACGTGTGGGACGCCATTTTCTTGGGGAAAGAGTTGGAACCCGGATCGCAGTTCCCGAAGGAGTTGCTGCGCGAGATGAAAACCGAGTTTGAGTTCTGGTACCCGTTTGACCTGAGGGTTTCAGGCAAGGACCTGATTCAGAACCACCTCACGTTTGCGATTTACAACCACACCGCGATTTGGGAGGATGATGAGAGCAAGTGGCCCAAGAGTTTCAGGACAAACGGCCACCTGCTTTTGAACAACGAAAAAATGTCAAAATCGACCGGGAACTTCAAAACGCTGAAGCAATCCATCGAGGAGTACTCCTCAGACGCGATGCGGTTCGCGCTGGCTGATGCTGGGGACACGATCGAGGATGCGAACTTCGTGGACGATACCGCGAACGCCGCGATTCTGAGGCTCACCAAGGAGCTGGTGTGGATCGAGGAGATTATCGCTACGTCGAAAAAAGGAGACGGCCGATCGGGCGACCAAGAATCCTTCGCCGACCGCGTTTTCGAAAACGCCATGAACGTCGCGATCGCGGCTACGCAAGAAAACTACGAAAAAATGATGTTCCGCGACGCCCTGAAGAGCGGGTTTTACGACCTGCAGAGCGCGAGGGACGGGTACCGGGTGATGTGCGGCGGCGACGGCTTGATGCACTCCGAGCTCGCGATGAAGTACATCGAAGTCAGCACGTTGCTGCTGGCGCCGATTTGCCCGCACACGTGCGAGCACATCTGGGGCACTTTGTTGCAAAAGGGAGGTACGGTTACGAAAGCTGGTTTCCCGATTGGGACCACTCCTGATGCCAAGCTCGTCGCCGCCGCGAGGTACCTCGACGAAACCTGCGTATCCGTCCGAAAGGGCGTCGCGAAAGCAACGGCGCCTGCTAAACAGAAGGGCGGCGGGTCCTCGGGGGTCGCGAAAATTTGCAACGCCGCAAACGTGTTCGTCGCCGATGCCTTCGTGGGATGGCGCGCGACTTGCCTCGACATTTTGCGAAGCAACTTCGACGACTCGAAGGCACCCGGTGACCGGTTTCCCCCGATCAACGACATACTAGCTGCGGTGAAAGACAGCCCGCTGTCAACACAGGCGGACTTCAAAAACGTCATGAAGCAAGTCATGCCGTTTGTCAAGTTCAAGATGGTGGAGGCGCAGGGGATCGGCCTGGACGCGCTTTCCGAAAAACTGGTGTTCGACGAAAGAGCGATTCTCACCGAAAACATCGAGCACGTCAAGAAGGTGTGCGACTTGACCGAGGTGAACGTGCTGTCGTGCACCGACGAGTCAGCCGCACGGACCGCCGCGGAGAAGGATGGACAGAAAGTCGCGGAAGCCACGCCGGGGTCGCCCACGTGGCACTACATATGCACGGAGAGTGAAACAGAAATCGCGGCCAAGGTTGACGCCATGGATATCGGAAAGTAATCGTTGTTATTCAATCATTTTGATGGTGCAGCTTGTTCACACGCGATGCACAGCCAGGGGTCTTCGTAGTCGAAACTGTCTAGATCACCCTCGCACTGGTTGCAGAGAATGATCATTTTCTCGCATCCCTCGCACGAATCGCGCAAACCCAAACAACTCTCGCACACCGTCTTGTGGCAATATTCGCAAAGATACGTGGCGACGATTTCCTCGCACGCGTTACACGCGAAAGCGTTGCAACACTCGCAGAAAAAGATTCCTTCTGGCCCATCCTCATCCAGACAATCACCGCAGTACTTTCGATTGCACTCAACACACATGGTCACTTCAGAGGTGTCGATGATGATGTCACACGTGTCGCACTCCCAGAGATCAAAACTGCTCTTTTCGACGTCAGACAAGAAAAAGTTTTGGTCAACGCTGAGGCAATCACGAAAGAGATTAAGCTGGCTGATCTCTGCGAATTCAAAGCCGCAACCAGCTAGACGCATGCATCGCATGCGTTTATCCTTGGGACGATCGGGCATACCGATATCCTGCAAGAAGCTAAGGGCACAGAGATCACACACCCCGGGACAGTTTATGATTTTTAAAGTTTCAAGCGAGGTGAACTTTTTGGCCATCAGCCGAATGTCCTTTCCGAACCCTTCTCTTTCGTCTTCTTTGAACCACAAGCAGCTTCCCTCGAACGACGACGAGATGTCTCGTATCTCCAAGTGCTTCACGTCGCCGCAGTATCGCAGCAAGTTCTCGAGGCGCTCGTCCGTGATCTTCTCGCCGAGCTCGCCGTCGAGCACGAGGTCGCACGTGCCCCAGCACCCGTCAAACGTGGCGACTTCTCTCCACACCCGAGACGAGCAGGCGAGTGCGAGGCGGTCCCTTGTGTTTGTGACGTGCGCGAAGACGGCGGCAGCGACGCTCTCGTCGACGTCGAAAGTAGCCTCGCGCGCGTTAGCATCGTGGCGCTTGCTCTTTTCTTCCGCGCGCGAGCTTTCTTACCGGGCATCGCGTTGGAAGGCAACGTGGGTGGTTTTGCGCGCGTCGTTGTGTGGTTTCGGGAAAAAAAAAACTTTTTTCACAACTAAAAAAAAAGGAAAACCCTCCGCCTTCTTCTACCGGCTACGCAAGCAAGGTTTCAAACTTTTCGGTGCAAATGTTGCCACTTCGGTCCGCCCCTAGTTGTCTGGTCGCTGGACAATTCTTCAAAGCACTTTGAAATCTTTGAAACGGGAGTGTCGTGGGGAAGTGCGAGATAGTCCGCGTAAGTCATGGTTTGCTCGGGGCGTCCGGCGTCTTCGAAGCAGAAAGGGCAGTGTGACTTGAGATCGGGGAACACGGCCATGTCTAAAATTATGGCCAACCCAGGGTCGCACTCAGGACACCAGCATCCCATGCAGAAACTGCAGTGGATGTGCAGCCCTCCCGTCTTCATTGACTTACTGATGCAGGGGCCACACGTCACTTTGCCACACCCCCCTTCGCCGCAGCACACGCTGTTAACTTGGTCTTGGGCTGTTTTAGCCTCTGTTATGTCCCACATGCACGAGTTGCACCAAACACTTCCACAGTCGTAGCATGTGAAGTAGCGGATCGTCCCCTGGCAGTCGACGCACAGCTGTTTGCCGCATCCGGGTTTGTCCTCGTTTCCCGCGCAGGAGGCAAGAAGATTGGCTTTCGAAGCACAAATCTCGCACGCCATCTCGTCGCGTCGGGGAAGGTCCGTGGAGGTCTCTTGCGTATCGGTCTCGCCCGCGTTAGTATCGCGAAGCTCGCTCTTTTTCTTCCGCGACCGAGCCTTCTTACCGGGCATCGCGTTGGAGGATGCTCTGTGTGCGCGTCATGGGCGCGTCGTTGTGTCGTGGCTTCCGGGAAAAAGCGTTACGAAATCGTGGCTCATTTTTATTTTTCGGCGGCGGGTTCGCTTTTTGCTTTTGCGCCATTGCGCGTTTCGGAGAAAGCGCGTCGCGTCGTTTACAGGCGGGCCGCGCACCTGGGAGGCACGCTCGTTCTCGATTCGCGACCGAATTCGCGGCCACGATGCCGAGCGTGGGCGATGTGTTCATGAACGTCGTGGCCCCGGTGATCGGGTTGACCCTGGCGAACGTGATGTTCTTCAGCGGCGTCCCCGCGATGCTTCGGTGCAGGGCCGAAAACTCGCTCGGCGACATGAACCCCGGGCCGTTCCCCGTGGTGCTTGCGAACTGCGTGGGGTGGATGGGTTACTCGTTATTGATTCACGACTACTTTTTGTTTTTCGGCAACGCCCCCGCCTCAATGGTGGGCATGTACTTCACCCTGGTCGGGTACGGGCTGGCGCCGGTCGGGTCAAAGACACGACAGCAGATGGAAGTTCTGGTGATGGGGCTGATGGGCTTGATGTTGGGTGTGGTGTTTTACCTCGGCATGGTGACGCAGGACACGAAAGTTTCCTTGCAGCACAAGCAAACCGTGATGGGCCTTTTCTGCAACTTCGTGCTGTTGACGTACTACGCCGTGCCCCTAACCACGATGCGAGAGGTGCTCGTCACGCGGAACGCGAAGTCTTTATTTTTCCCAATGGCGCTCGCGAACACCGCAAACGGCGCCGCGTGGTTCACATACGGCGTCGCGCTCGGGGATGCGTACTTAATGGTACCGAATGTAATTGGCGCGGTGCTTGGGGTGGTGCAACTTACCCTGATCCGTATGTACCCGGCGGACCGGCCGATGGTAACCCTGGTGACGCCCGCCCGCGTGAGCGCGCAGGATTTGCTGCGCGTGCACGACGAGGAACGCGCCGGGACGGAAACGCGCGAAGGGAATCGAAGTGTCTGATCAAACGCAGACAGGCAGTTTCGCGTGGTAGTCGGTGTAGTTTTAGGTATTAGTGTAATGAAGATGTCTCGAGTGCATGTCTCGACTTTGTACGCGCAAAACTCTGTTGCGTTTCAATTTGTAAAACACGCAAGGCACCGTCCAAATCACCTCTGGCTCGGCGACACCACCAGCCCGCCCGCTTCGGCGCCAACCTTTCCGAGCAGACACACCGGGCACGTGGTGCCCGTCTCCGCCTGAACGAACTTCGCGGCGCAGCACGGGCATGCCACCGAGGTTGTTCCGCGGTAGATGGGCGTGAAGGTCCCGGCACACACAACGAACGGGTTCCGGCTGTCGTAGTTCAGTTCCACCTCGTCCGTGGGCGTGCGTTCGCACGCCTGCAGCACCTGCTTCGCCTGCTGCGCCACTTTCAGGGGCGGGTTCAGCTCCAGCAGGCGCCGGCAAAACCCAGCCGCGGTGTTGTAGTTCTTCAGCTTGAAGAACAGGGTCATCGCGGACCTCAAGGAAAGCGAGGCGTGAATCGGCTGTAGCGTGGAGTGCGTGAAGTACGCGGCGAGCTCCGCGGCGCGCTTCGGGTCCTCTTTGAACTCCTTGCGCTTGATTTCCACGCGAAGCGCGCAGGCGTACTCCTTGGCGATTTGCACCAGTTCTTTGACTTCGTCAACCTCTCTGCGCGTTTCCACCAGCAAAACGCACGTGCTGTGAATAATCGACTGGAACAGCTTCAACGCCTCACCGAACTTCCCCTCGGTGGTGGTTTTGTACGCAAATTTCAAACGTTCCTCCAAAATAGGCAACGACGCGGTGAGCGCGGGGGGCGCCACCACGCCCGGCGCGTTCTCGGGCGTCCAGTTTCGGCCCAGCGGCAGGGTCAAGGAAGGCCCGCCGGCGACGCACGCGAACCGCGCGTGCGTGGCGAACGCGGCGTCCACGAAGTGCTGCTTCAGCGGGGTGAAGTTAACAACCCCGAGTTGCCGGTGAAGCAGCTTCATGGCGCTGTCGAAGTCGCCCGCCGCGGCGTGCTCGCCCGGAACCGACGACTTCATCGTCCACTTCCTGGACGCCGGAACGCCGGGCGCGGGGGCGACGAACACTTCGTCCATTTGTAACTCGTCATTGGCGTCGCCGCCGTCCATCCCACTCATGCCCGCGGGCAACTCGAGGTCCTCCATGTCCCACCCCGCGTCGCTTCCGTCGTCGTCGCCCACCGACCCCTTCTCTTGCGCGTCGTCGTCCGGGCCGACCAACCCCGCGTCCGCGAACGGGTCGTTGCCGGCGGTATCTTTCTCGTCGCCGCCCAGATCCAGGTCGTCGCCGTCGTCGCCCCACCCGGCGCCCGCGTTGGCCAGGTCGTCGTCCGCGAACGCGTGGTAGTCGTGTTCGGTCATGTCCCCAGACAGAACCCCCTCGAAGAACCCTTTCGTGACGGTGAGCAACGGCCAGTTGTCGTCCTTCGTGATGGGGGTTGGTATTTTCAACAGCTTGCCCACGGACGGGTCCACCGCGGGTACCGGGACGCCGGCGTCGGTCAAGATTCGGGCGAGTCGTTGAGCGTCCTCCTCCAAACCGTGCGTTTTAGCGGTCAAGTACGCGAGCGGGTAGTGCCCGCTAGTTTCCAGAATCCGCACGCGCTCCCTCACGTCACCGGTGTACAACGCGTTGTGGAACTGCCCCATCACGTCCGAGCGCATTTCCGCGATTTTTAACATCTTTGACAGCTTCTCTTCGTTGCCCGTGATGAGGTACAGGAAAGAAAGACGCTCAAAGTTTTTCGTCTTTTGGTACGCAAACTCCACGATTTGGTGGTTCCCCTGTCGCAGCGCCTCCACGCCGAGCTTGTGCCACGTGTCCTTGTCATCCAAGGTCTGCGCCGAGGAAAGCGCAACCTCGATGTTGCCGCACTCAAGGGCGAGGTTGAAACGCGTGCGCTCGTCCTGTGTGTAAGGTAAGGGTAAGGTAGAGGGATTAATTCGGGAAGAGTCAGTATTGCGTGTTGAAAGAAAAAAGACAAAGAGAGAAGCGCAAAAAAATCCGGCGTCCATCACGGCTCATACAAAAAAGCGAACAAGAATTCCCCATGAACTCGGCGCATTCGCACCGGAGGGATGTAAGAGGTATATTGGTTGTTGAATCATAGCTGGGAAGGTGACGCCGGGGTTTGGTTGTATGGGCTTTTAGACTGGGTGTAGCGCAAACAAACACCCAATCAAATAAAAAAAAAACCTCCGCACCTTGACGAAGTGCAGCGCCACCTCCGGGAACCCTTTCTGCTGCAGGTAGGCGATTATGCTTTGCCCGCACAGGGAGCCTGATTTGATCATGGAAAGCACTTGGTCGAACTTGCGCTGGATAAGCGCGAGCTTGAACATGTACTCGCTGGTGTCGATTTGAATTTGGCGGTTCCGGCCGTCCCTGTCCAGGCAGTACAACACGTTGCCGAAGACTTTCGTCAAATAAACCGGCGTGTCCAGCGTGCGGATGATCCCGCTGTCGCCGTTGGGCAGCGCGTACTTGATGTGGTTCAAAGTGGTGTATATGAACACCCCGGCGTCGTCCCAGGCGCCTGACTTGACGCGGATGGTTTCGTGAACGGTACAGGAGTGCCCTAGCTTGCGGTTGGCGATAACAATGGCGTGCTTCGAAAGCAACGCCACCAAGGTCATGTCCCCTGACCAAACCACGTACTTGATGAACGGCGTGGCGAGCTCCGCAATCGCGGTTCTTTGCTGCACGTCGTACAAGAACACCCTGTCCTCTGAGCGGCAAAGGAGCGTGCCGGTGCCGGCGTAGAAAATGGCATCCGTGTTCGCATCCGGAGGGACGCACTTCTTGGTTACCTCGTCCCTCAGGTTCTTGACCAGAATCTGGTGGTTCGCTTTGTCAAGCACGGCGAAGCGGTTGCGCGCCACGAAAACGGCGCTGCATCCGCTTCCCCTTCGCGAATCAGACGTCACCTCGCCTCGCGCGTTGGCGCTATCCTTGGGCAACACGTGGAGCTCATAACTCCCTCCGTCCGCGTCGAAGTTGATCAAAACCGCGTTCTCCGCGGGGTTGTAGGACAGGGACCGCGGGCCGGCGTTGCTCGCGGCGCCGCCGGCTCGGCGGATGGAAATCAGCGGGTTGTCCCTTTGGGACTGGTAATCGTATGCCCGAAGGTACCGGTCCTTGACGTAGTAAAGCGTGCCTTGGTGGTGTGCGTACGCCGGGCGCTCGCGCTCCAGCTTGAACACAATCATCCCGCTGTCGTGCCCCGCCGCTAGCAAGTTAACCTCGGGGTGCGCGGCGAGGATCCAAAACCGGTCGTGCTCTCGTCTGAACGTCTGCGTGCCCGACCGTTTCGACATGTCCCACACCCGTATTGATTTGTCTTCCGAGTTGGACACGATGATGTCCTGCCTGGCGTGGAAAAGCACGCACGACACGTTGTTGACGTGCCCTCTCAACGTATCCACCTCCCACGCCTTGGTGTCGTTCATGCGCCACAGCTTCACCTGTCGGTCATCCGCGCCTGAAACAATCAAGGGCAGCGACGGGTGGAAGCTCGCCCAGTTCACCCCCCTGTCGTGGCCTTCCAACACGTACTGATACCAATGAAAGGAAGTGTCAGCCTTGTATGGGCAAACAGTGTGTGTCGGATTTGGGAAATGCAACACGTACCTTCACCACGGCGTCGCCGCCGCCGAACAAATCGTGCCCGCCGATGGACCCGCCGCCCGGCATGCGCATGCCACTTTCATCGCCACCCCCGCCCGCGGCTTTCTTCCTCAAACCCCCAATGTCCCACACGCGTACTGTTTGGTCCAAAGAAGCGGAAACCACCAAGTCATCCTTGGGGTGGAACATGGCGCTCATCACGTAGTGGTTGTGTCCGGTTAGGACGGACACGCAGGTCCGGCTTTGCCAGTTCCAAATCCGAATCGTCTGGTCATCGCTCGCGGACACCACCCACGGGTACTCCTGGTGGAAACTCACGGTTCGGATGTAGTCCAAATGGCCGAGAAGCGTGAAAAGACAACGGCGGAGCTTGTAGTTCCAAACCTTGATTTTGTAATCGTCGCCTGATTGTTTTTTCAGATTGTGATTGACGGATGATGGACGGGAGTAACGGTCAGCTCTTTGTCAGGTTTCCGGTGAGAAAAACTCCATTCGTGAGACGGCTTGTGTGCCCTGTGCCTTTCAAAGCCAGGCACGTGATGGCCTCCGACTGTCTTGTTAGAAGCATCAATCAATCGAGAGCGAGTCTCTGCGACAAGAAAAGAAATCACAAATCACATGAGATCTTTGTGGCTTCGAGGTCACAACGGATTGTAGGGTTTTTTTGCGCGGGCGGTCGTGTGTTGCCTCGCTGTACCGCTACAGAGGCAAGATTCCGTCCTTTCGCGTTCGCCCGACGTACCTCCTGACACGAACAAGGGCTGGCTTTTGTGAAAGCAAACCCCCCTGACCGGCCCGTCGTGTTCGTCGAACCGATCTATTAAGGTTCCCATGCGGTAATCCCACAGTTGGATCACCCCGCTGTGCAGGCTCGCCAAGATCCATGGCCGCTTGCTGTGAAAGGAAAGCCCTTTCACGCGGTTGGATTTGGTCTGTGTTTGCGGGAAAGGAATGGCGTGGTTAGGCTCGAGGTACGGTACTGCAGGGTGGTCGACACAGGGCGAGTAATAAGAGCTCTCCACGGTAGACCCAATGGACGGTCGATTAGATTCAACAAGTAAGTGCACGTCAAACTCGTCTCTCGTCGTACCTCAAACTTGGTGAGCATCGCGTGCGATCGGTGAACCACTCCCCGGGTACCGATCGCCGTCCTCGGTCGCGCTACACGAACTCCCAAACGGTCGAAACTGCGGTGCCGCGCGGCCTCGACGCGTCGCGCTCTGGCTGGCGGCACGCGAGCGCGGGCGCGTTCGTTCCACGAGAGAAAGGCCGCGGGTCAATTATCAAACGTTCGTCTAAAGTTCGGTCAAAAAAATAACCCGGTCCACAGTGCATTTAGTCATTGAAAAAACGCACACGCGGGTGTTTGTTTGCATCCTTCGGTGACTGTTTGCTCGTTCCGACTGGAATTTCAGTTTTTGACCGACGCATTTGCATTTGCCCGCGCTTCGGCCGACGTGCCGAGCACAAACGCGTCTAATTTGAAGCGTCGTCGTAGTTTCGGGTGCGCTTCGGTGGCTTGCCGGGCCGTGGCACGGTCCCGGCTCGCGGTGCGCATTCGCGATGTCGGAAATCATAGATCGCCTCGCACGATGCGACACGGTTCTTCCCCAGCCGTCCTTCCCCAAGTTCAAACTGGCGCACATTGGGTTCACGCATCACGGTGACTTTTCTCGGAATCGCGACAAAACACGTGACGGGCACCGGTACGACAGCGTCGGGATTTGCAACGGCGTGATTCGCGCGGGGGCGAGTTGCGTGCGGTTCCCGTGGGACCCGTGTGACCTGGAGCGCATGCGGTCAGAGCTGTCCGAATTCGACGGGTACATCGTGCGCATTAACCCCGGGCAGCTGAGCTACCCGGGGGTGCCACCCGGCGCGCAAAAAGTGTTCGACGACCTGATGGACCACTTCACGCGTGAAGGCAAGCCGGTGTGGAGCTCCCCGGCGGTGCAGAAAACGATGGGGGCGAAGGACGCGCTTGTCAAGATAAAATACCTTTCCTGCGGGCTGATAGACACCAAGTGCTACTACGACGCGGTCGAGTTCGACATCGGGTTCAGGACGACCGCCGCGTTTCAGCCGCGGGTGTTGAAGCGCAACCGGGGAAGCGCGGGGGAAGGGGTGTGGTTGGTGTGGCTGGTGTCAACGCCGTACTGCGCTGCTTTGGGGGACCGAACCCTGGCGGACGACGACGTCCTTGAGCTGATGGAGATGTGCGACAACCACGTGGAGAGGCACACGGTTAAGGAAGTCGTGGCGTTTTGCGTGCGCGGCGCATCGTCCAGGGACGCGGGGACGTGGGAAACGACGCATCCGGGTGGGTTCTTCACGGTGGACGGCGGCGGAAAGCAGTCGGTGGACGGGGACGACGGAAACGACGATCGGGAGGACGGCGTGGATGACAAAAATAAACCCGTCTCTGTTGACACCGATGATGTCAGCCGATCCGCGTCTTGCGCTGATGACGTCGGCGCGAAGAATAAATTGAACGCCGATGACACCAACAGCCAAACACAATCGCAACAACCTGCTTGTGACCAACCCTCACAACAACACCCCCCCCACCCACGCACCGTGCACGTGGTGGACCAGCGGTTGCTCCCCCGGATCGTGGAAGGCGAGGTTCGTCTGTTGTTGGTCCGGGACGAGCTGTTCCAGATCATTCACAAGAAACCCGTGGCGGGCGGGATGAGCGCGGTGGGCACGCTGATCGGTACGTCTTTCCCAATGAACACATTCTGCCTCCCTGTTTACAGCCCCTCTTCGACTACACTCGTTGAAAGGAAGTATACTCATACACATCACAAGTACACTGTTTGCTCATACAAGTTACGAACATTACGAGAGACTGACACTTTCTTTTTTATCGTATCAGAGCAACCGTCGTTCTACGACCCCGACTGTTTGGAATATGCATCCCTGACCCGGAAGTTCATAAAGGACGACTTGCCGCGTTTGAAAGACGCGCTCGGGTTGCGCACAGAGCCGTTGCCGCTGCTTTGGACCGCGGATTTCATTCCCATGGACGACGACGATATCGACGACGACTCCGGGCAAAAAGAAAAGAACACGCGATGGGTCATCGGCGAGTTCAACTGCTCGTGCGTCGGGGTTTCGCCTTTCCTGGCCGCGGCGAACGGCGGAAGCTTGTCGGACGTCACGGACGCGGATCACCAACGAGGCATGAAGCTGTGCGACCTGATGGGGGAACAAGTCGTCAAGGCGCTGGAGAGCCGGGATTTTTTACCCCCGGCGCTCGAGTCGTGAGCGGTCGAGGGACATTTATATTCTTTGAACAAAGAGCGAGTTACAAGGACCGGTACCGGTTGTCACTACCTTCAAGGACTACCTCCATCCGTCTCATAACATCGCGCCCTTCAATCTGCTGCGTACCTCCTCTGGCTTCCGTTCAAGAATACCCCGAACCTTTTGGACCAAATCCTCGGGTATTCTGGGTATCGCGCGGAAAATTATCTCCCAATCTTCCTTGACGTACCCTCCGTCCTTCGCCAGCGTTACGGTATCCTCTTCGCAACACGCTCCGTTAGCGCGCGCCCATCGGAACAACTCGAGGTGCCAAAATTGCCTCCCAATCTTCCTCGACGTATCCTTTTTCCTTCGCCAGCTGTACGGTATCCCCGTCGCAAGGTGCTCCGTTAGCGAACGCCCATCGGAACAGCTTGAGGTGCCCACCCTCCAGCGGCGAATACACGTCCACTTGTTCCACGGGCAGCCGTTTGCGCATGCCCACTTCAATACCTCGAGGTGCCCGCGCAACGCCGCCCCCGCGCACGTCCCTGCGTCCCACGGGCAGCCGTTCGCGCGCAATCACTGCAGCGCCTCAAGGTGGCCGCCCTTCGCCGCCAACGAGCACGTATCTGCGTCCCAAGGGCAGCCATTCTCACGCGCCCACTGTAGCACATCGAGGTGCCCGCTCTCCGCCGCACACATGCACGTCTCCTCGTTCCACGGGCATCCGTTCG
>TARA_B110000259_G_scaffold26787_2_pt1 | contig 15775 bp, 13 predicted proteins | sample TARA_B110000259 | Tara Oceans TARA_B110000259 (sample SAMEA4397649) | marine metagenome | biome: Polar Biome; feature: [SRF] surface water layer (ENVO:00010504); material: water (ENVO:00002006), including particulate matter (ENVO:01000060) such as... | depth 5 m | reverse complement strand
TTTCGGATTGAGTGACAAAGTGAACTCCACTGATAGCTTTGCAAATACAAAACCATATAATATCAGTGAGTTAGCTTTAGGGGCTGGTAGCGGTGGGAATTATTCGTCCTTCGTCCTCCCCCCTAGCAATGTGTGCCCGATGTGCCATCCTTTTCAAGTTCGGTTCAGGGTTCATACGTTTGATTTACATTGTAAAATATACGGTGTATTATAAATTAATGCCAAGAAAGCCTCTCTCACAAGTTGATATCGACAGTTTCCGTGACTCTTATTGCGAAACGGCCTATGAGCTATATCAGCGTGAGGATTACGATGCGGTGACTATGCGGGGCATTGCCAAGGTCATGGGCTGTAGCCCAATGATGGCCTACCGGTACTTTGAAAATAAAGACGATGTTCTGGCCGCACTTCGTGCGAAGCTATTTGACCGTCTGGCTCAGGCTCTGGAGGATGTGCCCGCGACTCTATCGCCGCTGAAATACTTGCAAGCACTGGCGGGGGCTTACGCCAATTTTGCCCACGAAGAGCCCCACGCTTATCGCTTGCTTTATGTAATACACAGCCATCAAGCGCAGACTTATCCCGAAACAGAGCGGGCACAAAAACGAACGCGGAAAACTTTATTTGAGGCTACCCGCCGCGGTGTTGAATCCGGTGAAATTCAAGGTGATCCAGCTTTATTGGCGCACACATTCTGGGCCTGTATTCACGGCCTGGTATCGTTGAACTTAGCCAGTCAGCTTACCCAGGGGCTGGGGTTTGACGAACTGCTACCGGCAATGATGGATAGCCTTTTTAAGAGTGCGTGAACCTATTGACTACATATTGAAGAGAGAGAAGATGAATCAGTTTGCAGGGAAAACTGCGGTAATCAGTGGTGGCGGGGAAGGCATTGGCCTTTCTATTGCTAAAGCCTTGGGTGAGCAACAAATGAATATTGTGCTCGCAGATATTGATGCGGGGAATCTGCAGAAAGCGTCTGCAGAGCTGGAGCAGGCCGGAGTGCCGGTATTGGCCGTTACCCTGGACGTGGCGGAAGAAGCACAGTGGCAGGAGGTTGCCAGACAAGCATTGGATCGGTTCGGCAGGATCCACATGCTTATTAACAATGCTGGCGTGGGTGGGGAATCCGGGTCTATCGAGAATCAGAATGCTCAAAGTTGGGAATGGACTGTGAACGTAAATCTGATGGGCGTGGTTTTTGGTGCGAAAGTCCTGGTGCCGTTGATCAAAGAACACGGCGATGGTGGCTGGTTGGTGAACGTTGCGTCAATGGCGGGCATGGGCGGCGTTCCCTACGGCGGTGCTTACAGCGCGACAAAATCGGCGGTAGTTGCCCTGTCAGAAGGCTGGGCTGGGGAACTCAAAAGCGACGGTATCGCCGTATCGATATTGTGCCCCGCGTTTGTACAAACTCGAATTTATGATTCGCAAAGGAATCGACAGACCCGCTATCAGTCCGATGGACCTGAGTCGTCCTATAGAGCTAAATCGACTGATAAAAGCGGTATGCTGGGAAAGGCTAAGGCGGCGGTACAAAACGGAATCGACGCTTCGATAGTGGGCAAGCGTCTGGTTGAAGCGCTCAGCGCCGGAGAGCTTTACGTATTTACCCACCCCAATTACCGTCCCGTAGTTCAGTACCGTGCAAAAATGATTGATGCCGCATTCGAAAGAGCAGCTCAAAGCCCGTTACTACAGGACATCGTTAATCAAAAAATAGATATGCTTTAGACGGCATACCTGCAAGTCGCACATCTTAAAAACGATTAAGAGAAGAGGAAACACAGCATGCCTGAAATGATATTACTCGGCTGGATACACACAATAATCGCAATTGTTGCCCTTATTGCCGGTTACTACACTTTGGTTGTTTACAAAGTCATTACGACTGAACAAAAAACCGGTCAAATATATCTAATTAGCACCCTCATCGCAGCGGTGACAGCGCTAATGATCTACCAGCGCGGGACGTTTGGGCCGGCACATGGCCTTGCTGTGCTAACGCTGCTGGCTTTAGTGGGTGGATTTTTGATTACCAAAATTCCCGCGTTTTCAGCCATCGCTAACTACTTTCAAGCATTTTGCTTTTCAGGCACCTTGCTGTTCCACATGATGCCGGCAATAACCGATGGGTTGTTACGTCTCCCTATAGGCGACCCGGTCCTGACTAATCCCGAAGATCCTGTACTGAAAATGTTTTACCTGGCGTTTGTTGTGGTATTTATCGCTGGTTTCATTGCTCAATGTATCTGGCTGAGGAACAAAAAGCAGGGATAGAAGTTCCCGGAGTCAAGTCTTACATTTTACGCCGCATCATCTAAAACAAGCCCCGCGGTGATTTCACTCCGGGGCTTTCTTTTTTCTGACTATGGAATAAGGAACTGTTAGCTTTCTCATCGTGTGACACCCTGTGTGACAAAGTGAACTCAATTGAAAGCTAGAATAAGTAAAAACCCTGTAAAAACAAGGGGTTAACTACAGATGGTGGAGGCGGCGGGAATTGAACCTACCCCATAAGCCATTGATTAGATTGGTTATATATAGATTAATGTGCCGGCTGTGTTACTTCTTATGTTACTTCCGCCAACAATGATAATATTCGAGCTATAGTCGGTCTCTCGATACAAAAAAGCCACGTTATAAGTCTTAGGCAAGGATTAATATATTATTAGATCTTCTTGTATATTATCGTGAATAGAGTAGCACCTTTCGAAAGACTATCTAGTCTTGCAGCGGATTTAGCGATCAACCTATTCAAAAATCTAATTAGTAAAGAGCGCACACTAATAGTAAATTATCTGCCTTGGGGCGTTGTTGAATTTAAACAAGCCTGAGCGAAATTGTCTTCCCATAATTAGAGAGAATTTACAGTGAATAGTCATAGTCGATTTGGTGCAATTGCGGTCCTGCTGTCAACCTTCTTACCGACGCACATTGCCAGTGCGCTGGATATCTCCGGCAAAGCCGTTGACCGATGGGGCAAACCGATTCCCTTTGTGCGAATCACAATAGCCAGTCCAGACTCGGCGCCTTATTCAACCTCTGTGTTTACCGCACAAGATGGAACGTTTCTGGCGCGTGATATTCCGGGAGAGAAAGATGCACTTGATATAGGCGCATTCAGAATTGGCTGGGAAGAAGTCGCGCGTGATGTTAAGAAAGCAAATTCGGATCTGACTATTTCTTTGAAATTCAAAGCAACCGATGACGTCGCTGAACAAGTACCGGGGTCGGCCTGGTTACAAGGGAACACAGAATCAACGGCCTATCGCATGACTACTCTGCAGTGTGCTGGATGCCATCAACTTGGTGCTCCACGAGTGCGGGCCTTCGCCAGTCGACTTGCGTCGGTGCCGGTCGAGGAGCGCGCCGAGGCATGGTTAAACCGCGCGGCTGAAGATCTCTCTGTTTATGACGGTGATTTCAGCCCCTGGGAGAATAACAAGGCCGGGGAGAGTGATCTGCCACCCGGACATCCCCGCATCAATGCCTGGGAGAATATTGTCCAGTACATGCGATATGTGACGCTCCGGTTAGGTGAGAAAAATGAGCTGCGATGGGGCATCACAGAAGATAGCCCAGTTTATGAGGCTTTGTTACAGCCACAAAATAGTTTGTTTGTACCTAGGGACATGGAGATCATTATTCCCTACCTGGCTCACAACTTTCCGGTGGACCAGGAGAACTATCCTGGCAAATACAACGATATTGAGCGGCTGGGTGATTATGGGGTGACTCGGGATACACGGGTTGAAGAGTTTATCCTCCCAACGTTTGGGTGGACCCGTGAAGTGGCGGTCGCGCCCGGATCAGCTCTTATCTGGTTTGTTGAGACCGACAAGGATCGACTAGGAGCGCTCGATCCTGCGAATGGCTCTGTAGAGTGGTTTGATGTGCCAGGTGAAGGTCCACAGGGCCCCCATACAATCAATGCGGACCCTGACGGCAACCTTTGGGTGGCGTTGGAGAATAGTTTTCATATCGGTCATTTCAATACCAAGACACGCACATGGCGGTTGTATCCGCCTCCCAAGGGCACAGAGTTTGGTGTCACCCATGATTTTGCCCTTAATTCTGATCGACATGTTGTGGCCGATATTGAGGGGCGCATCTGGATTACCGACCTGGGCAAAAATGAGTTATGGGGCGTGCATGTGGAAACCGGTGAGATCAATACCTACCGCCTTCCCCATGCGGGAGGTGAGAGCAGCCTGCATACCATGCTGTACGGTGCCGCCATCGATGTAGAGAACAATCGGGTCTGGTGGGCCCAGCTCAATGGTTATGTCGGATCTTTCGATACCGCGGCTACTGTCACGGACCGAATTGTACCGTTCGGCCGCGGGGTAGGACCCAGACGCATCGCAATCCAGGAAGACGGTGTTCTCTGGGTACCTCTTTACGGTGATGGTGCGCTGTCAAAAATTGACACTAAAACCGGTCTCGAGCTAGCGCGTTACTCTCTGCCCGATCCCGGGGCAGCGCCCTATGGAGTGACGCTCGATAAAAAGCGCAACGCGATCTGGGCTGCGACTGCGCACTCGGATCGGATTTACCGGTTTGATATCGACTCAGAGCGTTGGCGCCATTATCCTTTACCGCGCAAGGAGGCTTTTCTTCGTATGGTGGATGTTGATCCGGAAACCGGCGATGTATGGACGACTTACTCGAGTCTGCCAGTGGGCAAACGAAATGTTGATGTCCACAAAGTCGATAGTGCTAATAACATAATCGTCAGATTGCATCCAGGCGATTAGCTGTCGGGCTTTGCAAAATGACGTGGTCAGTCTGACAGTTGCCCTGCTAACTGGTGATGGATAGAGGAGGAGAAATATTACACAGGAAAACGCAAGTACCTCAGGAGCCGCTATGACAGAAGAGATAGACATTTTGATTGTGGGCGCAGGCTTTGCCGGCATGTATGCATTGCATCGGGCGCGTAAACTCGGTTTGAAAGCGAAGGTATTCGAGGCCGCATCCGATGTGGGCGGCACATGGTGGTGGAATCGATATCCTGGTGCGCGTTGCGATATCGAGAGTTTGCAGTATTCCTACTCCTGGGATGATGATCTGCAACAGGACTGGAATTGGACGGAGCGCTTCGCAACTCAGCCTGAAATCCTCAGGTATCTCAATCATGTTGCGGATCGGTTTGACCTCCGCAGGGATATCATTTTCAATACTCGCGTGCAGTCCGCCACGTACGACGAAACTGCACGACGCTGGATCGCTCGGCTTGACGAAGAATCTCCCGTAAGCACCCATTTTCTAATTTTGGCAGTGGGTTGCCTCTCCAGCGCGCAAATCCCGGATTTCCCGGGACGTGATGAATTCGGCGGTGAGACTTACCACACAGGCTATTGGCCCCATGAGGGCGTAGACTTTTCAGGAAAAAAGGTTGGTGTCATCGGAACAGGATCTTCAGGTATTCAGGTGATCCCCGAAATTGCCAGAAAAGCTGCGTATTTGACCGTTTTTCAACGTACGCCCAACTTCTCTATCCCCGCACGCAATCAACCGCTCGATAAAACATTTGTCCAGGGCTGGAAGTCCAGCTATCCAGAGCTGCGCCGGTATGCGCGGGAGGAAACGCCGTCAGGTACGATCTATGATTGGCCCAGCTGCTCTGCGCTGGATGTCGACCCGGAAGAGCGTGAACGCGAATACCGCTGGCGATGGGAAAAAGGTGGCGTTAATTTCTCGCATAGCTATAACGATCTCTCGGTGAATGAAAGGGCTAATACCACAGCAGCCAACTTCGTACGTGACCGTATCCAGGCTACCGTTAAAGACCCCGAAACTGCAGAGGATCTCTGCCCTAGGGATTATCCAATTTTCTGTAAGCGTATCTGTCTCGACACGGAGTACTTCGAAACCTTCAACCGGCACAATGTCGATTTGGTGAACCTGCGCAAGACTCCACTAGAAGCGATTGAGCGCCAAGGCATACGGACCTCCGACGGTTTACATGAGTTAGACACCATCGTCTACGCCACTGGCTTCGATGCAATCACCGGCGCGATCACTGCCATCGATATTCGGGGGCGCGACAACCGCAGTCTCTCCGATAAATGGGCTGAAGGTCCGCGCGCCTACCTGGGTTTGGCCAGTGAGGGTTTCCCCAATCTCTTCATGATAACGGGGCCGGGAAGTCCTTCGGTTCTCTCGAACGTAATCGTGTCCATCGAGCAGCATGTAGGGTGGATTGCCGACTTGCTCTATCACATGTCTGAACAGGGAAACGATGAAGTGGAGGCGCAGCGAGACGCCGAGGATGCATGGGTCGCTCATGTCAATGAAGTCGCGGGGGCGACATTGTTACCTCGGGCTGCATCCTGGTATATGGGGACGAACATTCCCGGCAAACCGCGCGTTTTTATGCCCTATATTGGCGTCGCGAATTATCGCAAAAAATGTCAGGAAGTGGCCGCAGCGGGCTACACAGGCCTCACTCTTTCCAAAAAGACCGCTTCGGGATGAGCGGTCTCTGCCCACGCTTCTCAGCTGAAAGGGAGTTCTAATATGTCATTACATCCCTTCATTAATGCGATGCTGGAGAACTCGGTTTATACCCCTGGGCTTTCAGCGGGCACACCTGAACAGGGACGTGCGATTGTCGCCGAGGGCCGGAATGCTCTGGGTACGGGCCCCGATATGGAACGCATATCTGATATTGAAATACCTGCTCGAGAAGGCCCATTGCGCGCGCGCTTATTTGTGCCCAGCACCTCACCGATAGGCCTGATCGTGTATCTCCACGGAGGCGGTTGGGTGTTGGCTGCGATTGAGGACTTCGATACCTACGCCCGAGCATTGGCTGCCGAGTCCAACTGTGCTGTTTTACTTCCAGACTACCGCTTGGCACCCGAACATCCGTTTCCCGCGGGGCTGAAAGATGCCGAGGATGCGCTGCGTTGGGCCGCGACTGATCACCTCGGTCTGGGCAACTTGCCACTGATTCTCGCCGGGGACAGTGCAGGGGCCAATCTGGCTGCCGTCATTGCCAGAAAGTCGGACAATACGGTGCAGCTGGCATTACAAATTTTGTACTACCCTATAACAGACTGCAATTTCGATACTGACAGTTACCGTCGGCATGGCGATGGCCTAACACTGACCAAAAAGGATATGGAGTGGTTCTTCGGTCATTACGCCCCACGATCAGGGTGGATCCATCCAGACATTTCTCCCCTACTGGCAACGGATCTGAGTGAGGGGCCTCCGGCTGTTGTCGTGGTAGCAGAATATGATGTGTTGGCGACCGAAGGCATGGCCTACGCCAACAAGCTGCGTGACGCGGGCGTTCATGTGACCGAACGTCGACTGAAAGGATTAACCCATGGTTTTATTCGCCTACACAATCTGCTGGAACCAGCACGGGATGAACTTTCGAGCGTAGCACGGAATATCGCGGCTGCCTGCAACTCTGACAATTGAACACACACAGACGAAAGGATGATTTAGGATGAATAGGGTTTTTGGGAAAATCGCGCTGGTTTCAGGGGCGGCGAGCGGTATAGGGGCTGCCTGTGCCCGCATGCTGGCGGCAGAGGGTGCAACGATCGTGCTAGTAGATCTTAACGATGATCTTGGAAGTAAAGTTCTCGGGGAGATCGAGTCACTTGGTGGCGTTGGTTTATATGCACACCTTGATGTTTCTGACGAAGATGGCTGGGTCGCTCTGATGAACAAGGTGGAGGATCTCTATGGAGGCCTCAATATAGCGGTTAACTGTGCAGGGATCTCTGTAAAACAGCATTCCTTTCCCACCGATACGACAATGGACGAATGGCATAGAATTCTTGGTACAAATCTCGACGGTACTTTTCTTGCGACCAAACATGAACTCGCATTGATGATGAAAACCGACCCCGTCGTGGGCTCTATCGTCAACCTCTCATCGGTACTGGGGAACGTGGCACAACCCGGAATTGCTTCCTACAATGCTTCGAAAGGAGGGGTAGGCATGTATAGCAAATCTGTTGCACTTTCCTGTGCAAAGGAAAGAATTAATGTTCGAGTGAACACGATTCACCCTGGCTTTGTTCGCACCGCGCTGCTGGAACAGTCGATCAATCGGCATAAGAATCCAGAAGAAGGGCGTCGGATCTACGATGAACTCCAACCCATTGGCCGCCTCTGTGAGCCGGAGGATATTGCCTACGGTGCGCTTTATCTCGCTTCGGACGAGTCGGCCTGTGTTACGGGCTCGGAGCTCATTATCGATGGCGGTTATACAGCTCAATAGAGAGCAGTTTTTTACGATATAGGAAAAGTGAATTATGAAAGATATCCAGAGGTTGGCCAACAAAGTTGCAATTATTACCGGTGCCGCGAGGGGTCAGGGTGCACATGAGGCCCGCCGGTTTGTTGAAGAGGGGGCGAGGGTAGTTCTCACCGATCTCAGCGAGTCCGGAGAGGACGTGGCAAAAGAGTTGGGAGAATCGGCTTGTTTCGTCAAACATGACGTTGGTGATGAAGATGGCTGGCGAAAGGTGGTAGAGGTAGCGGTCAGGAAATTTGGCGATGTTAATGTACTCGTCAATAACGCCGGAATTTTTCGGCCGGCTTCCTTTGAGGACACTACCAGCGAAGCCTTCGAGCAGCATTTTCGTGTGAATCAGCTGGGGATGTTTCTCGGCGTAAAATCGGTGCTCAGCACTATGAAAAGCGCCGGTGGCGGATCAATTATTAATATATCTTCCATCGCCGGATTGAGAGGCTACGCGGACATGATTGCCTATTGCAGCACCAAATGGGGAGGGCGCGGTGTAACCCTGGGAGCTGCGCGGGAATTGTCGCCATTTCATATTCGAGTTAACTCCATACATCCCGGACTGGTTGATACACCCATGCTGGATGATCACTCGCCAGAGGCTCTCGCCGCTTATACAGAAGCCGTACCCCTGGGTCGACTTGGAACCCCTGAGGACGTCGCTGAAATCGTCATATATCTCGCCTCAGATCTATCGAGCAATATGACCGGTGCAGAAATTTGTACGGACGGTGGTCTGAACTTGTAAATTTCAGGAGAGAGTATATGGGACGATTGAACAATAAAGTTGCCATTGTGACGGGCGCTGCATCACTCAGGGGATTCGGCTTTCATACAGCGCAACTTTTCGCCGAAGAAGGGGCAAGTGTCATCCTGACCGACCTGAAGGAGGGAGACGTATGTGCCCGTGCCGCGGAACTCCAAAACAAAGGCCTCACAGTTGTCGGCTGTGCTCAGGACGTTACCCAACAGGCCGAATGGGAGAAGGTGCGGGATCTTGCCATCGCTGAGTTCGGAAGAATTGATATTTTGATTAACAATGCTGGAATAGTGCAGCCCGGTGGCATTTCTGATACCACACTGTCTGACTGGAACCTCCATATCTCGGTGAATCTCACGAGCGCTTTTCTGGGTTGCCAGATGGCCGTTGAACAGATGCGCGCGCAAGGTGGCGGAGGCTCGATAGTCAACATATCCTCGGTGGCTGGCCTTAAGGGATTCAAGAATCTGACCGCGTATGCAGCCAGTAAAGGGGGTGTGCGGCTGTTGACAAAGGCCGCAGCACTGGACGTGGCCGCTGAAGGTATCCGAATCAATTCAGTGCATCCGGGGCATTTGGAGACGGATATGATGGCGCATGCGCGCGAAGTTTCTCCGGAATTAGTCGAGCCTTTCATCGCAAACGTTCCGATGGAGAAGCTCGGTGACCCCATGGAAATAGCGACCATGAACCTATTCTTAGCATCGGAAGAATCACAATATGTCACCGGCGCTGAATTCGTTGTTGATGGAGGATTAACGGCGAAGTGAAGATTTTTCTCAGCAACGGGACTGTTGTTAAAAGGTAAGCGGTTGTCAGAAACCTGTGTTGTCCCGGGCATTTTTTGTCTCTAAAAGAGTGAGCTTAAATATTATGGAAACGAATGATCAACAGGAATTAAATCCATCAGAAGAGCTTCAGAATAAAGACTTAGAGAGTTTCCCCTATCGAATGGGCGTACTCGTTCTTCTGTTTATGGTCTACGCGCTGAACTATCTTGACCGGCAGATTATAGGTATTTTGGCCGTGCCGATAAAAACCGAACTGGAGCTTTCAGATACCCAGTTAGGATTGATGGGTGGCGTGGCATTTGCGCTGTTTTATTCCATTCTCGGTATTCCGATAGCACGATGGGCGGATCGAACCAGTCGCGTGGGTATCATTACCACAGCACTAACGCTTTGGAGTGGCTTTACTGCAGTGTGTGGAATGGCGACCGGATTTTGGCAGCTTTTCCTGGCTCGCCTCGGGGTGGGCGTTGGTGAAGCAGGTGGCGTAGCACCGTCTTATTCCCTGATCTGCGATTATTTTCCCAAGCATCAGCGTGCTCGTGCGCTGGGTTTCTTCAGCCTGGCGTTACCAGTAGGCTCGGCGCTGGGGTTGTTTATCGGTGGCAATCTCGCCGCCGAATATGGTTGGCGAGCCGCCTTCATTGTACTTGGTGGGGTCGGTCTCGTATTGGCGCCGGTGTTTTTTCTACTGGTGAAGGAGCCGCCACGTGGTCGCTTGGATATGGATGAAGGGTCCGCTCCCGATCAACAGTGCACGTTTATGGAAGTCGTCCGTACCGTTCTTCCCAAACCGAGTTTCTGGTATCTCTCACTGGGCTCGGCGGTGGCGGCGATGCTGACCTATGGTCTGAGTTTTTGGCTGCCCTCATTCGTTCAGAGAAGCCTGCAAATGGATTTGCCGCAAACTGCTCAGTTTCTGGCGGCGGCGGCTCTTATCGGCGGTGTCTCGGGCATTTTGATCGGCGGGTTTCTGGGGGACTACCTTGGGCAGAAGCGCAGCTCAGCCTACGGATACGTCCCAGCGATTGCTTTTCTGATTGCCTTGCCCTTCATGGTTGGCGTTGTGATCTTTGATAATCTTGGGCTTGTTTTCTTCACCTTGCTGGTGCCCCAGGCGATGGGTCTGGTGTGGGCGCCACCCAGTATTGCCGCTATCCAGAAACTTGCTCCGGCACATATGAGGGCTACCAGTTCCGCCATTTTCCTTTTTATTGCCAATCTTATTGGCTTGGGATTAGGTACTGTGGTGTTCGGCGTTGTGTCCGACCTGATGACAGATCGGTATGGTACAGAGGCGCTGCGCTGGGCCATTCTTATCTGCTGCGTGACGCTCTATCCTTTAGCCGCTTTCCTGTACCTAATGGTGGCTCGAACGCTACCCAAAGACTTGGATACTAATGCGACGTAGGACTGGGCCTTAGTTGCACGTGTCCAACATAAGACCTGGGTACCTCTGATTGCATGATTGGGTCCAGCCCGTTGGTAAACCATAGCCCCCGACCTTTCCAGCCACCTTTCTCGTCGTCGATCCGTCCGTCCAAGCCGCGCGTGTAGGATACGAGGGGATAGGGAATGCGAATTTTGGTAAAGGTCTCCGTGTCTGGCCGAAACGCCAGTAGAGAATCGGACGCCGTCCCGTTGAGCATCACGGTGCCTTTACCCATACCTAAGGTGTTGAAGTTATCCATCCAGATATAATAGTGCCTATCAGCTGAACCGGCATTATCAACTTCTTTTAGTCCTTTAAACGTGGGCCCCGGAGTTTTCCATAAGGTCCATCCCTCTGGACACTGGTCGCCCGTGCCCCAGGTCTGTTTACATTTGCTACGCTCAAATTTTGCTAGGTGGCCACTGCCTGACAGTCCGGTCCAGATATTGCCCTCGCTGTCCACTTCGACGCTCCGGGAAGCGTACCCCGGCGCTGGGGGCGCGTAGGCTTCACCGAGACCTGTCTTCGGGTCATAGCGAAGTATGTAACCACGACCTCCCGGCGGATATAGGCCTCCTGGTGGCATCCCTATCCAGATGGAATCATCGACAGAATTATGGATTATTCCGTAGCGAAAGCCGTAGATGGACGTATCACCGGTACCGTCGCCATCAGAGTCGACCTTACCCTCGGACCATCCCATCGCCTTTTCCAGTGATTTAGGATCTTTGTGGTCGTAGATCTTGGTATCGAGCCACCCGACTACGTGTCCGTCACCACTGAACCATAGAACTTCATTATCATCGAACTGGAGATGGTGCGTGCCAAAGCAGGAGTCAATCTGTACAATCTCCTTGGTCTTGGTGTCGTAGTAGCCTATTTGGCGGTGATGAGGATTGTTCGCAATAACTGGGTCTTTTTTGCAAAATTCAGGTAGATCCTCGCCCCACTCTCGGCGCACCTGCATGGTCATCCAAACTCGACCCTTCGCGTCCATCATCGGGTTGTGAGCATTCACGGGATTGTCGATAACACCTTCATAGGGGCTGTATATGCCCGGTTCCGGACATCCTAGAATTTTTGCAGAAAACGGCAATATTTCGTCGCTTCCAAGGGGCTTGTAGGTATTATTACACCAGTCTTCTGTGTTTTCCCCTGCCGGTATATCGACAGAACTAGTGGTGTGCGCAATCGGGTCAACAATCAGTAGCTTGTCCAGGTTCAGGTCTACCCCATAGATAGGACCATCGGGATAGAGGAAGGGATTACGTTTGTCTGTAGACACCTCGTCGTGCGCATAGCTATATTCTGCACCCCATTCCCATTGTGTGATCACAAAGTTTCGCTCGATTCCGGTGGGACGCGGTGGGGCCTCCCTGGGGACTTCTCCAGCCGACATACGCTTGGCCCATTTATCTAGTACGCTCAGGACCAGCTCTCGGTCGAGCTGCTGTGCGACATGGTTCATAGTGGCTGACTTTTTCAATCCGTAATCATAGAGTTCAACATTGGGAAAGCGGGTCCTGACGCTTCCCAACTGGTGACAAAAATTGCAGTCGTGTTTGAACTGGGAAAGCCAATCGTCTGGCGTTTTGTAGACGTCACCAAATTTTGATTTCTTTAATGCCTCTTTGGACGGCGCTTCAATCATCGACATCCAGTAGTTAGCGGGGTACGCAGCCGCAGCCGCTGTAGCGGTTTTGGCATCTTCAACTCTAAGGGAGAGTGTGTCACCGAGTTTGGCCTTGTTTTTTTTCGAATCGGAAAGGCCGTAACCGCGGACCCAAATATCATAGGTCGCCTTCGGCATTTCGGGTAGTACGAAATTGCCCTCGTCATCGGTAACCACGATCTTCCTGTAGTGGGTGGGTAGCTCCTCGGTTTCTGCGATCACCCACACGCCGGCTTCCGGTGTGCCGTCGACATTGACTACTTTACCCTGAACGATATCATTGGCAGCGTATACGGCTATGGGTATTAAAGCCAAAAGAAAGACGAAGTATTTTTTAATCATAAGGTTTCTTCCCGAAGAAGCTCAGTAGTGACATATTGACGTTGCAGTCTAAAGCGATCCTTTCGATCTGATAATCATATTTACTCTTCAAATTAATCAGAAATTCATATCAATCGCGAGATTGCTAGTTCATCAAAGTATCGCCTTGAATGAAAGATACTCTTGCGTTGCCGCAATGAACCCCCGAATTTATTACTCAACTTAAGTCTGTTTTTGCCAGAATAGTTTGTCGGCATTTGCGTAGAGAAACTTTTCCAATTTCTCTTCATCGAGATCTATTTCCCGGGCCTGACGGGTTACAGTCTCCAGATTCAGCAGCGGAAAATCTGAAGCGAAAATCACTTTATCGCAGCCTCTCACGCCGTGCCATTTTCCGGCAAGAAAGGATTTTAGGCTCTCAGGATAGGCTTTGGGGGACCAGGCGGAGGTGCATATATAAAAATTTTCATGGCGAGCAGCTAGGCGAACGGACATTTCTGTCCAGGGGTCACCGATATGATGCGCAACGATCTTCAAGTCGGGAAAAGCCAGGGCGACGGCGTCTAGGTGTTCAGGATTGTTAGGCGCCATCGGCCATAATGGCCCCGGCGCGCCTACATAGGTGAACACAGGTATGTCGTACTCTACGCATTTCGTATAGACGGGGAAAAACCATTTGTCATTGGGCAGTATTCCCCAGGGTGACGGGGTGATGTGAATTCCGGACAGGTTTTTGTCGGCGCTAAAGGTGTCGATCAGTCGGGTATTTTGCATTACATCCCAATAGGAAGAGCCTCCGAGTTCTGGTGGAATCAGTGAAGCAATCCACCTTAGCCTGGAGTCGGTGCCGGCTGCAAGCCGAGCGAACTCATGGTTCAGCTTGATGACGTCATCGGCTGGAGCCGGGTAGTACACCTTGGTGGCCAGAATTGCGCGCTCAACGCCCGAATGTTCCAGCGCATCGAGCAATTGCTCAATACTAATGTGTGGCGGTTTCTTATCTTCCGATTGATCGTGCTTGAAGGTCTTCATGACTCGTTTGAGCCGTGGATCGTCTATCCATTCGACCCGGTCCGCCCTGGACTCGATATTGGAGTCAGTACCTATCCAGGGGCCGTGTAGGAAAGTATCGATAATGGGCTTTTCGTGCATCAGTTTCTCCCGGCCACCTATGACGACTTAGATTCACCGATTGTACCTGATCGCCGCATTCGAGCAATGGCGTCATCATCGAAATCGAGGGAACGTAAAACACTTTCGGTGTGCTCACCCAGCTTGGGCGCGCGGCTGTGCTGGAAGGAGCGGGTACCGTTGTAGGAAACCGGATGATCGACCAAGCGATGATTGGGAATATCAGCATGGTAATAGTCCCGCAATAGATCAAGTGCTTGAACCTGTGGGTTGACGACCAGTTGATCGATAGTTTGCAATTGAGAGCTTGGCACGCCGCCTTTCTGAAAAAGGTCTTCCCAGGTAGCGGAGCCTTCTTGGACTAGACGCTGCTCAATGGCGTCATGCAATTTTTCTCGATGCGCCAAACGATCCGAGTTACTGGCAAAGCGTGGGTCCTGGGCGATTTCAGGAGCGCCAATAATCTTACAAAGTTTTTCGAATAAACTTTGGTTTGGCGCCGCCAGATAAATAGAGCCGTCCTTGGTTCTGAAATCTTCATAGGGGGCCATGGCGCTGTGGCGAGTTCCGTTACGACCCGCTATGGAACCGTCTGCGAAATAGCCAGCGATAAAATAAGACATCCAGGAAACGCCGGTTTCCAGCAGACTGGTTTCTACGTGCTGTGCTTCACCTGTCTGGTCATGTCGCCGAAGTGCGGTAAGAATTCCCAGAGCTGCCCAGTGCGCTGACCCCATATCGATGATTGACGGTCCTACACGTACCGGCGGTCCATCTGATTCCCCTGTAATACTTAGAATGCCGGAAAATGCCTGTATCAGTGCGTCATAGCCAGGCTGTTCCTTCATGGGCCCGCGGTTGCCAAAGGCACTGAGGGAGCAGTAGACTAAATGTGGATTGATGGCCGAAAAACTTTCGAAATCGAATCCTCGTGTATCGAGGCTACCGCCTCGAAAAGATTCGACCACCACGTCTGCTTTGCCCACGAGCTTGCGGAGAACCTCGGCGCCTTCTTCGGAGTCAATATCCAGTTCGATACTTTGTTTGTTGCGATTGATCGCCAGAAACAGCGAGCTTGTACCCTCCCAGCTGGGAGGGCACCAGGCACGTGTGTCGTCCCCAGTACCCGGTTTCTCGATTTTGATAATCTGTGCCCCTAGATCGCCTAGTATCATTGTGCAAAAGGGGCCTGCAAGATTTCGAGTCAGATCAAGAACAATAATTCCATCTAGAGGCGCAGTCATTTTATTTAGTCAACCATAATACTTATAGAAACTATATTGTTTCTGATTTTGAAAAATAAACAATTTCGTAAATCATTATGCTAATTCAGTTTTTTGATCGTAGATCGTGATATTTCCCTTGCTATGGGAGTTGGGCGATAACTAGACTT
>TARA_B110000259_G_scaffold131916_1_pt1 | contig 15810 bp, 15 predicted proteins | sample TARA_B110000259 | Tara Oceans TARA_B110000259 (sample SAMEA4397649) | marine metagenome | biome: Polar Biome; feature: [SRF] surface water layer (ENVO:00010504); material: water (ENVO:00002006), including particulate matter (ENVO:01000060) such as... | depth 5 m | reverse complement strand
GCTAAGAGTCTTACTATAGCCTCTCCTAATCCAGATGCACCTCCTGTAATTAATATATTCATTTTAATAATCCAATTTGAAATTTACCTTTAGCAATAATTTTTGATTCTTTATTTTTAAAATTATACTTAAATTCTATAGCATTTACGGAGTCATAAACTCCCATGATTTCTGCATTAAAAAACAATTCATCGTTCAGGTAAATGGCATTCTTAAATTGAATATCCTGATGATGAATAATCACATTTTTTGTTGGCAGCTTTTGGCCAATAAAAAATGATAAGAAACCATTCAAAATATTTCCGTGCATAACTTTTCCTTTAAACCCTTTTTCAGAAGCAAATAATAAGTTTGTATGAAGAGGGTTTTTATCTTTAAATATTACCATAAAACCTTGGTAAATTTCATTTTCTAAAATAAATTTTTCAGCAAATTTGTCTCCTAATTTTAAAATCATATTTATTTTTCTTCTATACAATTTAACATTTCACCTACATCTTTCCAACTTTGAATTTCTTTAGAGGTAAATCGAATTTTAAAATGTTTTTCAATAGCTACAATCAACATTATGTGAGATAACGAATCCCATTCATCTATATCATTAGCAGTTGTTTCCTCAGATAATTTAATCTCCTCATTGTCTAGAGTATCAATAAATATTTCTAATAAATGTTCTAATAGTTCACTTCTTTTCATGATTTGATAATTATTGTTTAAAATATTTTTTAAATTCTACTAAAGACTAATTTGGTTTTAAGTTATCAGGACTGCGTATCTAAATAAAACTTTCAATTTCTTGACTGGAATGACCAATCAGATTGAGATTTATTAAATAGAATTACTTGCTTTATCGAGTAGGTTCAGTTTTATTAATATAACATTTCTTAGGCTTGTAGCTTTCAAGATCTAAATCCCAAAAAGTCGTATTACGTTTAAATCCCAATCTAGCGTAATGATCTTTTACCATGTTATTTTTTAATGTAAACACATATTCCCCTTTTATGTTAGTAAATCCATTTTCATTAGCAAATTGAACTATGGTATTTAAAACAAAATTTTCCATGCCTCTTTTTAATACTCTACAACTCATAAACCAAGTATTAATAAATAATGTTTTTTGATCTTCTTTATGTAAAATAATTACACATATTAAACCATTATCTCCAAATTTATCTTCTAGAGTGTATGCAAACGTAGCATAATCATTAGATGAAGAAATTCGTTCAATATCAGCTTCTGTATAACGAACAGTTCTTAGGTTAAATTGATTGGAGCGCTGCGATAATTGAGCTATTCTTGGTGTGTTAAATTTATTAAACACCTGAACGTCAGATAACATTTCTAGATTCTCCAGGAAGTCATCTTCATTCGTAAATTTTTGATATACTTTTGCTCTTTCTGCTTCTATTTGGTATAGTTTTGTTCTCTCTGAATCTTCATTTGAAAAAGAAACTGTTTCAAAAAGGTTCAACTCGTATAAATATTCTAAATAATCAGCAGGGTCTTTAGGTAATTCAGGAACACAAATTTCTGGGATGTTCTCTCTAACAATATTCCTTTCAAACGGATTGTCATCAATGAAAACCATAGAATCAAAACCTATTTTTAAAATACTCTGAATTTGACGAATGTTGTCTGCTTTATTTTCCCAATTTGCTCTAAAAACAGAAATATCTTCCAAACGCAAAACCATATCAGGATGGTTTTCGAAAGGTTCTTTTGCTACTGATTCTGTGTTTTTACTACATACAGCAACTATAATTCCTCTATGTTTTAATTTTTTAACCCAATATTGAAATTCTGTAAAAGCCTTGCCAATTCCTAAGCTACCTAATTGAATGTTTTCTACCCCATCGTCTCCAATAATTCCGCCCCAAGTTGTGTTATCTAAATCAAGAATTATGCATTTTTTAATTTTACCATTAAAAGTATTAATTAAATCAATAGTATTAGAAGCTACCCTAGGTATAACATCAATACTTAGCACCATTTCAGTATTTATATATATAGTAGGTTGAAAAAAAATTAACTTTCCAACTTGATTTTGAATTGAAGAAAGATCACTTAAATATAAATTTTTGATTTTTGATGATAAAGACATTAATTCATAATTAAGCTTCCTCAATTGAAATAAAAAAGAGGATTCGGTTTTATTAGCATAATTACCAAAAACTGAGTCATCAATTTCAGTGTAATTATAAAATATTATTTTAGCATCAAGATTGCTCACTAAATTGGAATATATATTTTGAATTTTATCCAATTCATTTGAAGCAAATAATAAATGTTCATCTGGCTTTGTTTTATTATACTTACTTAATAATTTATGTGAAGATTGAAATACAATTACTATTCCGGGATTGAATTCATATAATTCCGAAGAAAGGTCATAGACTTGTCTTTCTATTTGGTCAAAATCAGCTTCCCATATATCTATATTAAACCCACTGTCGTATCCAAGACCTCTTAGTGCTTGAGTTAAAAACTGGGTGGCTGTATCTCCTAAAAGAGCAACTTTTATTGTTTTTAAATTGGAAAAATCTTTTTTCAGATTTTTCTTAATTTCTAATAATTCTTTCATATTATAATTTTTTTTAATCATAAAGACACTTAATATCAATGTCTCAAAAAGATTAAATTGACTTAAGGTAATACGCAGATTTTAAATGCTGTAAATTTAATTGTTCTTTAAAAAAATAATTTAGTTGAATTGTAAAAAATAATTTCTGCAGAAAACTACCAGAGTACTGAGCAAAATTAAAGATAGAAAACGCCAATCCCACAAGCCATAAAATAAATAACTAGACGCTATTATTAATATGTTTTGAAACTTTAAGTTCTTATTTGCACTCCAGAATAATATAAAAACTATGGGAAGAAAATAGCAAAATCAATTGAGTTAAAAAGTATTACTTTTTAACTATTTTTTAAATTAAGATTTATTTTTTTCATAAAAGCATCTATCCTTCTATTGTTTAACTCCTTCTCAAACAACTGCTTTGTATCACTTAAATTAGATTCTAAGGAAGCTTCAATCGCTTCATGTAATTTGGTGACATTCTCGACAGGTGCAGTCTGTACACCACGTAAATTTTCAATACCACCGGCACATAATGTAGAAACTACTTTAGTGTTTTGAGACATCATTTGTAATAATACATTAGGAAAACCCTCAATGATTGAAGAGACTACACAAAGTTTAGCTTGTTTAAAATAGGGGTATACATTTGCAACATTTCCGGGCAGAAAAATAGAGTTGTTCAATTTAAAATTAGTTATTAATTTTTCTAACCTGTTACGTTCTTTACCTTCGCCGAGAATAATTAAATTGTAATCTGGATATTTATTTTTGAGAACAAAAAAGGCTTTGATCAATACATCATATCCTTTTTCGGGAATCAGTCTGCCAGCTGAAACAATAAATCTCCCTTTGTCTTCCAAATTTAAATTAACTTCTGATAGTGTTTTTGTTTCATCTAAATTTATTGGGTTATGTATAACAGTAATCTTTACTTTAGAGCTTAAATGTGGTAAATTTTTAATGAGTTTACTTTTCATTAACTCTGTTTGGCAAATTAATAAATCTATTTTTTTATAGCCTATTTTATAGAGTATTCGATATAGAAAAAGTTTAAAACCAATAAATCTATCAAAAATTAAAGTGGATTCCCTTGCTATAAAATATTTTGTGTTAATCATTCCTAAGCTTCGTAAAAGACCAATAAGTCCATTAATGTGTGCCTGGGATGAATAAATTCGACTATATTCTGTTTTTGTTGAAAATACTATTTTCAACAAAAACAGAATATACCCTATATAAACTGAACTAGTATTGATATAATTTATCTTAATATTTCTATTTAACGTATTCCAATTATTTGTTTGTTTGTTTGATAAAAACAAGATTTCAACACTGTATTCTTTCATATGATATCCTGCTATCATTCTAAGAACTTGTTCTGCACCGCCCAATATTCCATTTGGTAACACGATTAAAATAGTCTTCATATTTTTAATCATTTTCTAGTATTAAACCACAAAACAAATGACATCATTTTCCATATTTCAACTGAATGGTTCGCTTTATTTGAATAAAATTCATTCACTAAATTGTCGAAAAACCCGTAATTAATAAAATCTAAATTCATTTTCTTAAAAGAGTTTAAACAATCAAATACTAATGGTTTTAAATCCTTTTTTAACCAAGATTCCAAAGGAACTCCAAATCCTTTTTTAGGTCTTTCAAATAAATCTCTAGGAATATAATCAGAAAGTAAATCTTTGAGAATAAATTTTGAGGTTCTATTTTTAAATTTCATTTCTGTAGGGATTGTTCTTGAATACTCTACAACTCTATGGTCCATAAATGGAGATCTCGCTTCTAATGAATACGCCATAGAAGCTCTATCTACTTTAGTGTTTATATCCGCGTTTAAATATAAATCAACATCAATTAAAGAACAAGCTTCTATAACATTTAGCTCTTTAAAGGGGAAATAAAATTTATCACTGATTTTAGAAGATAAATTCTCTTTAATATATGAATTCTTAAAAGTTGACATCATTCTTAAATACAAATCATCTATGTTTTTGTAAGAAATTCCTTGGGCAATCATTTTAAGTTTATAGTTTGGTATTAGCTTTAAAGCTTTGGCAAAACTCTTTCTTAGTGGGTATGGAACTTTGTATAAGTTGCTAACATCATTCATCCATCTATATCTATCATAACCCAAAAACAACTCATCTGCACCATCCCCTGTTAGGGCAACTGTAACATGTTTTTTAACTTCAGACGACAATAACATTGAAGGAATTGACGAAATATCTGCAAAAGGTTCGTCATAAAACTCAAACATTCCTTCTATTAGTTCTTTTCCTTTATTTAAGTCACAAGAAAATGTATGGTGATTTGTCCCAAGATAATTAGCTATTTTTTTACTCTCTTCACTCTCATCATATTTTTTTTCATTAAACTTTATCGAATAAGTGTTGATATCATTTTTAACTGATTTGGCTATTGATGATATCAATGAAGAATCTACCCCGCCAGACAAAAACAAGCCAACAGGCACATCTGCTTTTAATCTTAAATCAACAGCACTTGTTAGTAAGGTTTTAACGTTATGTTTAACTTCTGTATATGAACTATTATTTTGATGAGGTGAAAATTCACTTACAGACCAATATTTATTTATAGTTAAATCTTTTTTTTCTATATCGTAATGAAAGAAATTTCCGGGTTCCAACTTATATACATTTTCATAAGGAGTTTGAGGATCAATAAAATAACCAAAATAAAAATAATCAATACATGCTTCTCTATTTAGCTTTAAATCATTACCAATTTCAAGCTGATTTAAATTTGACCCAAACTCAAATTCATTATTTTCAAACCTATAAAAAAAAGGCTTTTGTCCTAATCTATCTCTTGCCCCGAATAAAAGGTTTTGTTTTTTATCATATATAACAAAAGAGAACATTCCAGTAAGTTGATTAAGACATTTCTCCGCATACTCTTTATACATAGCACAAACAACTTCAGTATCTGAATCTGTTTTGAACTCATAATTTAATTTAATCAACTTACCTCTTAGTTCTAAAAAATTATAAATTTCGCCATTAAACACAATAACTAAATTATCATATGTAAAAGGTTGGTTTGATCTTTTTTCTAAATCGACAATGCTCAATCTATTGTGACCAAATAAAATTTTACTGTTTATTATTTTATAATCAGAAAAATCTGGACCTCTAAAATTCGCTACCTCTAATTTATCTTTTATTATAGAATCCTTAAATATTTTTGTTGACCCGTATATTCCACACATATAGTTTAAATTTAAAACATAATTTTAAAAAAATTCTTCAAATAGCACATTTTTGTAAGGAAATAGATTACCACTACCTAAAACCAAATTAAAATATAGATAAGCATAAAAAGCAAAGAAAATTGCTCCAAACGATTTTTGATTCACATCCAATCTATTATTATAAATGAGGCTTGGGAAAAGTAAAATTCTAATAATACCTCCATACATTAAAATTCGGTTACTAAATTCAAGGAATATCAATAAATTAGAAAGAATAACGTAACTTAAAAATAGATAAAAAAACATGTTTTTTTTATCTATTATATTTGTGATAACAACTAAAATAAAATTAAGCACAAAAGTATTCAAAATTGAAACTATTGGTAAAGTAAATTCATCCGTATTTTCATATAATTTTTCATAACCCATAATTTCTATCAAAGGGGTGAAATTGGAAGAAAATGAAATCCCAATTATCATTGACCCCACTAGTATTAAATATAAATATTTAATGTTTATTCTTATTAAATAATGGAATAAAAATATCACTAAAACTATAATTGCAGAAGTATGGAAAAGAACTGCTATCGTTAGCAATGCTGATGCTAATAAATATTTATATTTTATTTTACTATCAATTATTACATATATTACAAGCGCGAGACTTACTGCAATACATTGACGCATAATATTCATTGAATAAAAATAAAAATAAAATGCTAAATAATAATAAATGACAAGTAAAGGGAATTTACTTTTTTTGTAAGCAATTAAGAAAATAGGAATTAAAATTAAGCAATGTGATATTATTAATACATGTGAAAAATCTCCATTAAAATCTACAACTAACTTATTTAATTCTACCCACAAATATTCTCTCCAGAGCGAGCTTCCTGATTTAACAATATTAAAATGATTTAAATAACTACCAGTATCAGAACCTACTGACGATGCTCTGTACGCAGACACAACAAAAAGGATTGAAAAACTAAATAACAGTACTGCTTTAGATTTTACCCTATAAAAAAGACCATGCAATAAAACTAAAATATTAAAAAAAATCATACTTAAAAGCCTCTTATGATTAATCTTTCTTTAATTAAATATATAAGTCCAAAAAAAGTTAGTTTATGAACAGCTAGTTTTAATTTTTGAAAGCTATTTAGTCTGGGGCTATTGAATAACAAAATCTTTAGATATCTTTTTCCTAATATTAACAAAACAGTGTTGGTTTTGAACCTTTGAGAAAGTTTGGATTCTATGCTAGAAAAAAAAGTTTGAATAAATTCTATCGGATATTTATTAAAATTTATTTGACGAATATGAACTGATAAAGACAAATAAAAGATAAAATCTAATTCATCTTTATTTAATTCAATACCTAAAGATTTAAATGCTTTATCTTGAACAGAAGAAATTATTTTCTTTCTATTTTTAAAATTTATAGTACTATTAAATGTCTGGCTTCCAGGAGTTTTCCTATAAGCCAATAGAACTTCGTTGAAATTGTAACCTTTACCATGTTTTAGTATTCTAGTCCAAAACTCATAATCTTCAGAATATTTAAAATTTTCATCATAAAAAAGATTGTTTTTTAAAATGATCTCTTTTCTAAACATGACGGCAGGATGTGTAAATGGAGTACCGAATATGGAAGAAATTCGTATTGCTGAATCACTTACAGGCATATAGCTAATATGCTCCCTGTTGTTAGAATCATTAAAATTTTTTCGCGAAGAGCTGCATATTATATAGGAAGGGTTGTTTTCTAAAAATAAATATTGTTTTGAAAACCTATCAATATAAGAAATATCATCTGCATCCATTCTTGCAATATATTTTCCATTGGCGAGTTTCAAGCCTTTATTTAGTGTATTTACAAGGCCAATATTTTGTTCATTCTTAACGTATATAATTCTAGAATCTTTAAAAGATTTAATAATTTCTTCTGTACTATCCGAAGAACCATCGTTTAATATAATTAGTTCAAAATTCGAGTACGTTTGATTTAATATACTTTGGATTGAACTTTCTATATATTTTCCAGCATTAAATGCTGGTAATAATACAGATATTTGAGGATTTTTTCTTTTCATTGAATCAATCAATTTTATGTTTTTGAAGACAACCAAATTAAATACCTTTTAAAAGACTTATTAAATAATGGTTGATTTTTGATATGTCTTTTGTCCCATGGTTTTTTTCTAGTCACAAAATGTAAATCTTACGATAATCTATTGTTTGTTAAAACATTTATTAGTTGGATACTAAGTTTCGGAAATAACAATAAAATTTTACATATAAAGATTTTGAACTTATCACTAAACGATGAATATATTTTATAATAATTAATTGCTTTTTCAAATTCCAATAAAGCATCAAGTTTATGCGTATGTTTTAAATTCAAATAAAACCATAGAAATTTCTGTATAGGGTAGGATTTTTTGTACAGAATAAATAAATATTTTTTATTAACTCTACTTAAAGGTAAATCTAATAACAACTTGTTGTTTCTAAAAAAATCTAGTCTATCCCATGTCTTGTGCTTATCAACTTCTTGATAAAGATTATCAACTAAAAATTGATTTGACAAATACACCTTTGCATTTTCAATTTTATCAAGCGCCATTAAAAGTAATACGAGATGAGGTGCTGAGGTTAACTGAAAATAATGCCCAGTCTTAAAATATTTAGAAAGTTCCTTAGCATTATAGACATTTGAAGATAAATACATAATATTATGTATTGCTTCAACAGATTTCATGTAGTCTAACATACCGTGGGTAAGTTTAGGTCGATTTTGAGACCATACTTTTTCTGGATGCCATTGATATGATATATTTAAACATTCTGAGTTATTTTTTATATCCTGTAATATTAACGACAAACCGTTGTCAGAAAGTTTATCGTCGTCCCCTATTATATATAGCCACTTTGTTTTACATTCTTCAAAGCATTTAAGAATATTACCAAATAACCCATTATTGAAAGGGTTTCTTACAAATCGGATGTTTTTATCTTTAAAATTTATTAAAACGTGTTTAAGTTTTTCTTCTACGATATAATCCGAATGATTGTCTATAATGACTAGTTCACATTCATCATTTAATTGTGGTAATAAATAAGGAATATACTTAATTAGATGTTCAACTCTATTATACGTAGGAATTGCTATTGTCAATAGTTTAGGCATAAACATGTTATTGTTGTTTATAAGTATTTGATTTTATACAGTTTTTTCTTCTTGTAAAAAACGATAAGAGCATAGGACAACAAGAAGAAGTAGTAGGCTGCCGCAGTATATACTAAAAAAAAGTACAAATTATAATTTTTTAGTACTAAAAATAGACCTAAAACTATGACTAAAGCACTTATTAATGAAAGGATTACATAAGGTTCTTCTTTATGTGCTCGTAAATAAATAGCAAGCATATTAATTATTTGTACTGGTATTTGTATGAGTAATAATAAAGAAATGAGTTTTAAACTTAAAAAACGTTCTTCAAAAATATTTAAGTACTCTAAAACAACAAAACCAAGCATTAATAATATTGAAAAACAAATTTGTATGGATATTCCCTGAACAAATGACTTTTTGAATAAATGATTTAACCTTACTTTTTCTTTATTTGCAACTAAGATTCCAAACTTTGGGATTTTGGTAATTATCCATGCCTGAGCTAAACCAACGACTGAGGAAATAACCACAAAGGTAATACCATATTGTCCAGCTATAATAGGATCCTCATATTTATACAAAAAAGGAACAATTAAACTAAATATAAAATAGCCACTAATCCAAGAGATTGCATATCTAAATTGTAGGTTTAAAATTTCTTTACCCCAATAAATTTTATTTTTTTCTTTATAATTAATGACTTCAAACCAAAATTCTGAATCTAATTTGAATAAACTAAATGCCATAATAAATAATCCCAAAATATTACTTATAACTAAAGACCATATTTTAAAATCTAAAAATAAAAATAAACAATTTCCTAATCCCATTAATAGGGAGCCTAATAAAAGGTTTTTCTCTATAGCCTTCACTTTATCGAGACCTTTGTATATAGCCTGAAATAATGAAAGTAATAAGGAACATCCACCAGCGATAGAAAAAAATATCCATGCATAAAAAACCCTGCTTTCATTTGATCTAAAATAAACCCCTCCAATAATGATCATAATTATGATAGCTATGGGCACTACATACGAGTATAACCTTATTGAGTATTTTATCAAACTAAAAAAACGAGATTTAGCACGTTCTTTAGAATCTACTGTTATGTTTTCTTTTGAAATATTAGCGAATTCATGACTCACAAATTGTGTAATGACACTGGTAAATCCAAGTTCTGCAAAAATTTTAAGAGCACCTAAGCTAATAAATGTATACCATAAACCTTGTTCATTAGGAAGTAAAAATTTAATAACAAAAACAACTATAAGAGAGCCTTTAATTCCAGACCATAGTTTGTTATAAATAGTCCAAATAATGTCCTGATCTAATCCTATAAGTTTTACAATTTGCTTTATTTTCATTTAAAAAATCATTTAAGAATATAATCTTTTAATCCGTTTTTTAATGAAAAATTTGGTTTCCACCCTAATTTTTTTAAATCAAAATTGGACACCATCGACACCATAATTTCTCCCTCTCGATAAGGAAGTTCTCCAAATTTTAATACTGTCTTAGACTGTGTAATTTTTTTTATCAGTTTTGTCGTATTTTTAATAGAATAGCTTTGCCCGGAACCTATTTCAAATTCTTGATATTTTTTTAATTGCTTAAAAGAACATAAAACAGAGTTGTAAGCACTTACAACATCCTTAATATAAATAAAATCTCTAGTTTGCTCACCAGAAGTCATTTTTAGAAATGGTGTATTGCTATTAATTATTTCTAAAATATTAGGGATAAATTTATTTGGGGCGTCCTCTTTTCCATACATGTGAAATATTTTCATATTGACAACTTTACATGAAGAGGATGCACTTAGAAGTTTAATCCACTCTAAAGATTGTTTTTTTGAAAGAGTATAATCCGACAAATATGAATAGGTATAGGAAGGATTATTAAAAAAACTATCTGTATTCAAAAAAAGACTAACTCCAGATTTAATTGCTAAATCTAATAAATTAACAGGTAATAGAATATTAGTTTTAATTAAGTTTCCTAGAGGCTCTAATTGTTTCCTGTAAACAGTAGCTGCATGAATTATAGCATAGAAATCGTTTTCTAAAAAAATAGTTTCTAAATTACTTTTTAAACTAGAATAAACTTTAAAGTTCTCCGATTCAATTCTAAATAAATTATCTAAAGAATATTCTAATCCAATGACTTCATAACTATATTTTAGAGTCTTTGCTAAATGACTTCCTAGGAATCCATTTATTCCAGTAATTAATATTTTTTTTTTCAAAATTAAAAATTTAAACCAAAAAATTCTTCCAATTTTTCAACAACAAAATCTAAATGCTCATTTGTCAATGCAGGTTGTACACCAATCCAAAAAGTATCATTCATAGTTTTATTTGTATGAGTTAGGTCTCCCACAACTCTATATGTTACATCTTTAAAATAAGGTTGTTTTAATAAATTCCCTGCAAATAACAGTCTTGAACCAATTTTGTTATCATCTAGAAAACGAGTGAGTTCGACTCTTGTTATTCCAGCAGATTCTTTTAAGGTTATTGGAAATCCAAACCAAGAAGGATTGCTATTTGGTGTTGCTTCTGGTAATTGCAAAAATTCAGTTAATGTTTGAAGTTTGGTATATAAATATGCGAAATTCTCTCTTCTTCTTTGAATAAATAAATCTAATTTTCCGAGTTGTGCTAAACCACAGGCTGCTTGCATATCAGTGATTTTTAAATTATAACCCGTATGAGAATACACATATTTGTGATCGTAGCCAAATGGTAAATCTCCATGCTTTTGCTCAAATCGACAACCACAAGTATTATCACAACCTGGTTGACAATAACAATCTCTGCCCCAATCTCTAAAAGATTCAGCAATTACTTTTAGTTCTGGATTATTCATAAAAACAGCTCCCCCTTCACCCATTGTCATATGATGAGCAGGGTAAAAACTTAAGGTTCCTATATCACCAAATGTGCCACATTTTTGACCGTCAAATTCCGCTCCTAATGCATCACAAGTATCTTCTATTAACCATAAGTTATGTTTGTCACAAATTTCTTTGACTCTTCCAACATTAAAAGGGTTTCCTAAAGCATGAGCCAACATAATTGCTTTTGTTTTAGGTGTAATAGCGGCCTCTATTAATTCAACATTTATATTATGCGTTTTTATATCTACATCTACAAAAACTGGAATGGCTCCAAACTGTATAATAGGGTTGACAGTAGTTGGGAAACCAGCGGCTACGCCTATTACTTCATCTCCTACTTTAACAGCTCTATCTCCTAATTTTGGTGAGGTAATTGTACTAAATGCTACTAAATTTGCCGATGAGCCTGAATTAACTGACAAGCAGTATTTGACTCCTAAAAATTTAGCTAGGCCTTTTTCAAAAAGTGTATTAAACCTCCCCGTTGTTAACCAACCATCTAGAGAAGCCGAAACCATATTTTGAAGTTCTTCTTCTCCTAATAATTTACCTGAAGGTGGAATTACTGTTTTTCCAGGAACAAATTTTTTTGATTTATACTGCTCTTTCGCATATTTACTAACCAAATATGCAATTTCAGTTCTTAGAGTTTCTAAATTATTATTCATTTATCTTTTTTTGATAGTTTGCTATTTCTTGTAAGCATAGTTCTTTAACATCTTTTTTAGACAACCAATTTTGATGCCAATTGACTATTAAATCTAATGTTATATTTAGATTCCATTTAGGGGTCCAATTCAACTTTAAAGCGGCTTTTGAACAGTCTAATTTTAAAAAACCCGATTCATGAGGATTGTGATTTTTATCCAATTCCCAATTTGCTCCTTGTCCCCACTTAGATGACATTACATCTAAAATCCAATTTACGGGCTTGCAATCTTCATCTTTAGGACCAAAATTCCATCCTTCAGAAAAATCTCTACCCTTGAGATATAATTCCTCTGCTAAAACTAAATATCCAGAGAGTGGCTCTAAAACATGTTGCCAAGGTCGCGTTGACAATGGATTTCTAATTATAACAGTGTCACTTTTTTCAAATGCTTTTAAAATATCGGGGATTAATCTGTCTTCAGCCCAATCTCCGCCTCCTATAACGTTTCCTGCTCTTGCAGAAGCTAAACATGCTGAATTATCCGAATTAAAAAAAGAACGTCTGTATGCGGCAGTAACTAATTCTGCACAACCTTTACTACTACTATAAGGGTCGTGCCCGCCCATTGCTTCATTTTCTCTGTATCCCCAAGCCCATTCTCTGTTTTCATAGCATTTATCTGTGGTTACAGAAACAATTGATTTTAAATTTGAACAACTTTTGGCTGATTCTAAAACATTTGCAGTGCCAATAACATTGGTCATATAGGTTTTTATTGGCTCTTTATAGGATTGTCTTACCAAGGACTGAGCAGCCATATGAATTAAAATATCTGGATTAAAAGAAGTCATACTTTTCTTAAGAGTTGGTAAATCAATTATATTACCAGTTTCTGACAACATATCTTGGCTGATCTTTGCCTCAAAGAATAAGGATGGTTTTGTTGGTGGCTCTAAAGAATACCCCTTTACTATACTCCCCATAGACTGTAACCAAAGAGACAACCAGCTTCCTTTAAAACCTGTATGACCAGTTAGGAAGACTCTCTTACCATTCCAAAATTGAGGATTTACCTTTCCGTTTATTCTTTCCATAATTTCCAAGGAGCTTTATTACTATTCCATAGTCTTTCTAAATTATTTTTATCCCTTAAAGTGTCCATGGGTTGCCAAAAACCTTCGTGTTTAAATGCCATTAGTTGATTATCTCTAGCCAATCCTTGTAGAGGTTCTTGTTCCCAAATAGAACTATCACTTTCTAAACGTTCTAGTACCTTAGGAGACAAAACAAAAAAACCTCCATTAATTAGAGCTCCATCCCCTCTAGGCTTTTCTCTAAACTCTCTTACTCTCCCTTCTGTGATATCTAAAGCACCAAATCTTCCAGGAGCATATGTGGCTGTGAGGGTTGCATCTTTACCATGTGATTTATGAAAAGCTATTAAAGCACTAATATCGATATCTGCAACGCCGTCTCCATAAGTAAAACAAAAAGCTTCTTCTTCTTTGAGGTATGGTGCTACTCTTTTTAATCTCCCTCCTGTCATAGAGTCATCTCCTGTATCTACTAAAGTTATAGTCCAAGGTTCTGCTCTTTTTTCATGGACAATCATGTTATTACCTTTCATGTTAAAAGTAATATCTGATTGATGTAAAAAATAATTTGCAAAATATTCTTTAATAATATAACCTTTATAACCGCAACAAATAATAAAGTCATTTATTCCAAAATGAGAATATATTTTTAAAATATGCCATAAAATTGGTTTCCCTCCGACTTCCACCATTGGCTTTGGTTTTGATATGGTTTCTTCACTAAGCCTAGTTCCTAAACCTCCTGCTAAAATAACTGCTTTCATATATAATTTTTATTTTGTGCAAATAAATGCATCAGAGAAAAATTCATTTTCTGGTAATGATTTTGTTATTAAAAGATCCTTGGCTGATTTAATCATTTCGTTAGATCCACATGCGTACACTTGTGCATTAGACAAATCTATATTTTTATTAAAAACAGCATTTTGAACATAGCCTTTTTCCCCAGACCAATTAGCTTCAGGTCTAGATAAGACCGGAATGTATTCTAAATCTATTTTGTTTAATAAACCTGGAGACCATAATAAATCTTTTTCAAACCTCGCACCAACAAAAAGATAGAATTTTTTATTGCAAAAAACCTTATTTGAATTTTCAATATCCTCTATAATCGATTTTATTGGAGCAATGCCTGTCCCCGTAGCTAATAAGATAATATTTTCTTTGATAGTTTCTCTTAAAAAGAAAGAACCAAATGGACCTTCTATTCTTATGAGATCATTAACTTTAGCCTTGTTAAACCAAAAATCACTCATTAAACCTCCTTCATAATTTTTAATAAAAAAAACTAAAAAAAAATTTTCTTTATACAGAGTGGCTAAAGAATAACTTCTTTTCATCCCTGATCGGATTAGATTTACATATTGACCAGAGTTGAATTTAAAGTTTAATGAAGGGGGGAAACGTAAAATCAACTTAATTGTGTCCTGATTTAAATACTCTAAAAGTTGAATTTTAGCTGGAATTATTTTTTTTTCGTGCAAAACTATATCTCCTAAATCTTCTATATTGAGAGAAATATTTGATGTAGGTATTGCATTACAAGCTAATACCAAGTTTTGTTGTTTTTCATCCTCAGAAAGCACTAAATCATCTAATTTATTCTTTGTAAAACCTTCTTTAACTTCCACAATACAAGTCCGACACCTAGCGGACAAACAACTATGGTCAAGTGTTATACTGTTTCGTTTAGCTGCCTCAAATATTGTAGAATCTTTGTCGCATTTAAATGATTTGTTGTTTTTTAATCTTATTGTATACATTCTTAAAATCTAGAATTTTTAAAATCTAACTATAAATCTAAACGTAAAAAATATTAAGCAAGTTAAACTAGCCTTAAGAAATTCTAAGACCATAATTACATGAAAATTTACAGTATTACTCCACCAACTTCTTCGAAGAGATGGGTTTAAAAAAGCACATTAATAACGCTTACTTACAAATATCGCCTGTCAAAACAGGGTAGTTCTCTTGCGTTTCTATATCCACAAGGTTTTCTAAATTTCCTGTATAGGTTAATGCATCTAAATTAAACACGTGGTAATTCGTATAACTCTTCAGAAATTGTCTTACGACATGAGAGCTCATAAATCCTGCACAAAAAGTGATTACTATCTTTTTTATTTATTGTAATAGGATTTATACCATGCTACAAAAGCTTCTACGCCGTTTTCAAT
>TARA_B110000259_G_scaffold114986_1_pt1 | contig 16048 bp, 15 predicted proteins | sample TARA_B110000259 | Tara Oceans TARA_B110000259 (sample SAMEA4397649) | marine metagenome | biome: Polar Biome; feature: [SRF] surface water layer (ENVO:00010504); material: water (ENVO:00002006), including particulate matter (ENVO:01000060) such as... | depth 5 m | reverse complement strand
TCTAATTTAACTGAAGATGCTTCTAATTTAGAAACAGAAATCAACAACAAAAAACAAGCGATAGAAGATTCTAAAGTTTTGATGACAAAGTATGATGAGCAGCAAAAAAATGTTAGAAATAACAGAGAATTTGACTCTTTGTCTAAAGAAATCGAATTTCAAGATTTAGAAATTCAATTGGCAGAAAAAAGAATCAGCGAGTATAAGGTGAAGATTGCTCAAAAAAATGAAGTAATCGACGGAACTAAAGAGAAGTTAGAAAAGCAAGACAAACATTTAGGTCATAAAAAAGCTGAATTAGATGCAATCTTAAAAGAAACTGAAAAAGAAGAAAAACTTTTAGGAGAAAAATCTGAGGAGTTTGCGAAGTCTTTAGACCCTCACTTATATGCTGCATACACAAGAATTAGAACCAAAGTAAAAAACGGTTTGGCTGTTGTTGCAATAGAAAGAGGTGCTTCTGGAGGATCTTATTTTACAATACCACCGCAAGTGCAATTAGAAATTGCAAATAGAAAAAAGATAACTATAGACGAGCATAGTGGACGTATCTTAGTTGATGCTGCATTGGCTGACGAAGAGAAGGCAAAAATGGACAAACTATTTTCTTAATCTCAAATAACAAGTCATAAAAAAACTCGAAGCTTTTAGCTTCGAGTTTTTTTATGACTATTTTTTAGTATTCTAATAATCTAAATTCTTCAAGTACCTTAACTTTTCTTTCCAAATACTTAAGTCTTCTTTGAATTCGTTTACGCTATTCTTAACATTTAAAACTAACGGATTATCATCTTTTGCATTTGAAAAGAAACCTAGATTATTTTCTAATTGCTGAATTTCCTTCATAATTTCATCTATCTTTTTTCGAACAAACAATTGCTCTGAATCTAATTTTCTAAAATCCTCATTTACCATTAAACCGTCTATAACAAATGAAAATTTTAACATGCTCACTTCATTCTTATCTAGTGATAAGCTCTCTAACAACCTGTCTATTTGTTTGTTAAATTTACCTTCTAAATGCCTAACATTTCTTGGCAATTGCCCTAAATCTTTCCATGTTTTAATAGCTTCTAGCACACTTTCTTTTGTATCGACCGTTTGTTCCTTTAAAGCGTCTAAAAAAGCCTTCTTAGCATCTATCGTTGCTTGCTGCTCTTTACCCACTGCATTTTTTTGATCATGGTACCTGTCAAAATAAGAATTACAAGCCCCTTTAAATTTATTCCAAATATCATCAGAAAATTTTCTTGGCACATGACCTATCTTTTTCCAATCTGATTGAATCTTCTTCATAGATTCTGTTGCTACTTCCCAATCTTCACTTTCTTTTAAAGATTCTGCCACTACTATTAGAGCCAGCTTCTTTTTTAAATTCTCTTGTTGTTCCGATTTTTCATCTTTATAAAAATGATTTTTTGAACTATTAAATTTCTTTGTAGCTGCCTTAAACTTTTGCCAAACTTCTTCACTTTTAGCATACGGTAATTTACCTGCATTAAAATACTCTTGTCTTAACTTTTCTGTCTCTACAATACTATTCTGCCAATCCTTGTGTGTTTTATTGTTAGTGGTATCATATGCATTAAAACGTTCAATAATCGCTAACTTTAAAGTTATAATTTCTTGAAACTTAGACTTCATCTCACGAAAATGATTGTGACGCCTGTCATGTATTTCCTTCGTTATTGCACTAAACTTCTGCCAAACATCTTCTCTTACCTCTTTTGCTACTGGCCCAATATCTTCTTTCCAGACCTTATGTAACTCTTGTAATTCTTTAAACGCTTCATTTACGTCAGGAGATGCGGCCAAGGCTTCAGCCTTTAAAATAATTTTTAATTTCTCTTCAAGATTATTTTTAAAATCTAAGTCCCTAAAGTCATTACTTAAATGCAGTAAATCGTAAAAACGCTCTACGTGATGATGATATGTTTTCCAAGTATCATTATAACGTGTTTTTGAAACGGCACCAATAGAACGCCAAGTATCTTGCAATACCCTAAATTCTTTATACATGGTGTTTGGATCTGCATTCTCTATCAAATTTTTCAAGCTTTCAATTACTTGAACTCTTTTATCGAGATTGTTATGCATCTGATTGTCAATAGCACTATAATGTGCATCTCTCTGCTTCTTATAGTCAGATAATAGCGTGTTATAAGTTCCTTTTACTGCACTGGTAAATTGAAAATCTATTACATTTCCACCTTCTTCTAAAAATATTTTTTTCTTTTCTGCCAATAAAGTACCAAATCTTACATTAAAAGCACCTTTAATAGCCTCTATTTGGTCCTTTATTTTATTTACTGGATTGCCAGATAATGTATTTTGTAACGCTACAACTAATTCTTCTAAAGATAAAGTAGCATATTCTATAACAGCAGTTTTCTCTTTTTTCTCTTCTTTCTGCTCTTTCTGATTCACTTCTTCAGCCACAGCAACCTCTTCTTCTGCTACTGTTTCAGAAGTTTCATCTGATACTTCGGAAACAATTACTGTCTCCTCTTCCTTTAAATTTTGAGTTTTGTTTACAAGCTCTTCATTTGTTTCTACCGTTTTTTCAACGTTTTCTTCATTATTATCTGACATATTCATAATGTTTAAGTTCACTTAATAATACACTATTATTGGATTCTATAAAGATACTGACAACTTCCTAGCTACACAAAACGTGAGGCTAAAATCTATTATTTGGATTCATTCCAAATTCTCCAAGATTCCTCCGCCTGCATTTCTAACATTTCGTAGCCATTCTTTATACTTGCTCCTTTTTCTTTTCCCTTTGATAAAAAGGCAGAAATTTCTGGGTTGTAAATTAAATCGAATAATAAATGTTGCGCTGTTAAAAATTGATACGGAATGTTTGGTGATAAATGAATATCTGGTGAGGTTCCTATAGGTGTACAATTTACAATGATGTGGTGTTTACTTAAAACATCCTTTGTCAAGTCCTCATAAGAAATTTGCTCTTTTCCGAAAGGATTCCTAGAAACAAATTTATACTGAATTTCATTCTTTTTAAGCGCATATGCAACGGCCTTAGACGCACCACCAGTTCCTAATATTAAAGCAAATTTATGATGCGTTTTTAAGTAAGGTAAAATTGAATTTTCAAAACCAACCACATCGGTATTATATCCTTTTAAATTGCCTCTTTTAGTGAATTTAATAGTATTTACAGCTCCTATTTCTTTGGCAGTCTTGTCTAAGATATCTAGATGTTGTATAATTTCTTCTTTATAAGGAATGGTCACATTCATTCCTTTTAAAAATAATTCTTTTTCTATTATGGAAGGAAAATCTGCAATGTCTTGAATATCGAAATTTCTATATTCATGCTTTTTCAAATCTAACACTTCGAATTTTTTAGCAAAATATCCTCTAGAAAATGAGTAGGATATATTCTTACCTAAAAGGCCAAAAATTTTATTCTTTTTTTCTTCCATAATAATCTATACTTAACACTAAAGCGATACCAAAAATAATATAAAATAAACCAAACCAAGTTTCTGAAATTGAAAAATCTGGTACAAATCGATTGTAATTCTCAATAATTTTATTTCCTTTTTTATCTAATAAAAAAGCTTCATCATTCATTAAAAAAATAGCTTTTTTCCAAGGCCAAACAATACCTAAAGACCCCGTAATAAAACCAATAATTACAGCAGTAACGATGGCATTAAACCTTTTTAACACATAGCCTAAAACGTGACTAATAGAAACCAAGCCAAATGCAGATCCCAATGTAAAAACACTAATTATTTTAAGATATCTAATTTTTTCTGAATCTTGTAAAACCTCAAAATTACCCGTTAGCAAATTCGTAACTACAAAAAGCAACTCATTTACAGCGTCTACCAAAAGCAATACATAATTCCCCATTAAAATAAGAATAAATGAGCCTGAAAGTCCAGGGAGTGTCATCCCAGAAACCCCAATTATTCCACAGATAAAAACAAACCAGAGGTTGTCATTTTCTCTTGCCGGATTTAAAAAACTGATTCCTAAGCCCACAGAAATACCAAGTATCAAAGAAACTATATTTGTGCTATTCCATTCGCCAAAACCTTTGCCAATGTAATAAACAGAACCAATAATCATCCCAAAAAACCAGCTCCAAACATAGAGCTCATAATGCTGAAGAAAATAATCTAAGACCAAAGAGATACTGAAGTAACTAAAAATACTTCCACCCATTATCAGCACTAAAAACTGACCATTTATATAGCTGTAAAAACTTTTAAATCGAAAGTTTATCAAAAGCTTAAAGGCAATGAAGTTTATTTTTTTAAAGGAGTAAATAAGTTCTTCATAAAAACCAAAAACAAAAGAAACCGTTCCGCCAGAAACACCAGGTACTTTATTTGCCGCACCCATTGCCAACCCCTTTAAAAAAAGGATTGTTTTCTGTAAAAAAGTTCTTTCTATTTGCATTATTCTTTCTTAACTGCTAGTTTTTCCATTAATAAAATCAGACCAAAACCAACAATTACCAGCATAATGGCCAACATTAGTTTAGGATCTCCATCAAAAGAGAAAGGAGAAATACTTTGTTCTACTAAAGGTTTTACAACCCCATGCCTATCTATATACGTAGAAATAGCTTCTTTCCATGGCCAAACTTTATTTAAAGAACCCAGCATAAGACCCGTCAATACAATTAACATTTGATTCTTATAATTTAAAAAAAGCCATTTTAATAACCGTGCAAAAGAAAGTAATCCAATAATTACACCCAATCCAATTGCTCCAATAATTTTATAGTCTTTAGTTGTAATCGCAGTCATAACAATTGGGTATACCCCTAATAATAATAAAATATAAGAACCAGAAATACCAGGTAAAATCATAGCACAAGAGGCGATAGCACCTGCAAAAACTAAAAATAAATAATTAATTTCTCCCACGTATGTAGGTGGTATCACCGTAACTGCATATCCAAATGAAATACCTAAAATAAATAATATAATAATTTGAACATTCCAAGTTTCTACTTGTTTCCCAATATACATAATACTCGCTAAAACCAACCCAAAGAAAAAAGACCACAGTAAAACAGGTTCATTTTCTAACAACCACTTAATGGTTTTTGCCAACGAAAGAATGCTGATAAATATACCTATAAAAAGAGCAAATAGAAAAGAACCATTTACCTGTTTCCAAGCAGCTTTTATTCCGGCTGATTTTAAAGTTTTTAATAGTTTAAAATTTACATTACTTATAGCAGTTAAAAGCTCTTCATAAATTCCAGAAATAAATGCAATTGTTCCACCAGAAACCCCAGGAACAACATCTGCAGCTCCCATTGCCATTCCTTTGAGTCCAACTACTATATACTCTTTTAAATTTCTACTCATTATATTTTCTTATTTTTGTAAAAAACGAAGATAATAGAATCGTTTATTCTATTTGTATATTTTATTGATAAAACACAAGATGCCAAAAAAAGGAAAAGCGAAAAACACGCTCAATAAAGCGAAGCACACCAAGTTAATGAACCGGAAAATTAACAAAGTAAAGTTAGAAAAACAACTGCATAAAGAGCGTTTAAAAGCGATTATAAAAAAAGTGAACGAAGATAAGAAGCCTGAAGAAAATGAAACTGAAGAAAAAAGGAATAAACACTAAATTAAAATACTTTTTTGGTGTACTCATTTCTTTGCCACTCTTGCCTTTTTTATACTTTCAAGGAAAAAAAATTAAGAAAACAGTACCTAAACTTCCGGAGGCTAAAGAACCAAAAGGGCATGTGAATGGAAATTTCAAAAACACCTTAAAGATACTTTCTATTGGAGAAAGTACCATTGCTGGGGTTGGTGTTGAATTTCATAAAAACGGTTTTACAGGTGCTTTGGCCAATACACTTTCTAAAGAATTGCAAAGCAATATCAATTGGCGCGTCTACGCAAGAAGTGGCTATACTGTTTTACAAGTTTGTGAAAAAATTATTCCTAAAATTGAAGAAAAAATGACAGATCTTATTGTCATTGGAATGGGCGGAAATGATGCTTTTACTTTAAATGCTCCTAAAAATTGGATTAAAGCTACCCAAAACCTCATTAATTTATTGCAAATTAAATTTCCTGGAACACCTATATTCTTTACAAATATGCCTCCTATTAAAGAGTTTCCTGCATTTACAAAACCAATTAAATTCGTAATTGGTAATTTGGTTGAAATCTTAGGAACGCGTTTACATCTTTTAATAAATACCAACCTAAATGTGTATTACAATAATGAAGTGATCACCTTAAAAGAATGGAGTAAAAGAAATGCATTGCCCACAAATAATGCTGAAATTTATTTTAGTGACGGCGTGCATCCATCAGAATTAACCTACAAGGTTTGGGGAAAAGAAATGGGCCTTTTTATAACATCTAAGCTGAAGAATACAACTGATCTTTATTAAAATGAAGAAAAAAATACTTATTCTTGGTGCTGGACTTTCAGGAATTTACTTAGGACACAAATTAAAAAAAGCAGGATTCTCCATAAAAATTTTAGAAGCTAGTAACAGCATCGGAGGAAGAATTTACACCAAAAAAAGTCTGCATACAAAAGTAGAATTAGGTGCTACTTGGCTTTGGAAATATAATGAAGCACTCTTAAAATTGTGCAAGGAATTACACATTTCTTTGTTTGAACAAAACATGACAGGGGAAGCACTCTTCCAAGCAACTAGAGATAACCTACCTCAACGTTTTCAGATTTCACAAAACCAAGAAATTAGTTATCGGATTGTGGGCGGAACTGCCACTATTTTAGAAAAACTATGCGAAGGCTTTTCAGCAGATGAACTGGTTTTGAATCAAAAAGTCACAGGCATTTCTGAAGACGAGCCTTCAATAAAAGTACTTACAGAAAAAGATGCGTTTGTTACTGATCTTATTATTTCTACCATTCCGCCTCAATTATTAATGCATTCGGTTAACTTTCCCTCGGAATTAGATGCTAATCTCGTTCAAATTGCAAAGCATACGCATACTTGGATGAAGGATTCTATAAAATTTGCCATCACATACAAGACTCCTTTTTGGCAAGAAAAAGGGTTGTCTGGAGCAGGATTTAGCAATGTGGGTCCGTTTACAGAAATATACGATCATTCAGATTATGAAAACAATCATTTTGCATTAATGGGATTTCTAAACGGAGCATTAGCAGACAGAACTAGCACATACAGAGAAGCAAAAATAAAAGAACAGTTGTTTCAGTTTTTTGGTAAAAAAGGTAAAAACTATCTTTCTTATGAAGAAAAAGTTTGGCCTAATGACGAACTTGTAAGCTTTAAAAACGACCAATTTTTAAGACCACATGCTAACAACGGACATCAAATTTATCAACAAGAATTTTTAAACGGTAAATTTATAGTTGCCGGTTCCGAAACTTCAACGAGTTACGGCGGGTATATGGAAGGTGCTATTTATAGAGGAAATGAGATTACCAGACACTTAGAAAATAAATTTAAATAATAAAATCTCAAGCTTTCACTTGAGATTTTATAAATACTATCGTTTCTATTTTATTGATCTATAGAACCCAAGACACGTTTCATAAAAACATTTAATGCCTCTTTCTTTGGCGTGCCCTCTTTTACCATTTTATCAACCTCAAGCGCACCGTACATGTTAGAAATTAACTCGCCAATAACGTCTAGTTCTTCATCTTTTAAAGATGGAACCTCTGTTAAAGCCTCAAGAGTTTCAATAGTTTCTAATAGGTAATCTTGATCGTTTTCTTCGATAAAGTTCGTAAGGTGCTTAATTACAGGTAACTTCATTTTTTTTATTTAAAAATTAAAAGACTGCATTATTAAAAAATAAACTTTGATACTATTTTTTTAATCTTCAAATCTTTTGAATCGTTTAATGAATTATTATATTACTTCGTTTACTAATTCCTTCAGTACTTCAAACTTATTCGTTTGTGTCTGATTTTTAAAACTACCTCCTTCAAAAGTTGCAAAAGTTGGCAAATTACTCACATCTGCTAATTTTCTACTCTCAGGAAATTTCTCTGCATCCACAATTACAAAAGTGATGTTTTCATTCTCTGAAGCTAACTTTTTAAATTTTGGCTTCATAATTCTACAATTACCACACCATGTGGCAGAATATTGCACAACTACTTTGGTATTCTCATTTACAATTTCTTGTAAATTATCTGCTGTTAATTCTTTCACCATTCTTAATAATTAGTTTAAATGAGACGCTAAGTATTCAGCAGTTCCCTTGGCATTTGGCACCATTGCCGTTTTTCCTTCTTCCCAGTTTGCTGGACACACTTCACCATTTGTTTGTACATGTGTATACGCATCAATTAAACGTAAAAATTCATTTACATTTCTACCTACTGGCATATGATTAATTCCTTCATGAAAAACAGTACCTTCTTCATCAATTAAATACGTTGCTCTGTAGGTAACGTTATCTCCCTCTACTTGAATTGTTTGTGAAGTCTCATCAAACGTTTCATCCGTAATGTCTAAAATACCTAAAATTGAAGATAAATTTCTGTTACTATCTGCTAAAATTGGGTACGTTACTCCTTCAATACCTCCGTTATCTTTCGAAGTACTTAACCATGCAAAATGCACCTCTGCTGTATCACATGAAGCACCAATTACAACGGTATTTCTTTTTTCAAACTCAGGTAAAGCTGCCTGAAAAGCGTGTAATTCTGTAGGACATACAAATGTAAAATCTTTTGGATACCAAAATAAAATCACTTTCTTCTTGTTATTTACCGCTTCTTCTAATACATTTAACTTAAATGTATCTCCCATTTCATTCATTGCATTTACATTTAAATCTGGGAATTTCTTACCTACTGCTGTTGCCATACTTTTATTATATTTATATATTATGAACTATTATTCAAGTTGCAAATATATCACGTACAACCGTATAGAATCCAAGATAGCTAATGGTAACTTTTTATATTATTATCAACTTTTCTTATAGTTTTCAAGTTGATATTATGTCTTTGAAAAGGAATTAATATTTAAAAAATTGTAACTTTAAAATCAGTAAATAAGTTTTAACTATATTAAAATAAAAACTATAGATAAAAATTATCAAATAAAAATCTGTACGTTTGTATCACAATATCTAAACTAAATAATCATGGAAAATAATAGCGATATTAACAAATGCCCATTCATGGGAGGTACACAAAAACAAACAGCTGGTTCTGGAACTTCTGTAAGAGACTGGTGGCCAAATGAATTGAAGTTAAATATTTTGCGTCAAAATGCTGCGGCATCAAACCCAATGGCTAAAGATTTTGACTATGCAACTGCTTTTAATAGTATTGATTATGCGGAATTAAAAAAAGATGTTGTCAACTTAATGACCGATTCACAAGATTGGTGGCCTGCAGATTATGGCCATTACGGACCTTTTATGGTTCGCATGGCATGGCATAGTGCTGGTTCTTACAGAGTTGGAGATGGACGTGGTGGTGCCCGTTCTGGTTCACAACGTTTTGCACCTATCAATAGCTGGCCAGACAATGGCAACTTAGACAAAGCACGTTTATTATTGTGGCCTCTTAAAAAGAAGTATGGGCACAAATTATCTTGGGCAGATTTAATAATTCTTGCAGGAAACTGTGCAATGGAATCTATGGGATTTGAAACCTTTGGATTTGCCGGCGGACGTGAAGATGTTTGGGAACCAGAACAAGACATTTATTGGGGTTCTGAAACAGTATGGGGAGCAAATGAAGCACGTTATGAAGAAGGAGAGTTAGAAGACCCTCTTGCTGCAGTAATGATGGGTTGGATTTATGTAAACCCAGAAGGACCTAACGGAAATCCAGATCCAATGGGTTCTGCAAAAGATATCAGAGAAACTTTTGGTAGAATGGCAATGAACGATGAAGAAACAGTGGCACTTACTGCTGGAGGACACACTTTTGGTAAAGCACATGGTGCTGCAGATCCAGAAAAATATGTTGGGCCGTCTCCACACGGAGCTCCGATTGAAGAAATGAGTACGGGTTGGAAAAACTCTTATAAATCTGGTGTTTTAGATGACACCATTACGAGTGGAATTGAAGGCGCTTGGACACCGAACCCAACAACTTGGGATCATGATTATTTTGATGTCTTATTAAATTACGACTGGGAATTAACTAAAAGTCCGGCTGGAGCGCACCAATGGAAGCCAACAGCTGCTTCGAATGCTAAAAAAGCTCCAAAAGCAGGTGATGCTAATGGTACACAAGACTTAATGATGACTACAGCAGATATTGCTTTAAAAGTAGATCCTAAATATTTAGAAATTTCGAAACGTTTTCATAAAGATCATAAGGCTTTTGAAGATGCTTTTGCAAGAGCGTGGTATAAATTAACGCACAGAGATATGGGGCCAATTTCTCGTTATCTAGGCCCAGAGGCACCAAAAGAGGAATTACTTTGGCAAGATCCAATTCCTCAAGGAACCACCCTTTCTGAAAAAGAAACTTCAGTTTTAAAAGCAGCAATTTCAAATTCAATATTGTCTACTTCTCAATTAGTAACAACCGCTTGGGCCTCGGCTTCAACCTTTAGAGGTTCTGATATGCGGGGTGGTGCAAATGGAGGAAGAATCCGTTTGGAGCCTCAAAAAAGTTGGGCAGCTAACAATCCTTATGAACTAAATAAAGTAATCACTGTTTTAGAAGGAATTCGAAAAGATTTTAGCGGTACAGTTTCTATAGCAGATTTAATTGTTTTAGGAGGAACTGTTGGTGTTGAAAAAGGATTAAAAAATGCAGGTTATGCTATTGATGTTCCTTTTACTTCGGGAAGAGGAGATGCGTCTCAAGAACAAACGGACATCGCATCTTTTGGCCATTTAGAACCAAAAGCAGACGGATTTAGAAATTTCATTAAAAAAGATTTAAAATTAGCTGCGGAAGAATTACTAATAGACAAAGCACAATTATTAACCCTTTCTATTCCTGAAATGACTGTTTTAATTGGCGGATTAAGAGTTTTAGGAGCAAATTATGATGCTTCCAAATACGGCGTCTTTACAGACAATATTGGTACACTTTCTAATGATTTCTTTGTAAACGTATTAGACCTTGGAAATACATGGAAAGCAACTTCTAATGATGACACTTTATTTGAAGGAAAAAATAGAAAAACAGGTGAGATTAACTTTAGAGGAACAAGAGCAGATTTAATTTTTGGTTCTAATACAGAATTAAGAGCAATTGCAGAAGTATACGCTGCAGACGACGCGAAGGAGCGTTTTATGCACGATTTTGTAGCTGCTTGGACAAAAGTAATGCACCTTGATCGATTTGATCTTAAAAAATAAAAAGCACTATTTTATATAGAAAAAGGGAATCAAATGAATTTGATTCCCTTTTTTATTTGCCTCTTCTCCACTTTTAGCTATTCTTTCAAACTATTTAGTGTCTGGTCGTAAACAGACAATTTTTATAATTTGAATTATTTTTGAGGTCATTTTCAGTTACTTTTTATAAAGTCATGCCTTCGCATCAGTCGATTAAAAATAAATGGTAAGAGCGCAAAAAGAAACATATTTAATGTTGCTGTGTTTGCGGCCAGACACTATTTACTGGCAAATAACTTTATATCAAGAACAGAAACTTCTTTTTCTCCAAGAATTATCAGACGCTCTACAACATTTCTTAACTCACGTATATTCCCTGTCCAATCATATTCTTGCAACAATTGTATTGCTTCGGATGAAAATGTTTTCTCTGGCATTCCTTGTTCTTCGGCTATCTTATTAGCAAAAAAGCTTATCAATAAAGGAATATCTTCTCTTCTGTCATTTAATGCAGGCACTTGAATTAAAATTACGGCCAATCTATGATACAAGTCTTCACGAAACCTACCTTGAGCAATCTCTTCTTTTAGGTTTTTATTAGTAGCGGCAACAATTCTAACATTTACCTTTATATCTTTATCTGAACCCACTCTAGAAATGCTACTTTCTTGCAGAACACGCAATACTTTTGCTTGAGCAGACAAACTCATATCACCAATTTCATCTAAAAAAATGGTACCTCCATTTGCCGCTTCAAACTTTCCTGCTCTGTCTTTATTTGCACCTGTAAAAGAACCTTTTACATGCCCGAATAATTCACTTTCTATTAATTCTGAAGGAATTGCCGCACAATTTACTTCAATCATTGGTGCCTTTACTCTGTCCGATTTTTCATGCAACCAGTGCGCAACCAATTCTTTTCCAGTTCCGTTTGGCCCCGTTATTAAAACTCTAGCATCTGTAGCAGCTACTTTTTCTATCATCCTTTTAATATGGGTAATCGCAACACTTTCTCCTATCATCTGGTAACTTTCACTTACCTTCTTCTTTAACCTTTTGTTTTCTACAATTAATACTTTTTTATCTAAAGCATTTCTTACGGTGTTTAAAAGTCTATTTAAATCTGGCGGCTTAGAAATATAATCAAAAGCCCCTAAACGCATTGTATTTACTGCAGTATCTAAATCTCCGTGCCCAGAGATCATAACAATTGGTATTTCTGGTTTTATTTTTTTTGCTTTTTCCAATACTTCAACACCATCCATTTTTGGCATTTTAATATCACATAAGACTAAATCATACTCGTTATTTTTAATCATTTCAATCCCTAACAATCCGTCCTCTGCCTCTTCTACATGGTAAGATTCATTTTCTTCTGAGATAATTTTTGACAAAACTCTTCTAATGGCAGCTTCATCTTCTATTATTAATATCTTACTCATGCATTTCTATTTTTACTATTTCGTTGAAAAGACAATTCAACCTTACATTTTTTTAAACTCTTTTATTTATGCCTTGTTTTGAAAAACATGCACATCTCTTTGAGGAAAAGGAATTGAAACTCCATTTTCTCTAAACTTCTTATCTATTTCAAAACGCAAATCACTTTGCACAAATCTCGTTTCAAAACTATCGTTTAAAGTAAAGATCAGTTTAAAATTTAGAGAACTGTCAGCAAAGTCTGTAAATAAAACTCGGGGAATAGGAGACTTTAAAACTGTTTTGTGATTTTTAGCTGCGTTAAATAAAATTTTTCTTACAAGCTCTACATCACTTCCGTAAGCAACACCTACAGTAACTGACTCTCTTGTTTGCGTTCCGTTTTCTGTCCAGTTAAATAAAATATTGGTTAAATACAGGTGGTTCGGAATTATTAAAACCTTATTATCTATGGTTACGGCTCTTGTAGTCCTGAGTCTTATGTCTAAAACTCTACCTACTTTACCTTCTAACTCTATAATGTCACCAACATGTACAGATTGGTCTACCAAAATAAAAACACCTGATATAATATCTTGAAACAAGGTTTGTAAAGCCAAACCAATACCTATTAAAAGAACTGCGGAAGCAGCAAAGACGGCGGTTACATTTACCCCAGAAGCATCTAAAGCAATTAAGAAAATAACGATAAAAACGACCCATCGAATATAGCTAAAAACACTAACAAATTTAACCTTATCATTCGCTGGCATCTTTCTAGTAACAAATCTTCTAATTAACTTTAAAAGAAAAGCCGTAAAAATTAAAGCAAGTACAACAAATAATAATGCTTTAAAAGAAATACTTATTTCCTTACTAAAGGTAAACGTATAATCTAAGATAGAATTTGCTTCCTCTACAATTGTCTCTGCTACTTGTCCTAATTTATCTTGCATCTAGCCTTTGTATTTTAACCATTTATATAAATCTTTATAGGTTGGTTTTTTGCCATACATTAAAATACCTACTCTGTAAATTTTTGCAGCCAACCAAACCATAAAAACAAAAGTAACCAATAATAACGTCATAGAAATTAATAACTCTGTCCAAGAGACCCCAAAAGGTACTCTCATTAGCATTACTATAGGACTGGTAAATGGAATGTGCGAAAATAGCACAGCAATAGACCCATGTGGGTCATTAATAACAGTAACAAAACCTACATAAACACCCAAAACTAAAGGTGCCATAATTGGCAACATAAATTGTTGTGTATCTGTTTCATTATCTACAGCGGCACCTACCGCGGCGAAAAGAGAACTGTACAACATAAAGCCACCTAAAAAGTAAAAAATAAATAATACAAACATTTTTAAAATAGGAAGCTTTAAAATCTCTTGTATAATAAGTTGCCCTTTATCTCCTCCTGCGGCTTGTTTTACTGCTTCCATTTGCTCAGTAGGAACACTTGCCGTTTGCATTTCTACCATATCTAAACCAAAAACAGCAGAAGCTACGGTAGAAATTATAAAAATTATAATTCCCCAAATCAAAAATTGTAATAAACCCGCAGAAGCATTTCCTAAAATTTTACCCAACATTAATTGGAATGGTTTTACAGACGAAACGATGATCTCTATAATTCTGCTCGTTTTTTCTTCGATAACACTTCGCATAACAGAAGAGCCATAAATAATTACAAACATCATTAATAAATAGCCAGAAATTGCACCAACACCAATTTTTAATCCGTTTATTAATTTTGAAGATTCCTCGCCAGAAAAGTTAAACATCTTAATAGCTGTATTAATTTTAGATGCTTTTATTTTTTCTAAATCAATGCCAAAACTATTTAGTTTTTCATTTCTAATTTTCCGTTCAATTTTATTTTCCAAAGAACTAATGATCGACATTCCTGGAGAATCTTTTGAATAAAATTCTATTGATTCTGCCAACAACTCTAAACTGTCCTGTTTCGGAATTAAAAGAGCACCGTAATAATCACCTTCTTCCACTTTTTTCTTAGTTTCTAGGGTTCCAAAAGAAGTATAATCTGTATATATTATAGATTTTGTGTCTTTAAAATCTTCTTTAGAGAACAAACCAGAATTGTCTACATACACAATTTCCTTTATATTTTCGTCATTTTTCTGCATCAGAAAGAAAATCAACGCTCCCATGCCCACTAGTAAAATCGGACTCAAAAAAGTCATCATTATAAACGACTTATTGCGCACCTTTGCGATAAACTCTCTGTGAATTATTAATTTTAACTTGCTCATTTTCTTAACTGTTTTTATGTACTGCTTGAATAAAAATATCATTTGCACTTGGTATCAATTCTACAAAGTGTTGTACTTCTCCTCTACTTGTTAAAAATGATAGTAAATCGTTAGAAGTATCTGTAGCATTTAATTGCACATTTAAAGTAAGCCCTTCATTTAGCAATTTAAAATCTGCAGGAAATACTTTAAAATTTTCATTTAACTCTTTTGCTACCTCTTTAGGATTGGCTGTTTTTAGCCCCACCTGAAAAGTATGGGTTCTAAACTGTCTTTTTATATCAACGAGTTTGCCGTCTAATATTTTATTCGATTTGTCTATCAAAGCAATCTCGTCGCACATTTCTTCTACAGACTCCATTCTATGCGTAGAAAAGATGATGGTTGCACCCTCATCCCGTAATTGTAAAATTTCTTTGGCAATTAACTGTGCGTTAATAGGGTCGAAACCAGAAAAAGGCTCATCAAAAATTAATAACTTAGGATTGTGCATTACTGTTACAATGAACTGTACCTTTTGTGCCATTCCTTTAGAAAGTTCTTCTATTTTCTTGCCCCACCAAGCCATAATATCAAATTTCTCAAACCAATAATGCAATCTTTTTTTAGCTTCAGCCTTACTTAAACCTTTTAATTGAGCTAAATACAAAGCTTGCTCTCCCACTTTCATCGACTTGTATAAACCCCGTTCTTCTGGCAAATACCCAATATGTGCGGTGTGGTGTGGCGCCAGAACTTCGCCATCTAAAATAATCGAACCACTGTCTGGCATTGTTATCTGATTGATAATTCTAATTAAAGATGTTTTTCCTGCGCCATTTGGTCCTAACAAGCCATACACGCTCCCTTTTGGTATGTGAATGGAAACATCGTTTAGTGCAATAAAATCACCGTACGTTTTTACTACATTATTAATTTCTAATAAATTTTTCATCGATAAAAATTATTTTTTTTATTTTAAACAACCCCACAATATTACGTGTTTTCTTACTATTTGTAACTAAACTAGTAAAAACGTTACAGTAAAAATTGTGTTAAAATTTACTATGCGTGCAT